>Ga0105045_10003111_pt1 | contig 14170 bp, 12 predicted proteins | sample MAT02_FD_78089 | JGI IMG/M metagenome (GOLD analysis project Ga0105045, IMG submission 78089) | Freshwater microbial communities from Lake Fryxell liftoff mats and glacier meltwater in Antarctica - MAT-02 (megahit assembly) | ecosystem: Environmental > Aquatic > Freshwater > Ice > Liftoff...
CCATGGCAGCGTTGTCGCCCTCGCCCATCCTTGTGATAATTCGGGCTCGACATTCCCGCCGGCCCCCGCAACTGTTCGGGCTCTCACGACAACGAATCAGGACGCCGCTCTGGCTAACGCACGGTGTTTGCCACCCAGACGACATCGAGCTGGCGCCCTGATCAGATGTACCGCAACTTCAACGTTTCGGTAGATACAAGCACGAGGGGCGCCGGCGGCACGCGGCTGACCGCGCGTGGCCACCAGACAGCCCATCGTCCCCACGCGGCGCCGCTGCCCCAAGACTGCCGCGCCGCACGCACGCCGTGCCCGACGCACGCGGCGGATCGCACGCCGCACGCACGGCCGCGAGCGCCGGTGAGCGACGCGGCCCCGACACCACGACGCGCTGCCGCCAGCGCCTGGTGGTATCACGTCGAGCAGTGCAACGCGCACCGTGATCACTGCAGGCACAGGCGGCGGCCCATGACCACGGCCTTTGACACGCGGCACCAGCCAGGCGCGACGCAGACCCAACCCAAACCACAGCCAACAGGCGCGTGCTAACGAGTATTAGCTGGAATAGTACCTATTCCCTCCACCCCCACCATACCCCGCCTTCGCCCGCCCCGCCAGTGTTCTGCCGCCTGATATTCCGAGAACACCTCCACCGTCTTTTCCCGCCTGCAACCTCGCAATCGCATCTCGCAGAACGACTTACCTACGTTCATCCGCTTCGCACGCCCTCGTGGTCCCCTCGTCCTTCGGTTGATAACGACCACGTAACACCTCCTCGCTCCCGACGACCACCAGCCCACCCACCAGCCCACCCACCCACCCGCCACGCCAGCGCCCTGAACCAGCCTCACCACACCTCACCCCACCGGCACCCGCATCTCCACGTCCAACGGGCTCCGCACCCCCAACCCGCCCTTGTTGAGCACGTGCGTGTACAACATCGTCGTCGACACATCGCGGTGGCCCAGCAACTCCTGCACGGTCCTGATGTCGTACCCCGACTCCAGCAGGTGCGTCGCAAAGGAGTGCCGCAGCGTGTGACAGGTCACCCGCTTCACGATCCCCGCCCGCCGCGCCGCCGCTGGAACCGCCTTCTGCAAGACGGTGGGATGCACATGATGGGTCCGATACTGGTGGCTGGGCTCGTGGTAGTACTCGGTCCGGGACGGGAACAGCCAGGCCCAGGCCCAGCCGCGTGATGCGTGCGGCGCCTTCCGGTCGAACGCCCCCGGCAGCACGACATACCCGCCACCCCGCGCCGCGCGCATCGACGTCAGGCGGCGCACCACCGCCACCTGATGCGCGATGCGCTCCCGCAGCGCCGCCGGTAACATCGTCACGCGGTCCCGCGCCCCCTTGCCGTTCCGCACCCGGAGCTCGCCACGCACGGTGTCGACGTCCTTCAGCCGAAGCTGGCAACACTCCAGCAGCCGAAGCCCGCTGCCGTACAACAGCATCGCCATCAGCTGCGTGGTGCCGCGCATCTCGCGCAGCAGCAACATGACCTCCTCGCGCGACAGCACGTTCGGCAATCGATGCGGCTTCTTCGCATGCGTGATCCCGACCACGGTCGGCACCGGCTGCTCCAGCACGTCGCGGTACAGAAAGCACAACGCCGCCAGCGCCTGGTTCTGCGTCGACGCCGCCACCTGCCGCTCGCGCGCGAGATGCGTCAGGAACGCCCGCACACACTCGGGACCGAGGTGGCGCGGATGCGTCTGCCCGCCATGGTAACGGATGTACGCCCGTACCCAGCGCTCGTATGCCTGCACGGTGCGCGGACTGTACCGGCGCACGGCAGCGCGATCGCGGAACGTCTCGATGAGTGTGGGCGCCGGCGCCGGCGCCGGCAGCGCTGTTGGCGGTGACTGCGTGGGTGTTGATGGGATCGACATGCCCCACCCTGCCACCACGATGCCCGAGCGCCATCACCGTCCTGCCGCGCCCAGTCGCAAATCGACGCATCCTCCTCTCACACGCCGCGGTTCACCCTTCGGCATCACGCCGTTCACGCACAGCAGTCCGGCCCGGAGCACGCGGCGCCATCCGCCGCCGCCGCGGTCACCGCCAGCGGCCGAAGCACCCGCGCCACCGGTGCCTCCGGTGCCACCGGTGCCACCGGTGCACCCGGCTTGGTCGCCCTGATGAACGCCCCCATGAACTTGCCGTCGATGTCCGCCGCGAACTGCGTCACGTCCAGCCCCGTCCCCGCCAGGAACGCCGCAGCGTCAATCGCCCCGTAGATCCGCGTCGGCTCGATGCTCGCGTTCGTAAATCCGGCGTCACGCAGCATCTGCAGGAACTCCTGCTCCTCCAGCGCACCGGCCACGCACCCGATCCACAACTCCACGCTCCGCCGCACCGCAGCCGGGACGGCCCCGCGCACCACCACGTCGCTCACCGCGAACCGCCCCCCCGGCTTGAGTACCCGGAACGACTCCGCCAGCACGGCCCGCTTGTCCCCCGACAGGTTCACGACGCAGTTCGAAATGATCACGTCCACCGTGTTCGACGGGAGCGGGATCTGCTCGATGTGCCCGCGGAGAAACTCGACGTTGGTCGCACCGGCCCTCGCCTTGTTGGCATTCGCCAGCGCCAGCATCTCGTCGGTCATGTCCAGGCCGTACGCCTTGCCGGTCGAACCCACCCGCTTCGCCGACAGCAGCACGTCGATCCCACCCCCACTCCCGAGATCCAGCACCACCTCACCCTCGGCCAGATCTGCCAGCGCCGTCGGATTGCCACACCCCAGCGACGCCAGCAATGCCTCCGCCGGCACCCCGGCCGCCTCCCCCGCGTCGTACAGGTTGGACGTGATCGGGTCCCAGCGCTCGGTGCTCGACCCGCAACACCCGCTCGACCCCTCCGCCGGACCGCAACACGACCCGCCAGCGGTCGCCGCAAAATCGCTCACGCGCTGCGCCACGGCTCCGTACCGCGCCGCCACCGTCTCCCGCAGCGCGCCAAGGTCCGCGCCGGCACCCGCACCCGCACCCACCGCCGAATCCTCCGTCGTCTCGGACATCTGCACTCCCCCGATCAGAAAATCTTGATGTATCAACGAAATAGAAGCGCTGTCCGGCCCGCTACCCGCTACCCGCAACACCCAACCACGGCCGATCCCTCACGAGTCGACGGACGCAGCCCCGCCAATACGCCCGCCGCTTCGTCGATGACCGACCGCTCCAGTGTGTAATACGACCACCGCCCCTCACGCCGATCACTCACCAGTCCGACCTCCTTCAACACCTTCAGGTGGTACGACAACCGCGACTGCGCCGCCCCCACCACCATCATCAGGTCGCACACGCACTGCTCCCCACCACGCAGGCTCGCCACGATCGCCACCCGCGCCGGATCCGACAGGGCATGGAACAGCGACGCCGCACGCAACACATCACACTCGGTCGCAATGATCATCGGTGTAACGTATCACAAAATTTTGATATGTCAATCGGCCGAGTGACGTGCGGCCGTCGCGACTCACACGGTGCACAGCGCGTACGCCTCCCGGAGCGACACCATCGGCGACCGCTCCGGAATGAACTCCTGCGCCACGAACCCGCCGAACCCGAGATCCGCGATCGCCCGCATGATCTGCGGATAGTTCAGCTCCTGCGCCGCGTCGATCTCGTGACGCCCAGGCACGCCGCCGGTGTGATAGTGCCCGATGGACTGGAAGTTGTCCCGGATCGTGCGGATCACGTCCCCTTCCATGATCTGCATGTGGTACACGTCATACAACAGCTTGAATCGCGGCGACCCCACCCGCTGCGCAAGCTCCACACCCCACGCGGTGTGGTCGCACATGTAATCCTTGTGGTCGACCCTGGAATTGAGCAGCTCCATGATCACCGTCACCCCCAGCCGCTCGGCCGTGGGCATGATGCGCTTGAGCCCTTCCGCACAATTGGCCAGCCCCTCGGCATCCGACATCCCCGCCCGGTTCCCCGAAAACACGATCATCTGCGGAATCCCAGCCGCCGCCACCAGCGGCAACAGCCGCTCCGACTCGGCCACCAGACGATCGTGCTGATCGGGACGATTGAACCCGACCGGGATCGTGCTCGGCCCGTTCGCCACCGCACAGGTGATCCCGAATTGCCTGGGCGTCGCCCACTCCCCCTCGCTCAGCAGCTCGACCGACGCGAACCCCATCGCGGCCACGTCGCGACAGAGCACGTCGAGCGGGATGCTCTGGTAGCACCACCGACAGACGCTCTGCTTCAACCGTCCCCGCGCCGCTGCGCCCGTCATCATCGGCACCACCTCCGGCATCACCCCGCCCAGCACCTGCGCCGCCGAGGCGGCACCGAGCGTCAGCAGCATCTCACGTCGTTCCATCACACGCTCCTCGGGGATTTGGTCTGCCCTGATCCTACGCCGCAGCACGACATGCGGCCACCTCGAGCATCGCTGTAGCGGCCATCGTGCCGGAGTGACCTATCTTCACTGCGTGAATCCAGCGCAACCCGTCGCGCCCCCGCATCCCGTCAGCCACGTCGCGCCATGAAGATCGAAATCTGGTCGGACATCGCCTGCCCCTGGTGCTTCGTCGGCAAGCGCCGCTTCGAGTCAGCCCTCGCCGGGTTCCCGCACCGCGAGTCGCTCGACATCGTCTGGCGCAGCTTCGAGCTCGACCCCGACGCCCCGTCCGCCCACGACCGCCGCACCGTCGAGCTGCTGGCCGGGAAGTACCGCATGCCGGTCGAGCAGGCACAGGGGATGATGGACGACATGACGGCCAAAGGGGCAGCCGACGGCATCACGTTCCGCTTCGACCGCTCGATCTCCGGCAACACCTTCGACGCCCACCGCCTCATCCACCTCGCGGCCACGCACGGGCTGCGCGAGCCGATGGTCGAGCGTCTCTTCACGGCCTACTTCACCGACGGCGAATCGGTGGGTGATCGCGCCACGCTCACGCGCCTCGCCGGCGAGCTGGGCCTCGACACTGCCGCCGTCGCCGCGATGCTGGCCAGCGACACGTTCACCGCCGATGTCCGCGCCGACGAACAGCGCGCGCAGCAGTTCGGCATCACGGGGGTGCCGTTCTTCGCCATCGACGAGACGTACGGCATCAGCGGCGCGCAGCCGGCCAGCGTGCTCTCGCAGGCGCTCCACGAGGCCTGGGCGCAGCGTTCCACGACAGCGCAGCCCTGATCACCCCTGCGGTGACATCCCGAAGAGCGGCGACGGATTCGCCAGCGTCGTCACGTCGCTCAGCCGCTGCTGCACGAGCCCGAGGATCTTCGCGTGCGGCACGACGTAGAACCGCCGTTCCGCGATCGCCTCGAACGTCATCGCCGCCACCTCGACCGCGCTGATCCGGCCGGCGGCGACGGCCGCCACACTCGCCGCCTGCGCCGCCAGCATCGACGACGTCGGCGGCGTGTCGTTGCGCAGTCCACGAGGCCGGTTGCGATGCGAGGTCGAAATTCCGGTCGGCACGAAGGCCGGACAGAGGACCGACGCCCCGATCTGCGCATTCACCGCGCGCAGGTCCTGATACAGCGTCTCGCTCAGCGCCACCACCGCATGCTTGCTGACGTTGTAGATGCCCATGTTCGGCGCCGAAATCAGCCCCGCGGCCGACGCGGTATTCACGATGTGCCCCGGTTCGCCGTGCGCGAGCATCAACGGCGTGAAGATGCGGATGCCGTGGATCACGCTCCAGAGATTCACGCCCAGCACCCACGCCCAGTCGGCCGGCGTACTCTCCCACACCAGCCCGCCCGACCCGACGCCGGCGTTGTTGAACAGCAGGTGCACCGTGCCGAAGCGTGCCATCGTCGCGTCGGCCAGCGCCTGCATCGCCGGCTCGCTCGACACGTCGGTGCGGACACCCACCACCTCGCTCCCCGCATCGCGCAGCTCCGACACGATCGCATCGAGCGCGGTGTCGTCGATGTCGGCCAGCACCAGTCGCATCCCGCGCGCCGCACCCAGTCGCGCGAACTCGCGCCCGAAGCCGCTGCCGGCGCCGGTGATCACCGCCACCCGCCCGGTCAGCTCCACGCGCCGCTCCACGCACCGCTCCACGCACCGCTCCACGCACCGCTCCACGCGCTACTCCACGCACCGCTCCCGCGCGCCGTGCGCCGCCGCAGTGCGCTGCTCATGCGATCTCGAACAGCCCCGCCGCACCCATGCCGCCACCCACGCACATCGTCACCACGGCGTACTTCACACCTCGACGCTTGCCCTCGATCAGCGCATGCCCCGTCAGGCGCTGCCCGCTCACGCCGTACGGATGCCCCACCGCGATCGCACCACCGTTCACGTTGAGCTTTGTCGGATCGATGCCAAGCCGCTCCGCGCAGTAGAGCACCTGCACTGCGAACGCTTCGTTGAGTTCCCACAGCCCGATGTCATCCGCCGTCAGACCGGCGCGCTCCAGCAGCTTCGGCACCGCGAACACGGGACCGATCCCCATTTCGTCAGGCTCGCACCCGGCCACCGCGAACCCGCGGAAGGTGCCGAGAATCGTGGCGCCGCGCCGCTCGGCCGTCGCGCGATCCATCAGCACGCAGGCGCCGGCGCCATCGGAGAACTGACTCGCATTGCCCGCCGCGATCGTCCCGCCCGGCACCGCCGGCTTGATCTGTGACACGCCCTCGACCGTCGTGTCGGCACGGATTCCTTCGTCGGCGCTGACCGTCACCTCCTTCGTGCTGATCGCCTGCGTGACCTTGTCCTGCACCCCCATCACCGTCGTCACCGGCACCAACTCGGCATCGAACAGTCCGGCATCGCGTGCCGCCGCCGCCTTCTGCTGCGACGCGGCGCCGTACGCGTCCATCCGGTCACGCGTGATCCCGTAGCGCGACGCCACCGTCTCGGCAGTCTGCAGCATCGGCCAGTACAGCGTCGGCCGGTGTTCGGCCAGCCACGGTTCCTGCAGCATCTTCGTGTTCATGTCGTTCTGCACGCAGCTGATCGACTCGACACCGCCGGCCACGTAAATCTCCCCTTCGCCCGCCATGATCCGCTGCGCGGCGAGTGCGATCGTCTGCAGCCCCGAGCTGCAGAACCGGTTCACGGTCATCCCCGAGACCGACGCCGGCAGCCCAGCGCGCATCGCGATCTGGCGCGCGATGTTCAGCCCCGTCGCCCCCTCCGGATAGGCGCATCCCATCAGCACGTCCTCCACCTCGGCGCCCTCCACGCCGGCGCGCTCGAGCGCCGCACCGACCACGACCGCACCGAGCGTCGCGCCGTGGGTCATGTTGAACGCGCCGCGCCACGACTTGGCGAGCGGGGTGCGGGCGGTGGAGACGATGACGGCATCGCGCATGGGCCGGACTCAGCTGAGGGGACGGGGACGAAGCAGGTTCAAGTTTACCCCGCGTCACGGGCCGACAGAAGCGTCGCGACGACCGATGCCCGCCGCCGGCCCACGGGCTACACTTCCGGCGCCGCCAACCGGTCGCCATCGCACGCAACCGCCGCACGCAACCGCCGCACGCAACCGCCGCACGCAACCGCCGCACACGACCGCCGCACACGACCGCCATCCCACGTCATCACCACGCCGACCCGCATGCCCATCGCACGCGTAGTCCCCACGACGCCCTTCGCCGATCAGAAGCCCGGCACCTCGGGGCTGCGCAAGCGCACCACGGTGTTTCGGACGCCGCACTACCTCGAGAACTTCGTGCAGGCGCTGCTCGACGTCGCCGCACTGTCGCCCGCGGCCACGCTCATCGTCGGCGGTGACGGCCGCTTCCTGAACGTCGAGGCAATCGGGACGATCATCCGCATGGCCGCCGCCAACGGCATCCAGCGCGTCATGGTCGGGCAGCACGGCCTCCTCTCCACACCGGCCGCGTCGCACCTCATCCGCCTCCACGGCGATGGCGGCATCATCCTCTCCGCCAGCCACAACCCGGGCGGACCGGATGGCGACTTCGGCATCAAGTACAACGCCGGCAACGGCGGTCCCGCGCCCGAATCGTTCACGAACGCCGTCGCCGCACGCGCCGCGTCGCTCATGTCGTACCGCACCACCGACATCGCCACGCTGCCCATCGACACCATCGGCACCCACACCATCGACGACCTGACGCTGATCGTCGTCGACCCGGTCACGGAATACGCGGCGCTGATGGAGACGCTCTTCGACTTCCCTGCAATCCGCACGCTCGTCGCCAGCGGCTTCCGCATGCGCTTCGACGCGATGCACGCCATCACGGGCCCCTACGCCGCCGAGATCCTCGAACGGCGGCTCGGCGCCCCCGCGGGCACGGTGATCAACGGCACGCCACTACCCGATTTCGGCGGCGGCCACCCCGACCCGAACCTCACCTACGCGCACGACCTGGTGGAGGAACTCTTCGGCGACGCGGCCCCCGACTTCGGCGCCGCCTCCGATGGCGACGGTGATCGCAACATGGTGCTCGGCAAGCGCTTCTTCGTCACGCCGTCGGACAGCCTCGCCATCCTCGCCGCCAACGCCACGCTCGCCCCGGGATATCGCAGCGGCATCGTCGGCGTCGCCCGGTCGATGCCCACCAGCTGCGCCGTCGATCGCGTTGCGGCGGCGATGAACATTCGTTGCTTCGAGACGCCGACGGGATGGAAGTTCTTCGGCAACCTCCTCGACGCCGGTCGCATCACGCTGTGCGGCGAGGAAAGCTTCGGCACGGGCTCGAATCACGTTCGCGAGAAGGATGGCCTCTGGGCCGTGCTCTTCTGGCTCAACATCGTCGCCGCGCGGCAACAGTCAGTGGAGGAGATCGTGCGCGAGCACTGGGCCACATACGGGCGCAACCACTACACGCGCTACGACTACGAGGAAGTTCCGAGCGACGCTGCGCACGGCGTGATGCAGCACCTGCGCGAGGCGCAGCCCACGCAGCCTGGCCAACTCGTCGCCGGCCGCCGCATCATCACCGCCGACGACTTCTCGTACCACGATCCCGTGGACGACTCCACCAGCAGCCATCAGGGCCTGCGCCTCCTCTTCGACGACGACGCCCGCATCATCTACCGCCTTTCCGGCACCGGCACCGCAGGCGCCACACTGCGCGTCTACGTCGAGAGCTACACCGCCGATGCCGCACGCGTCGACCTCGAACCAGCCGATGCTCTCGAGGATCTCATCACGGCCGCACTCGACCTCTCTCAGATCCCCACCCGCACCGGCCGCGCCGCGCCCACCGTCATCACCTGACCCCCGGGCTCGTTCGCGTGCCGGCATCGCATGATCGACACGGAGCCCAGCCTCGCAACTCAGTCGCCCTGCACATCACCCTCGACCGGCTTCGGCCGCCCGATCACGATGGTGACGTTGTCGGTCCCACCACCGTCGAGTGCATCCTGCAGCAGCGCCTCGCACGCCTGCTTCGCCGACGTCATCGTGCGCAACCGCTCCGTGATCTGCTCGTCGCTCACATGTTTCGTCAGGCCGTCGCTGCAGAGCAGGCCCACCGTGCCCCACGACTGCTCCATGCGCGTCACTACCGGCATCGCCTCCTGACCACCGATGGCCGACGAGAGCACGTTCGACAGCGGTGACCGCTGCGCCTGCGTCTCCGTCAGCGCACCGGCATCCACCAGATCCTGCACGAGGGTCTGATCGCGCGAGATCTGACGCAACGCCCCGTCGCGGTACAGGTAGAAGCGGCTGTCGCCGACCTGCAGCAGATACGCGTACGGCCACACGCCCAGCCAGAGCGTGAGCGTCGTCGCCATGCCGCTGGCATCCGGCGGGCCCTCGGCGCGCTCGCGGGCGATGTCACGGTGCACGCGCATCGCGGCATCGTTGAGTGCGTCGTGCAGCGCCACGTGTTCCCCATCGGCGATGCGGTAGTAGCAGTCCGCACAGGCCGAGACGTAGTGGAGGATGCCCGCCACCGCCTGACGGCTCGCCTCACCGCCCATCACGCTGCTGCCCACCCCGTCAGCCACCACCGCCAGCAGGGCCAGGCGCTCACTCTCCGAGTGCGCCGATGATGCCGGCAGGCTCGTCTGATGCACCACTACCTCGCGACGCAGCGAGGAGATCAGAAAGTGATCCTGATTCTCCTGGCGGACATTGCCGGTGTGCGTGAGCCCGTACACGTCCAGTTCGGAATCGCGCGGCTTGCGGGTGGACGGAGCGGCGCTGGCAGTCTCAGCAGTCATGTGACGAAGTGCTCGGGTGAAACCGTCTCGCCGGAGAATACACGCGCGGGCATCCCGAGCGCGCTATGCCATGGCGTGCGCGCCCGACGCGCGAGACCACGCTGCGCGTCAGGGTCGCGCTGGTGTCAGCAGCGTGCGCGCCCGACGCGCGAGACCACGCTGCGCGTCAGGGTCGCGCTGGTGTCAGCAGCGTGCGCAGTTCGACACGCTCCCGCTCGCCAAGGCCATCGGCCTGCTGCAGCAGCATGCGACGAAGCGACGTGTCTGCCATTACCCGGCGCCGGATCACACTGTCGGCGAGCAGACGCTTCTGCAGGAGCACGATCGATGACGCGGTCACGGACGCCGCAGCAGGCGCGGGTGGACCGTGGTCCATCCCCGCGTGGTCCACCGCCGCCGAAACAGTTGCCGCCGTTGAGGGGGCTGCCGGAGCGCCATGGTTCATGCCCGTGTGATCCACGGCAGCGGGAGTCGCCGGTGTACCGTGGCTCATGCCGGCGTGGTCAACCGTCATCGTGCCCACCGTCATGCCCGTCATGCGCCCCGTCTGCCGGTCGTGCTGCATCACCGCGCCATACGACACCGTCGGTGTGGGCAGCGCGACATCGAAGCCCACGGCCGGCCCACCCATGTTCTCCACCCCCATCTCGAGCGACATGACACGCCACGCGGCCACCGGCATCACGTACGAGGTGTCATCACGGAACATCCGCGCCGCCCGAATGATCTCGGCCCGCTTCCGGTTTCGTGGCACCGATGGGTTGGTGAGGATGTCGCTCACCACGTCGTGCATCGAGTGCAGGTTGTCGAAGATGATCGCCGCCTCCGGATAGCGCGCCGCGAACTGCGGTGCGATGGCGGCAGTCATCGGCATCTGATGCGGCAGCGTGCGCGGCACGTCGGTGAGCATCTGCCAGAATCGCGCGACCGTGCGGCGCACGCCGGCCTGCCGCTCCTCACTGGTGGTGCCCACGAGCAGCGGCTCGTACAGCCCCACCTGAAACCAGTGGTAGCCCCAGATGAGCCCATTGAACTTCGGGTACTTCTGACGGAACGCCAGCGAGTAGGGCTGCTCCTGCATCAGCTCCATGCTCTTCGGCTTCGAGCTGAACGTCAGGTCGGGGCGCGTCTTGTAGTACGCGATCAGGCGGGCCACCTCCGCATCCTTCGCGGCGCCATCGAGGCGCTCGTCGGCGAGCACGTCGTAGATCTGCCGGTGCAGCACGTGCGACCAGTCGAACATCGCCTTCGCTTCGGGCGCGAGCCGCGCATACATCGGCTCGATCGCCACTTCCTCCAGCGGCACGCTCGGCGGGCGGACCAGCACCTGCTTCGTGAGCCGGTCGTAGATCCGCACCTCCAGCTCGGCTGCCGGTGCACCGGGCTTGCGCCAGAGCGTTTCGTAGAGAATCGCGTGCCCGTAGTCGAAGGCGTTGAACAACCGGTCGGCTGACTGGTAGCTGTTGCGGAACGTCCAGTTGTGCGGCGCCGCAAGGTAGAACGTCTCGAACGTCGTCACCCACTGCGCACGCAGCGGCTGCGCGGCAGCGGCCAGCAGCAGCGCCGGTGCCACCCGCCGCGTGATCGCACCTCCCATTCGCCTGCCTCGCATCAGCATCGCACGCATCAGCATCGCGTGCATCAGCATCGCTTTTTCCAGCGCCTTGCGCATCAGTATCCCTCGCATCATCGTGCCCTCCACGGCAGTCCAAATGCATACGCACCACCGCCGGTCAGAAACCAGGCGTGATCATCTCCGCTCAGCGCACGTCCCACACCCGCGTCCATCGCCCAGCGCGGCGAGAGCTGGTAGCGTACCCCGGCACCAGTGTTCAACTCCACGCTCCCCCCAACCACGATCGGCTGCCGCGCATACAGCTCGGCCGTCATCAGCAGGGATCGCAACGGCAGCGCACGATCCACCGCCGCTCCCGCCACCCACCGCGACACCTCGATGTTCTGCGCCGCCGCACCGATCGGGGCGCCCGTGGCATTCGTGACGCTGCTGCCAAGGGTGTACTGCGCGTTCACGTGCACTCGAAACGCCGGAAAGGTGCGTGTCATGATGCCCTTCAGGCTCACGTAAGTGCGCGGCGGTCCGAAGCGTCCGACCGGCAGCAGCAAATCCGCCGCGATCGCGAAGGCCGGAATCGACGTCTCCACGTTCAGCGTGTGCAGCGCCGAGATCTCCACGCCCGAGATGCCAAGTCCGCCGCCGGCGCGCTGGTCCACCTGCGCCACCGGCATGCCGATCTCCACCTGCGTGCGATTGAAGATGCCGAACGCCAGCTCCGGCTCCACGCCCCACGTGTACACCCCCGCACGCGACCGCGTCAGCCGCAGCGGTGCGACCTGCAGCTCGAAGCCGCGTCGCTCCAGCGCATACGCATCCTCCATCAGCACCGGCCGCCCCGCGTCGGTGTTGTAGTAATCCGTCTGCGCCTGCACCGGCGCCGAGACGACCGCCAGCAGCACCGCACCTGAAACTCCAATCGAGATGTGCATCATCGCGTGTGTTTGTACATGAGATCCACCAGTTCGTCGTACATCGCGTCCGCCTGTTCGCCATCGGCCCGGATCGCCGCCGTCGCACAATGCTTCAGGTGATTGCGCATCAACTCCCGCGCCACCGCCCGCAACGCCTCGTGCACCGACGAGATCTGCGTCAGCACATCGGCACAATACCGCTCCTCCTCCACCATCTTCTGGATCCCACGCACCTGCCCTTCGATCCGCCGCAGACGCATCAGGTTCTTCGCCTTCCCCTCACCATCCACCGCCACCGCCTTCCGCCCGCAACAGGCCTCATCCGCATCGACACCGTCAGCATCGACGCGATTCACGACGGCACCATTCTCTCCGACACCGGTCGCTCCGACAGCATTCGCTCCGACACCGGTCGCTCCGACGGCATTCGCTCCGACACCGGTCGCTCCGGCACCGGTCCCATCCACATCACGCCCGTTCATAGCGTCCCCTCGCACACAGAGTCATGACCCATTCCGCCTTTCGATTTCCCTCGTCCAGTTTCCCGCACAAGCCGAGCAACCACGATGGCCGCTCCGTTCCTCCCCCGCCCTCTGCGCTCTCTGCGTGAAACCGGGATGCATCGCGACGCGCCGACCCGCGAGTCCGCGCACCCTCACGCCCGCCGCAACCGCAGACTGTTGGTGACGACAGACACGGAACTGAACGCCATCGCCGCCGACGCCAGCACAGGACTCAGCAACACCCCGAACACCGGATAGAGCACGCCCGCCGCCACCGGAATCCCGATCACGTTGTAGACGAACGCCCAGAACAGGTTCTGCTTCATCGTCCGCATCGTCGCACGCGACAGCGCGATCGCCCGCGCCACACCCGACAGGTCACCCCGCATCAGCGCGATGTCCGCCGCCTCGATCGCGACGTCGGTCCCGGTGCCGATCGCGATGCCCACGTCGGCCTGCGCCAGCGCCGGAGCATCGTTCACGCCATCGCCCACCATCGCCACCACTCGGCCATCGCGCTGCTCGTCGCGCACCGCCGCCACCTTGCCCGCCGGCAGCACGCCGGCCACGACGGCCGAGATGCCCGTGTCGCGCGCGACGGCAGTGGCCGTGGCGAGCGTGTCACCCGTCAGCATCACCACGCGCAGCCCCATGTGCTGCAGCTCCGCGATCGCCGCGCGTGAGGTCGCGCGCACCGGGTCCGCGACCGCGATCACGCCGGCCAGCGTGCCATCCACCGCGACGTAGACCGCGGTCCGCGCCGCGGCCGACAAGGCGGCGACGGCCTCCTGCATCGAGGACACGTCCAGCGACAGCTCCTGCATCTGCGTGGCGTTGCCCACCGCCACCCACTGGCCACCCACCATCGCCGTCGCACCGCGTCCCGTCTGCGACTCGAATGCCGTCGGCTCCGTCAGCGTCAGCCCGCGATCGCGCGCGCCACGCACCACTGCCCCGGCGATCGGATGCTCGCTCGACTGCTCCAGCGATCCTGCGAACGTGAGCAGCGCATCGGTGTCGATCGTCGCGCCCGGCGCGATCAACACATCGGTCAC
>Ga0105045_10003112_pt1 | contig 14169 bp, 12 predicted proteins | sample MAT02_FD_78089 | JGI IMG/M metagenome (GOLD analysis project Ga0105045, IMG submission 78089) | Freshwater microbial communities from Lake Fryxell liftoff mats and glacier meltwater in Antarctica - MAT-02 (megahit assembly) | ecosystem: Environmental > Aquatic > Freshwater > Ice > Liftoff...
GCAAACGGCAAGTGGCGCGCCCCTCGTGGGCACCTCCGACCAGGCGCCCGCCGACTTCCAGGCGGTGCGCTACCCTCAGCCGCTCGTGCTGCTTATGGGCAGCGAGCGCCAGGGCCTTACGCCGGCCCAGCAGGCCAGCTGCCAGCACGTCGTCGCCATCCCCATGCGCGGCCGCGCCGACTCGCTCAACCTCGCGGTGGCTACGGGCGTGCTGCTGTACGAGCTGCTGCGGCAGGCGCGCGGCGGGCAGGTTTTCCACAGATGACACAGATTTCCGGCCAATTGCTGGCCCCAACCGGGTGCTGGACGCAGGGGAGCTAGCATGTGCCCTTGGCGTTGCGCCGCAGTCTGTGGGCAGGTATACTCCTACTAGAACTCGCATGTGCCCACAAGGTCGCCGATGACTGCCTCGCAGCTGCCGCTCGCCCTCGTCCAGCGCCACCATAACCGCCAGCTCTTCGCCGACCGCTACCTCGACGAGACGCTGCCCCGCCGCGACGCCTGGCTCGCCCTGATCGCCGAGGCCGCACCGGTGCTGGCCCGTGTCCAGGCGATTTTCGCCAGCTTTACCCCATCCAGTAACGAGGCCCAGACCGAGCGCGACCTCGTGCGCCCTGTCCTGGAGGCCCTCGGCCACAGCTTCGAGGTCCAGGCGGCCCTGCGCACGCCCAAGGGCACCAAGAAGCCCGACTACCTGTTCTACCGCGACAGCTCGGCGCTGAACGCAAACAAGGGCAAGACGCTCACCGACGCCGACCTGAAGGGCGCCTTCGCCGTCGGCGACGCGAAGTTCTGGGAGCGCAAGCTCGATGTCTCCACCCCAGGCGACGACGAAGATCTTTCACGCGTCCCCGCCGACCAGATCGCCTTCTATATGCGTCACGCCGGCACGCCCTGGGGCCTGCTCACCAACGGTCGCCGCTGGCGCCTCTACCACCGCGACACGGTGGAGCGGCAGGATCGCTACTACGAGGTCGACCTGAAGGATCTCGCCAACGGCGGCGAGCCCGAGCCCTTCCTCGCCTTCTACGCCTTCTTCCGCCGCGCCGCCTTCGACCCGCCCGTCGGCGATGCCCTCACCCTCGATGGCATGCTCCGTGAGAGCGTGGACTACGCCCGTGGCGTCAGCGACAGCCTCAAGGCGCAGGTCTTCGACACTCTGCGTCACCTCGCCCAGGGTTTCCTCGACTACCCGCGCAACAAGCTGGAGCCCACCCCTGCGGCGCTGCGCGAGATCTACACGAGCAGCCTGATCATCCTCTACCGCCTGCTGTTCGTGCTCTACGCCGAGGCCCGCGAGCTGCTGCCGCTGCGCGAGAGCCCGGCCTATCGCGATGAGTACAGCCTCTACGCCGTTGCCCGCGAGGCCGCCCGCCGCCTCGACAGCGGCGTTACCCTGCTCACCGACACGGGCCGCACCTGGGCCAAGCTGCACGACCTCTTCGGCATCATCAATAGCGGCAGCCTGCCGCTTAAGGTCGCCACGTTCAACGGCGGCCTCTTCGACCCGCAGCGCCACCCGTTCCTGGAGCGCTACACCGTCGGCGACGCTCAGCTGCAGCTCGCCCTCGACAAGCTCGCCCGTATGGTCGGCCCGAAAACCGGCGTGCGCGAGTTTATCGACTACCGCGACCTGGCCGAGCGCCACTTGGGAACGATTTACGAGGGCCTGCTGGAGTACCACCTTCAGCCGATCATCCGCACCCCCGACGGCTTCTCCACCGAGCTCGTCAACGACAAGGGCGAGCGCCACCGCACCGGCTCCTACTACACCCCCGATTTCGTCGTTCAGTACATCGTGGAAACGACCCTGCGCCCCGTCCTCGAGGCCGCTGTGGCCGGTAAGGCCACCGACGATGAGCAGCTCACGGCGGTGCTCGCTGTCAACTGCCTCGACCCGGCCATGGGCAGTGGGCATTTCCCGGTGGCCGCGATGGAGTACATCGCTCGCTACCTTGTGGAGCTCGCCGTCCGCCCGCCCGCCGACGCCGGCGACGAGCCGGATCTGGCCTACTGGAAGCGCCGCGTGGCCCAGAGCTGCATCTACGGCGTGGACCTGAACCCGCTCGCCGTGGATCTCGCCAAGCTCTCGCTCTGGCTCGCCACCGCCGCCAAGGGCCGCCCGCTCTCGTTCCTCGACCACCACCTGCGCTGTGGCAATGCCCTCGTTGGCGCTCGTGCGAGCGATCTGGGCGCGCTCACGCGCTCCCACTCAGGACGCGGGGGCCGGGGGGTGAGGGCAAAAGCCGCCGAGACGGGCCAGCTCGCGTTGCTCGACGATGCTGCCTTCGCCGGGGCTATGTCCAGCGCCGTGGGCAGCATGTGGCTGATCGAGGGCAGCGCCGGCCGCACCCTGGATGATGTGAAGGCGCAGGAGCGGATCTACGAGACGGTGCGCGTTGGCCTTACCGAGCGCTTCGCCGCCCTGGCCGACCTCGCTGCCGCCGACGGCTTCGGCGCCGCCCCCGAGCGCGCGCTCTGGCAGAGCCTCGCCGAGTACGCCACGAAGCGCGACGGCGGCGCCTTCGCCACCCCGGCGTTCGAGCGCCCGCTGGAGCAGGTGCGCCAGCTCAGGGCTGCCCAGCGCTTCTTCCACTGGGACCTGGAGTTCCCCGAGGTGTTCTACGACCGCCACGGCCGCCCGTTGGGCGCGCAGGCCGGCTTCGATGCCGTGGTCGGCAACCCGCCTTACGTGCGCCAGGAGCAGCTCGGCCCGCTCAAGCCTTTCTTCCAGGCCGCCTTCCCCGAGACGTACCATGGCACCGCTGATCTGTTCGTCTACTTCTTCCACCAGGGCGTGAAGCTGCTGCGTGAGGGCGGGCGGCTCGGCTACATCGCCAGCAACTCCTGGCTGCGCGCCAACTACGCCACGCCGCTGCGCAGCTTTATGCGCGGCAGCGTGACGGTGGAGCAGCTGATCGATCTGGGCGATAATCGGGTCTTCGCCGAAGCCCCCGATGTCTATCCGGCTATCCCCATCGTGCGCAAGGCCGCGCCGCCAGACGATCACACCGCGCAGGTCGCCAGCTTTAGCCGTGGCGAGGGGCTGAGGGCGTTCGACAAGCAGGTGGCGGCGAAGCTCGCGCCGGTGAGCATCCACGACCAGCAGGATAGTGGGTGGCAGCTTGGGGCGGATGCGGGCAGGCGAGTCTTTGCGAAAATAATGGGCACTCATTCGGTATTCGGCGAGGTAGCTAACAATACAATTTATCGGGGGATTCTCACCGGGCTTAACGAGGCCTTTATTATCGACGAAACTACACGTAGTATTATCATCGCCGCAGATCAATCAGCTAGCACTTTGCTGTTCCCAATGTTGCGAGGCGAAGACCTACGGCCCTGGTATCAGGAAAACGAGGGACGCTGGCTGATAGGATTGCCTTACAAATGGACAAGCAAAACCTTCGGCTCCGATCTCTCAGAGGAGTTAGCTTGGTCTGCCTTTCAGCATCGCCATCCATCGTTAGCCAACCAGCTCGCTCCATTTGCTGACGCGGCTCGCAAGCGCGGCGACAAGGGTGAGTACTGGTGGGAGTTGCGTCCGTGCGACTACTACGACGCATTCAATGGCGCTAAAATCTTCTGGCCAGACATCGCCAAATATCCCCGTTTTGTGTGGGACGACGGCAACACACGGATTGGGAATACTGGTTACTTTACGCCAGTTGCCTCACCCTACTTGCTTGGCATACTCGCCAGCCGTGTAACCTGGTTTGTGATCTCGCAGTTGAGCCAGTCTTTTGGCGAGCGCGCAGGCTCTGAGCGCTTCCGGCTGTTCGCACAATCTATGGAACGCCTGCCCATCCCCGACGCCCCCGCGGCGGAACAGGAGGCGATTAGCGCCCTAGCGATGCAGATCACAGGGGAGGCGCAGGCGCGCTACGGGGTGCATCGGCGGGCGCGGGGGCGCATCCTGAGCGACCTGGGTGCATCTGGGAAGGGGTTAAACCAAAAGCTCACGGCGTGGTGGGAGCTGGAGTTCCCGGCCTTCCGCGAGGAGATCCGCAAGCTGTTCAGGCGTGAGATCGCGGTGAAGGAGCGCGACGACTGGGAGGAGTGGCTGGCCGAGCAGCGTCGGCGCCACGCGGCGCACACCGCCGCCATCGTCGCCGGGGAGACCGCGCTGAACGCGCGCGTCTACCGGCTCTTCGACCTGAGCGCGGACGAGATCACGCTGATCGAGGCGAGCACCAAGTACAAGTACGGTGAGGTGTAGCGTTGTTGCAAGCACCGTAAGCTTATGGTATGGTATCGCTAGTTCCATATACACATAGGATTACCCTATGGACTTCCGTTTTGAATGGGATGAAGCAAAAGCTCAGCAACATACAGAAAAGCATGGGGTGAGTTTTGAAGAAGCATCAACGGTATTCGGAGATCCATAAAAGATCGTATGCTTGTTGTGGCCTATACGGAACGAGAAGACCGTATTCGGATTGTCAGTGCGCGTGTGGCAACTACACGAGAACGGAGGGACTATGAGCGCTAAAATTCAACCTGCACCAGAAGATGATGATATGCTGCCGGAATACGACTTCTCGAAAGGCGTGCGCGGCAAGCACTATCAGGTATTCCGCAAAGGGTATAAGGTGACCATTCACAAGCAGGACGGAACGCTTGACGAACGTGATTTTGCGCTTCCAGAAGGTGTTGTCGCCCTTGATTCAGATGTACAAGCCTATTTTCCTAACTCCGAGGCCGTCAATCGCGCCTTACGTGGGTTGATTGAGCTGCTCCCAAAAACAAAGGTGACACCGTAGCACAATCCGGAACGTATAGCCGCTGTGCCTGAACGGGAGAGGGGCTGGGGGTGAGGGCGCCAGCAAACCCTGGTATAATGCTTAGCAGTCCCCCACCGTAACCCCAAGGAGCCCCCTCGTGAGCACTGGAACGGGCCACAGGCGCGCTGCGCTCTTCGTCACATGCATCGTCGACCAGATCTACCCCACCGTCGGGCAGGCCGCCGTGCAGCTGCTCGAAGCCCAGGGCGTAGAGGTGAGCGTGCCGCGCGGCCTCACCTGCTGCGGCCAGATGGCCTTCAACGCTGGCTTCCGCGACGAGGCCTACGCCGTGGCTGGCCGCACCATCGAGGTGCTGCGCGGCCAGGGCGACGTGGTGCTGCCCTCTGGCTCCTGCGCCGCCATGATCCGCCACCTCTACCAGGAGCTGTTCGAGCATAGCCCCTACGCCCGCCCCGCCGCCGAGCTCGCCGCCCGCACCTACGAGCTCAGCGAGTACCTCGTGGACGTGCTCGGCGTCACCGAGCTTGGCGCCCAGTACGAGGGCCGCGTTACGTACCACGACGCCTGCCACGGCCTGCGCTTCCTCGGCCTGCGCGATCAGGCCCGCACGCTGCTTGGCGAAGTTCAGGGCGCAGAGCTGGTGCCGCTGCCTGGCTGCGACCAGTGCTGCGGCTTCGGCGGCCTCTTCGCCATCAAGCAGCAGGCGATCTCGGAGGCCATGCTCGACCGCAAGCTCGATGGCGTTGCCGCCGCTGAGGCCGACCTGCTCGTCACCAGCGACGCCTCCTGCATGATGCAGATCAGCGGTGGCCTCACCCGCAACAAGAGTAAGACGAAGGCGCGCCACCTCGCCGAGCTGCTCGCGAATATGACGGACGTACGCCCATGACAACCCAGAACATCCACTTCCACGAGCGGGTCGACTCGGCGCTGCACGACGGCTCGCTCCAGACGGCCCTGGGCCGCGCGACCACGCGCTTCATCGGCAACCGCGCCGGGGCCATGGACGCCCTGAGCGACGCCGACGGCCTGCGCCGCCAGGCCCGCGCCATCCGCGCCGACGCCCTGAGCCGCCTCGACGAGCTGCTGGAGCGCCTGGTCGCTAACGTCGAGGCGAAGGGCGGCACCGTCTGCTGGGCCAGCGACGGCGAGGACGCCCGCCGCTACATCGCCGAGCTTGCGCGCGCGCGCGGCGTCAAAATGATCGTCAAGTCGAAGTCCATGGCCTCCGAGGAGATCCATCTCAACGAGGCGCTGGAGGCGGCCGGCCTGGAGGTGGTGGAGACCGATCTGGGCGAGTATATCCTCCAGCTCGCGGGCGAGACACCCTCGCACATCATTGCGCCCGCCATCCACAAGACGCGCGAGCAGGTGGGCGAGCTGTTCGAGCAGCATCTGAACATGCCCCACACCGAGGAGGTGCCGCCCATGATCAAGGCGGCGCGCCAGGCCCTGCGCCAGCGCTTCCTCCACGCCGACATGGGCATCAGCGGCGTGAACTTTGGGGTGGCCAACGAGGGCGCCGTGGTGATCGTGGAGAACGAGGGCAACGCCCGCCTCTCCACCAGCGTGCCGCGCATCCACGTGGCGATCATGGGCATCGAGCGCATCGTCGAGCAGCTCGACGACCTCGCCGTGATGCTGCAGGTGCTCGCCCGCTCCGCCACCGGCCAGAAGCTCAGCGTCTACACCAGCATCATCAGCGGCCCCGCGCGCATCGGCGAGGCCGACGGCCCCGAGGAGTTCCACCTGGTGCTGCTCGACAACGGTCGCTCCAAGATGCTCGGCGGCCAGTACGCCGAGGCCCTGATGTGCATCCGCTGCGGCGCCTGCCTCAACGCCTGCCCGGTCTACCAGAGCATCGGCGGCCACGCGTATGGCGGCGTCTACTCCGGCCCAATCGGCGCCATCCTCACCCCGCTACTCCAGCCCGACTTCCCCGACAGCCATCTGCTGGCGCAGGCCAGCTCGCTCTGCGGCGCCTGCCAGGAGGTCTGCCCGGTGGGCATCGCCATCCCCGACATGCTGCTGCGCCTGCGCGCAGACGCCGTGCGCGACGGCAAGTATCACCCCGCCGAGAAGGCCGCCATCCAGGGGTACGCCATGACCATGAAGAGCCCCGCGCTCTACCGCGCCGGTGGCGCCATGGCCCGCCTCGGCTCGCGCCTGCTCGGCCGCAAGGGCCGCATCCGCCGCCTGCCGCCCCCGCTCAACCTCTGGACCAAAAATCGAGATTTTCCCCAGCCTGTCGGCGACAGGAGCTTTGGGGAGTGGTGGGAGCAGCGCGAGCGCAAAAAAGGCACCGCGTAGGGGCGCCCCATAAGGCACCGCGTAGCCCCATGTGGGCGCCCACCCCAGGTCTTATAACCCCCACGGGTTGATCACGGGCACGCCTGTGTCTTTAAAATCCTGCTCGTTGCGCGTCACCAGCGTGTAGCCGCTGTGGAGTGCTAGGGCGGCGATCAGCCCATCTAGCGCCGAGAGCGGGCGCCCCTCCTGCTCCAGCCGCCCCGTCAGGCTGCCCCAGCGCAGCATTGCGGCGACGCTCAGCTCAAGGATGCGACCGTCGAAGCGGAGCAGCAGGTCGGACTGGAGCCATGCGTGCAGCGCCTCCTTCCGCGCCGACGCGGGCAGCTTTGTGATGCCCTTCTGGATCTCTCCAATCGTGATCACGCTCAGATACAGCCGGGTCGGCTCCTGCGCGTCGACCCACTGCACCACGCGCTCCTGTGGCTGGCGGGCGATCAGCTCGGAGATGACGTTTGTGTCCAGCAGGTAGTTCACAGCGCGAGACCCTCACGGGCCGGGCCTGGATCACGCGTGAGGTCGAGCTCGTCGCCCACAGCCGCCAGCGGCGACTCACGGAAAAAGGTCGATATGTTCTGCTGATTCAGCAGCAGTTTGCGGTATTCTGCATACGACAGTATGATCGCCGTCTCAACGCCGCGCCTGGTGATAATCTGTGGCCCCTGTGTAAGCGCCTCGTCAACCAGCTCGCTGAACCTGCTCTTCGCCTCTTGTAGCTGCCATACACGGCTCATATGCTCTCTTTCTGACTAGTCAGTCTAGGCGTTATCATAAATGGCTGCCGCCGCTGTGTCAAGCGGAGCGTGCGCGTTCCCGCAAACGATCCGCCCCAGGAGCCCCACCCCATGACCGCACCCCAGCAGCAGGCCTTCCTCGCAGCCCTGCAAGCCTGCGCCGCCGAGCTTACCAGCGCGTTCGCCCAACTTGTGAAGGCGAACCCAGAGGATCAGCTGAAGGGGCCAATCGCGACGCTGCTCAAGGCAGCGGGCGCCGCCCTGGGCGTGAAGCAGGTGCAGGTGCTCACCGAGGTGCAGGTGGCCGAGATCGGCGGTCGCCCCGACATGGGCCTCACCGTGGGCGGCCTGCTCTCCGGCTACGTCGAGCTGAAGGCGCCGGGCAAGGGTGCCAACCCCGATAAGCTCAAGGGCGACGATAAAGTGCAGTGGGAGAAGTTCAAGAACCTGCCGAACCTGATCTACACCGATGGCATCGAGTGGGCGCTCTTCCACAGCGGCGCCCCCGTGGGCAAGCGCCTACGCTTTGTGGGCGATGTCTGTGCCGATGGCGAAGGCGCCGTGAGCGCCGAGAACGCCGCCGCGCTGCTCGAGCTGCTGCGCGAGTTTCTCGGCTGGCAGCCGATCACGCCTTCCACCCCGCGCGGTCTCGCCGCCCTGCTCGCGCCGCTCTGCCGCCTCCTGCGTGAAGATGTGCTTCTGGCGCTGAAAAACCCCGCCTCGAACCTCGCCAGCATGGCGAACGACTGGCGGATCTATTTCTTCCCCGAGGCCGACGACCGCCAGTTCGCCGATGCCTACGCCCAGACGCTCACCTACGCGCTGCTGCTCGCCCGCGTGTCCGGCGCCAGCGATCTCTCCATCGCCCAGGCCGCCAAGACGATCCGCCCCGGCCATAAGCTGCTCGCCCGTACGCTGGAGATCCTCGGCGACCCCACGGCCCGCGAGGAGATCGCGGTGCCCACCGAGCTACTTGAGCGCGTGATGACGGCGGTTGACCCTGCGATCTTCAAAAAGCACCCCAGCGACCCCTGGCTCTATTTCTACGAGGATTTCCTGGCCGCCTACGACCCGAGGATGCGCAACGACCGCGGCGTCTACTACACGCCTGTGGAGGTTGTGCGCTGCCAGGTGCGCCTGGTGGCCCAGCTGCTCGCCGAGCGCTTCGACAAGCAGTTCTCGTTTGTCGATGACGGCGTGATCACGCTCGATCCTGCCACCGGCACGGGCACCTACATCCTCGCCGCCATGCAGCACGGCCTGGAGCAGATCGCCGCCGTGAAGGGCAAGGGCAAGCGCGCCTCTGCCGCGACCACCGCCGCCCAGGACATGCACGCCTTCGAGCTGCTTGTCGGCCCCTACGCCGTGGCCCACCTGCGCCTCACCCAGCAGGTGCTCGCCGAGGGCGGCACGCTGCCCCCCGATGGCGTCCACGTCTACCTCGCCGATACCCTGGAGTCGCCCAACGCGCAGCCCAAAGACGCGCTGCCGCTGCCGTTCAAGCAGTTTGGCGAGGAGCAGCAGCGCGCCCAGAAGATCAAGCGCGACACGCCGGTGCTGGTCTGTATCGGCAACCCGCCCTACGACCGGCAGCAGAATGACCCCAATGCGCCTTCGCAGCAGCGCAAGGGCGGCTGGGTGCGCTATGGCGATAAGGCCCAGGCCCAGAAGCAGAAGCAGCCTACGCTGCTCGATGCTTTCCTCGCCCCCCTGGAGCAGGGCGGCCTTGGCGTCCACGCCAAGAATCTCTACAACGACTATGTCTACTTCTGGCGCTGGGCGCTCTGGAAGGTCTATGAGCAGCAGCCCGGCTACGGGATTGTCAGCTTCATCACGGCCTCGTCCTACCTGCGCGGCCCTGGCTTCGCCGGCATGCGCGAGCTGATGCGCCGCACGTTTGACGAGCTCTGGATCATCGATCTGGAGGGCGATAATCTCGGCGCCCGCAAGAGCGAGAATGTGTTCGCGATCCAGACCCCGGTGGCGATCGCCGTCGGCCTGCGCTCGGGCACGCCAACCCCGGATACGCCCGCCAGCGTGCGCTACACCCGCATCTCCGGCAGCCAGCAGGCGAAGCTTGCGGCCCTCGACGCCGTGCTTGGCTTCGACGATCTGACCTGGCGCCCCTGCCCCAGCGACTGGCAGGCGCCCATGCTGCCCACCTCCGACAGCGCCTACTGGCAGTGGCCTCTGCTCACCGAGCTCTTCCCGTGGCAGGCGAATGGGGTAAAGGTAGGGCGGAGCTGGCCGATCGAGAGCGATAAAGCGACGCTGCTTGAAAGATGGAACAGGCTTGTGGGAGCATCGACCGCAGAGCGCCGCGCCTTGTTCAAGGACTCGCCGACGGGCCGTAAAGCTGGGGATGTGGCGCCAAAGGGTCTTCTGCCCACCGCTTCCCCTCGATCAATCGCGCTTTCCGACACAAACAGCCCGCTGCCTGAGCTGCTCCGGTTTAGCTTTCGCTCCTTCGACCGTCAGTGGCTTCTTGCCGATAGTCGCCTAATCGACCGACCATCGCCCGATCTCTGGCGCGCCCACGGCGACAAGCAGATCTACCTCACCAGCATGCTCACCAATGTCCTTGGCTTTGGGCCAGCCGCTGTTGCAACAGCGCTGCTCCCCGATCTTGATCATTTTCGCGGCTCTTTTGGCGCAAAAAACGTCATCCCGCTGTGGCGCGACAAAGCAGGAACGCAGGCGAACGTGGCGGGCGGGCTGCTGGATGCGCTGGCGGCCAGCTACGGCCAGCCAGTTACGGCGGAGGCGCTGTTCGCCTACGCCTACGCTGTGCTGGCGACGCCGCGCTACGTGGAGCGCTGCTGGGACGAGCTGACCATCCCAGGGCCGCGCCTGCCGCTTACCGACGACGCCGCGCTGTTCCGCGAGCTTGCGGCGCTGGGCGCGCGGCTGCTGTGGCTGCACAGCTACGGCGAGCGCTTTGTGCCGCCGGGCAAGCAGCCTGGCAGGCTGCCGCCTGGTACGGCGCGCATCGAGGTGGGCGTGCCCCAGGGCGAGGCCGACTACCCCGAAAAGTTCGAGTACAATGAGGCCGCGCAGGAGCTGCGCGTCGGGAAAGGCGTGTTTAGCAGCGTGCGGCCCGCGCTCTGGGCCTTCAGCGTCTCTGGTTTCCAGGTGCTTGGCTCCTGGCTCGGCTACAGGATGCGCAAACGGGCTGGCAAAAGCTCGTCGCCGCTCGACGCGCTGCGGCCCGCCAGCTGGCAGTTCGACGACGAGCTGCTCGACCTGCTCTGGGTGCTGGATCACAGCGTCGATCTGCTCCCCGAGGCGGCGCTGCTGCTGGAGCGGGTGCTCGCCAGCGCGCTCATCCCGGCCAGCGCGCTGCCGCAGCCGTCCGAGGCGGAGCGGCAGGGGCCAAAGGCAAGCGGGGCGCCAGTGAACCTTACACTGGAGGGGTTCGCGCCGCAGAGCGCTGCGCCCCCGGCGGACGAGGCGTAAGGCTGCGCAGTTGCAGCGCCGCTCCCAGGCAGTTCACTTGCATTCTGGCTATATTCTGGCTATAATGCCCCGGTGGCGTGACCAGATACTTATGGCGCATGTATGCCCTACGAGCTTATCCTCGCACCGGAGGCGGTGGAGGATCTCCAGCGGCTCCGAGCGAATGATCGTGCAACAGTACGGGCTGCCCTGACAACGCATCTGCTTCATGAGCCGATGCGGGTGAGCAAAAGTCGGATCAAGCGCCTGCGTGGAGTCCGTCGGCCTCAGTATCGCTTACGGATAGATGACCTGCGCGTCTTCTACGATGTGCAGGCCATGTATGTCGAAATTATTGCCATTCTCGATAAGTCTGACGTGGATGCCTGGTTAGCGCAATTTGGCGAAGCCGAAGAAGGAGTATACGATGAAGCAGATTCCCCTCTCGGAAGTGAAGAATGATCTCTCGAAGTACTTACGCATGGCGGAGGAAGAAGACATTGTTATTACGCGTCACGGCAAACCTGCGGGGCTGCTGATCGGCTTTGAGTCGGAAGACGAGTGGTTCGAGTACCGCCTTGAGCACGACGCCCGCTTTCTCAAGCGGGTCGAGTCTGCGCGCATGAGCCTGCGGGCAGGGCGCGGTGTTCGCCTCGACGATATTCCAGACGCGTAGGTTCAAACAGGCTATCGCAAGCGTATGCCTGTTTATAGCGAATCGAAGGAGCAATCGATGGGCAGCTTACTTGATCGTATCACCATAGATCCAACTATCTGCCATGGAAAGCCCGTCATTCGTGGCATGCGCTATCCTGTCGAAAATATGCTTGAACTGCTCAGTTCTGGTATGTCGATAGCGGAGATTCTTGCGGATTACGAGGATCTTGAGCGTGAAGATATGCTTGCTGTGCTTGAGTACGCAACACGACTCAGCCAAGTAAAGCGCATTGAAGTATTAAATTCGTGAATTTTATCATCGACGCGTTGAGGAAGCAATGACATCCATCACGCAGCATCCCCCTGTCGCAGCGGCGCCGCGCCCGCTCATCGCCCATCGCCGCTTCACGGTGGATGAGTACTACCGCATGGGTGAGGCGGGCATCCTTGGGCCAGAGGATCGCGTCGAGCTGATCGATGGGGAGATCGTCAAAATGAGCCCAATTGGCCCACTGCATGCAGCCGTCGTTGAGCGCTTCCGCGATCTGCTGAGCGAGCGTCTGCGCGGCCAGGCAACCATTCGCTCGCAAAACCCTATCAGGCTCTCAAATCTCACGGAGCCCGAGCCAGATGTAGCGGTTGTGCAGCTACAGGCCGACTCCTACGCCAGCGCTCACCCCACGCCCGCCGATGTGCTGCTGCTGATTGAGGTCTCCGACAGCACCCTCGCCTACGACCGCGATGTGAAACTGCCGCGCTACGCCGCCGCCGGTATCCCCGAAGTCTGGATCGTCGACCTGGAGCACCAGCAAATCGAGCAGCACTACGGCCCCGCCGGTGATCAGTATCGCACCAAGCAGACCTGGGCGCACGGCCAGGCGCTCCCCTGCCAGTCCATCGCCGGCCTCACGCTCCAAATTGACGACATACTCGGGTAGTAGCGTATATGTCACCAACGCCAGACTCTTGTCACCCTGAGCGGAGCCGCAGGCGCAGTCGAAGGGTCTTTGTGGGCATGACCGTCAGATTCCTCGCTGCGCTCGGAATGACAACGGCCCGCTCGGAATGACAACGGAAATCCAAAATCCAACATCCAAAATGCCACACACCATCACCCGCGAGCGCCCCGACACCCCCGAGTCCATCGCCCTGATCGATGAGCTAGAGGCGGTGCTCTCCCCTCACTACCCCGCCACAAGCCGCCACGGCTACAGCGTCCAGAAGCTGATCGACCAGGGCGTGGCCTTCTTCATCGTGCGCGAGGACGGCGCCCCAGCCGGCTGCGGCGGCGTGCAGCTCTTCGGCGCCGAGTACAGCGAGCTCAAGCGTATGTTCGTCCGCCCCACCTTCCGTGGCCGCAGCCTCGCCAAGCTGATGCTCCAGCACCTGGCCGATCACGCCCGCGCCAATGGCGTGTCGCTGCTGCGCCTGGAGACCGGCATCCATCAGCTAGAGGCGATCGGCCTCTACGAGCGCGAGGGCTTCACCCGCACCTCGCCCTTCGGCGACTATCAGCCAGATCCGCTCAGCATCTTTTTTGAGAAAGTGATCAGGTAGAATGTGCAATAGCCGATAGCCGATAGCCGAACGTCCAAAATCCAAAATCCAAAATGCCAAGGAGCTGCAATGTCCGCGCCCTTTACAATCACCAAACCTGATCTGCCCTACGCCTTGCAGGTGGAGATCACCAGCAACTGCAATCTGCGCTGCAAGATGTGCCCGCTCAGCACCTCCGGCACGCTCTCCAGCATCACCCCCGGCCACATGAATGACGTGCTCTGGCAGGAGCTGCTGCCAATGGCCCGCCAGGTCGGCCAGGTGATGATCGCCGGCTTCGGCGAGCCGCTCGTCCACAAGGGCTGCCTGCCGCTGCTGCGCCAGCTCGACGCCGAGGGCATCGCGGTGAGCATCGTTACCAACGGGATGGCGCTCACGCCGCGCACCGCCGCCGAGCTTGTGGCCGTCAAAAGTCTGTTCCAGATCAATGTCTCGATCGACTCGCCCGACCCCGCCGCCTACCACGCCATTCGCGGCGCCGATGTGAGCAAAGCCCTCGCCGGCCTGCGCACCCTGATGCAGGCGATCGACGACCCTAACCGCGTCTCGGTCTCCTCCGTGGTCACCGCCGACAACATCGCCACGCTGCCGGCCTTCCCGCCGCTGCTGGCCGAGCTGGGCGTGCGCTACTACGTGCTCCAGGAGCTGATCAACTATGTGGACGAGACGAGCGAGATCGATCCGCTCCAGCTGCTGGATTTCTCGGCCTACATCGAGCAGATCCGCGCCAGCTGCGC
>Ga0105045_10003113_pt1 | contig 14164 bp, 14 predicted proteins | sample MAT02_FD_78089 | JGI IMG/M metagenome (GOLD analysis project Ga0105045, IMG submission 78089) | Freshwater microbial communities from Lake Fryxell liftoff mats and glacier meltwater in Antarctica - MAT-02 (megahit assembly) | ecosystem: Environmental > Aquatic > Freshwater > Ice > Liftoff...
AACGGACCCTGACTCTGGTCGGCGATGACGAGGCCGATCCGGCTGCAGGCCTTATCGCCTTCTCCGCGCCCCTGGCCCGCGCAATGATGCAGGCCGAACGGGATGATCTGGTGCCATATGGTGGCAACCAGGATGCGATTGAGATTTTGGCAATTTCGGTGAACCCGTGAAGACAGCGGCCGGGGACGTCGTGGCCCACGGGCAACAGCCCCCGGCCACTACCCGCAGAGCCCGCCGCAGCCGACCGTCGGCCGCCGGGACGTGTCTGGGGCCCGATGAACTCGCTTTACGCGAGCGCGCCGTTGCTACGTATTCGAGGGGGTGTTAGCCGCCGGCGTGCCCTTGGTGGATGGGTTGGATGCATTCGGCTTGGCGGCCTTGCTTGCCTTCGGCTTCCGCGTTTCCTTCGTCGACTTCTGCTGTCCCTTCGCCATTGTCATCCTCCTGATTGAACCATTGATCCCGCTGAACCAGAGCGAGTCTCGTTCTGACTGCATCAGAACGGCCGCTCTATCTCCCTGTTATTCCGCATGGGTTTCCGATGCAGGTAATCCCTCCTGATCGGATCATGCTCTAGCCAAAATCACATGCTGTGGCGCGCACAATCGAACGCGGTGCAGACCTGCGGAGCGAAAACCCGCCTCTCTCATGCAACGCGCGCGTTAGGTGGCAGCCTGACGGGCGATTCGGGCGAGCAGCGGGAACGCTTCGATGACGGACATTTGTCTGCGTGACTGGCATCACTGGCAGCGCATGGTCGACAGCATCGATGACAAGACGCCCCGGCGCTCCAGGCAAAGGCTTGAAGACCGATTATACCGCGAAGGACCCTCCAGACCGGGATTGGCAAGCGCCGTCATGGCTGAACCGCGGCGATCATGAAACAGCGCAGAGCCGGGCCGGGCCGGGCGCGCCATGGACTTTCCCCCACGGGCGTCTGGATCACGTCCAGCCAATCGTGGGCCGACGGGAAGCTTTGACAGCACTGGCAGGCCCGGGTTTCGAAACAAGCCCGCCAGTAGTCGTGGAGGACCTAGAAGTCTGCCAGGAACTCGATGCCCCAGGTTCTTCCGGTCGACATGGTGGAAAAGTCGACCAACGAGTTTGTAAAGGACGCGATGCGCTGCTGATCCGACAGATTGCGGCCAAAGAAGGTGACACGAAAACGATCCTGATCCGGTCCTCCGAAGCCCATGGAGGCAGCAGCGTCGAAGGTCCATGTGGATGGGATTACCCCGCGCGGAGAGTTGAAGAATTCCACCACTTGCCGGTCGAGATAGCGCGCACTACCGTTGAGACTGAGTTCGCCGAAGCCCAGATCGAAGGTGAAGGTCGGCATGATGGATGCGGTGATCTTCGGAGTGCGTCGGAGTGTAAGGGACGAGAGGTCTGCCAGAATAAGGGTGCCAGCCGGCTGGGGCGGGACAGAGACATATTGGCCGGACCCGATGAGCCCTTCATAGTTCGTGTACTTCGCATCGAGAATGCCGAGTGATGCGTCCAGCCTGAAGAAGTCTGCCGGGAGCGCGGACATCTCGAACTCCAGGCCCCTGATTCGCGCCGCAGAAACGTTGCGAACAGTGGTTGATGTGAATGTAGGTGGCGGGCCCGGTTCGATCGCCTCTTCCTGCTTGTCGCGATAATCGTTCCAGAAGGCGGCGCCGTTCAGCCGTAAGCGTCCTTCCAGAAGGTCGACTTTTGCACCGACTTCATACGCATTGATGAACTCCGGCTCGAATGGCGTTGTCACATCAGCGACGGTGCCAGCGCGCGCTGAGAAGCCGCCTGCGTTGTAGCCTCGTGAAAAGCTTCCGTAGACCAGCAGATCATCGGCCGGCTTCCAGTTCAACGAAACCTTCGGGGTGAACTGGAACCAGGATTTCGAAGCTCTGCCCGAACTGGTAAGCGGGCGCGTCCCGATGACCCCCTCCAGAATGCTGTACGGCGCGGTCGGTCCTCGGGCTGCGCCGAAAAACGCAGTCTGCACCGTCTTGCTGTCCCAGCTTCCTCTGCCGCCCAGCGCAAGGGTGAGCGTTTCGCTGATGTCCCAGTCGACCTGAGAGAAGACGGCAAATGTGCTTGCACGGTGGATGTCTTCGTCGCCAGCCCCGTTCGCGTAGAGCAAGCCCAACGGCACCGGCGCGCCAGTCATGGCGACATCCAGTTTGATGGCTTGCTTCAGAGCGTAGCGGTTCTCGAACCAGAAGACGCCGGCAACGAAATTGATCGGGCCGTCCAGGTTCGAGGCGACGCGTCCTTCGGCGGACATCTGTTCATAGTCCTGCCCGCGATAGACGTTGAAAACAGTGAGTTCCGTGCCATCGAAATCGATGAACACATCCTCGCGGGACTTGCGCCAGCCGAAGACCGTTTCCAGCGTGAATGTGTCGGAAAGATCGAATGCGCCCTGCACAGTCAGGGCGTCGAGTTTCGATTCCTGGAAGTGCGGGTCCGTCGCCCGGCTTCGACGATCGGCGGGGTTGTCACAGCGGGCCGCCCGAAGGCACAGAAGATCCGGACCGAATGCAGGCGTGACGGTTGCCGGCACCGGGAAGTTCGTCTGGATGATGGCGAATGGAAGTGGTTCCACGGCACGCACGCCGCGCGCGATATAGGGAACCAGCTCGCTCTTGTCGCGGAAGTGATCGTACGTGACGATCATCTCGCCGACGCCGACTTCGAGTTTTACAGTCCCGCTCAGTCCCCAGCGATCCTTGGCCCCTGTCGCCCCCCCGGCCGGGTTGTCGTAGAGGCCGTCGTCCTTCTGGGTGAAACCGGAAAGCTTGACCGAAATGGCATCCGCGATTTCCGGCAGATTGACGATGGCGTTGAAATCGCGCCGATCGGCTGTGCCAAGGATCGCGCGCGCTCGGACACCGAGCTCTCCTGTCGGGCGTGTCCGGAAGGCATTGATTGCGCCGCCGGTGGTGTTTCGGCCGAACAGCGTTCCTTGTGGACCGCGCAGGATTTCCAGCCGCTCGAGATCGAAACCGTCGAGAAGGTTGAAAGCCGACGTGCCGAGATAGACCCCGTCAACGAAGACGCCCACGGCCGGATCGAAACTCTTTTCAGGATCCTGGCTGTTCACGCCGCGCAGGCTGATCTGGCTCATCGAAGGGCCAATGGCCACTTCGGTCAGCACGAGATTGGGGACGACGCCTGTGAGATCGCGAATGTCGCGCGCGTTCATCCGTTCAATCGAGGCCTGATCGAAGGCGCTGACGGCGATCGGCACATCCTGCACTGCCTGTGCACGCTTCTGGGCGGTGACGACGATGGTCTCGAGGCCTCCATCCTGTCCGGACTGGGCCATCACGATGGAACTGGTGCCAGCTGCAACGATCGTAGCGGTGAACAGGCAAGCACGAAGATGCTTTGGCATGATGATCCTCCCCAATTGGCCAGAGCCGTCACCGTTTCGATGTGTCTGGCCCGAATTTCCCTCGACGGCGTGTTTGCCACGCCCTAGTTCTATACAGGGGAGTATGGAAATGGTCGCGAGACAAGATAGCCGCCAAAAGTGACAGCAACGCCAGGGATTGTCCCGGCTGAGCCGTCTGCGATGCGTCGCATCGATGGTCACTTCGTGGTGGGCGGCATGGCGCATGATTTCGATTTCGTGCGCCTTCAGCTCCTGACTCTTGCGGCGGAAGATGACCGGCTTCGGCTGCGGGTATCTTCCAGCTTCGAAGAGGTGGGGGATGGTGCTGCTGCGCCCGATCCGACATTTCTTATCAGCTACACCTGCAATGTTGCGCCATCAGACACAGCGATCAGCAGACTCCAAAATTTCCTGGCCGGCGGCGGGCGGTGGGTCACGCTTCACGCAACCAACGCCTTGCTGGATTGGCGACCGGAAGGGGTGGCGGGGGCGCCCATCACACATCCATTCCTGTCGCTGATGGGATCGAGCTTTCAGGCACACCCCCCATTGGGGCAGTTCACCGTCGAGCCCGTCTCTGCCCATCCTGTCGTTGCCGGACTCGGGCCTTTCGACGTGGAAGACGAGCTGTACCTCGCCGATCTGGACGGTGCTGCCGAAGTGCTGATGGCAACACGCTTTTCGGGGATGGCGCCCGGGTTCATCCGGTCTGACTGGCGGGATGATGATCCCGTCCGGCCGGTGGTCTATCTGAAGCAGGTGGGCGCCGGAACGATCCTGCACTGCGCGCTCGGCCATCGAAGGGGCCATTACGATGCACCGCACCGAACGCCTTATCTTCCTGTCTGCGAGGACGGCCCATGGAAGACTCCAGCCTTTCGCATGCTTCTACGGCGCGCGATCGCCTGGGCAGCCCGCACCGATCCTGCCCTGGAGATGGCATGACAGACCCGATCGAACCGCGCCTCCCCGCTTTGTCCGATGCGGAACTGCCTGATGCGCTGAAGCCGATCCTGGCCGCTTGGCCCTACCGGCTCCACCGCACGCTTGCGCACTCTCCGGCAAGCTTGCAGGCTTGGATGCCCTGGGCGGAGCATATTCTACGGCAGAACCGGCTGACGCCGCGAGACAGGGAGATCGCTATCCTGCGGGTAGCCTGGAATGCGCAATGTGCCTATGAATGGGGTTTGCATGCTTGGGTTGCGCGGCAGGTTGGCATGACCGATCCCGATCTTACCGCCGTGGTCGCCGGCCCCGCAAGCCCGCACTGGAACGCCTTGGAAGCAGCACTGGTGCGCGGCGTTGATGAGCTTATGCAATCCAACCGTATTTCCGACGGAACCTGGGCAGAACTGTCAGGAGCGTTGCAGCCCGATCAGCTGATCGATTATATTTACGTCACCGGCCAGTTCACCACCATTGCCTGGGTTCTGAACGGTCTGCAACTGCCGTCAGAGCCAGGTGTGGAACCCCTGCCCGAAGCGGCCGGTCAAAGGAGCGCCCAGCAATGCAACTGAACCTCGAAGGCAAGCGAGCCATTATTTCCGGAGCGACCCGGGGGCTTGGCCAAGCCATCGCTCGGCACCTTCTGGCAGAAGGTATGAGCCTGGCATTCTGTGCCAGGAGCCCTGAGGCTGTCGCGCAAGCTGAAGCGGACTATGCCGCGACAGGTGCCAAGGTGAAGGGTTGGCAGCTCGATGTGCGCGACGCCGAAGCCTATCGGGACTGGCTGAGCGCCGCCGCCGACTTCCTCGGGGGGTGTGATGCCTTCATTCCCAATGTGTCCGCGAAGGCGGGCCTTGTCGGCGAAGCGCAATGGCAGGCCAATTTCGAAGTGGATCTGCTTGGCGCCGTGCGCGGAATGGAGGTGCTTGGTCCGCTGCTCGTCGAATCGAAGGGCGCAGCGCTGTTCCTGGTGACGACCGCCGCGATCGAGCATTTCCCGATCGTGCAGCCATACAACGTGATGAAGGCGACACTGATCGTTTATGCCAAGCAGCTGTCGCAGACGCTGGGCGAGAAGGGCGTACGTGTGAACTGTATATCGCCGGGCTCTATCTACTATGAAGGCAGCAGCTGGCAGAAGGCGGAAAAGGCCAATCCAGCCTTCTTCGAGATGGTGCGCAAGTCCATCCCCGAAGGCCGATTGGGAACACCCGATGAAGTGGCACGGGTTGCCGCCTTCCTGCTGTCTCCGGCTGCGTCGTGGATCAATGGCGAGAACATCATCGTCGATGGCGGTCAGATCAAGCGGGTGAACTACTGAACGCGTTTCGATTTGAAGGCATCAGATTGTTGCGCCTCCGTCCACCGGAAGGTCCACGCCCGTTATGAAACAAGCGTCGTCGCTGGCCAGGAAAAGGGCGGCTGCGGCGACATCCTCCGGCGCGACCAGACGGCCCCATGCGGTGGAAAGCGGATGGGCCGCCATGCGCCGCGCGCGACCCTCCGGGTCAGCCTGCAAGTTCGCATTCATCATCTCGGTCTCTGTGGAGCCGGGGTGGATGCAGTTGGCACGGATGCGCTCTCCGCGGAGTGCGCAGTCGAGTGCAATCGACTTGACGAGATTGCGAAGCGCCCCCTTCGACGCGGAGTAGGCAGGAAGTGCTGCAGCCGGGCGGAGACCGAGGGTTGAGCCGATGGCGATGATCGAAGCTGTCGGCGCTGCCCGCAGCAACGGCATTAGCGCCCGTGTACCGAGATAGGCACTGGTGACGTTGACATCGAGGAAGCGCTGCCAATCGCGCAATTCCAGCTGGCCGAGCGGGAAAAAGCCGGAAATGCCGGCATTGTGCACAAGAATGTCAAGCCGACCACTGTGCCCCTCCAGATCCGCGGCGGTGCGGGCCCAATCCTCCTCGTTCGTGACATCCAGCGCTGCGATCCCGAGCATTGGGTTGGCACAGAGGTCTGTCGCGATCACATCGGCGCCCTCGGTGCTGAAGCGGGCGCAGATGGCAGCGCCGATGCCGCCGGCTGCTCCGGTGACCAGCGCGACCTTGCCGGAAAGGCGCATGTTAAGTCTGCGCCAGTGCGGCACGAACCGCGCGATAGGGCCGGAAGGCGCGCATCAGCAGCACCATGGCGACCGGGGCTGCAACGGCGTTGACCAGAGCCAGGCCATAGCGGACCCCGTCATTGCCGGTGAACAGATTGTCGGACATGGCACCGATGATGACTGGCCCCAGACCCAGGCCTATCGTGTTGATCACCAGCATGTATAGCGCGCTCATCTGCCCTCGCAGTTCGTTGGGCGTGGCGAGTTGCAGGGCGGTTCCTGCCATGGGGAAGGGCATCGTCGAAAAGAAGATGGCGGGGGCAAACAGCAACAGGGCAAGTTCGCCGCTGGGCATCAAGGGCGCAAGCCCGCCGAACAGACCCGTCGAGACATAGCCGAAGGCGGCTACGCGCAAGGGCGCATCGAGCACGCCTTTGGCCGATAGCCTGTCGCACAGCCGCCCGGCGACGATTGCGCCCAGCGGAGCGAACACAAGCGTGACGAGACCATAGCCGAGCCCGATCTGTGCCGGGGTCCAGCCATAGGCTCTGATGAACAGGGCCGGAGTCCAGACAGCCGATGCATATCCGGACAGCGTGATTGCCGCAAAGCCGGCGAACATCGGTACCAGGGCCGAACGTTGGCGGCCGACGTGGGATATAGCCTCCCGCATCGGAACAGCCCCGCTTCTGGTGCGGCCGCGACGGGCGGGTTCGGGCATCAACAGCAGAACGGGCACAAGTACGAGCCCGGGAATGGATACGAGCACAAAGACACGCTGCCATGCTGCCATCCCCTCTAGCAGGAGCCAGCCCTCGAAACTGGCCGCGCCGACCAGCGCTATGGTTGCACCCCCGGCAACATAGGCAAGGCCGATGCCGATGAATGCCGTCATGGTGAAGATCGACATCGCCCGGCCAAGCTTTTCCGGCGGGAACAGATCGGAAATCATGGAATAGGCAGCTGGCACAAGACTGGCCTCGCCGGCACCCACGCCGACACGGGCGAAAAACAGCTCTCCAAAGCTGCGCGCAAGGCCCGACAACATCGAAAAGATGCTGAAGACAAAAACTCCGGCGGCGATGATCGCGCGGCGGGGCCGGCTGTCCACCATCCGGCCGATCGGCAGCGCCAGAAGCGTGTAGAACAGGCCAAATGCCAGGCCCTGCAACATCCCGAACTGCGTGTCGGATATGCCGAGATCCTCGCGGATAGGCTGCACCATCAGGTTGATGATGATGCGGTCCAGATACGACAGGATATTGGCCATCGCGAGGATGGCGAGCACCCCCCAGGCGATCCTGGCGGCAGGCCAGGGCTGACCGGGAGGCGCAGCGCTCAGGGGTTTTCCTTCGCTGCAGCAGCGACACTATTCTCCAGCAGCTTGCGCCCCTCGGGGCTGGAGACCAGCAGGCGCAGGAAATGTCGGATGGACTCGATGCGTTTCTCGCCGTTGTGGATGACGCCGCCTTGCTGGACGAGCCCTTCGAGCAAGAACCGCAGCACGTCCCGGCTCAGGTCGAAATCCTCCCGGGTCGAGACATCGGCTGGAAAAATGCGAACGGCTGCCTCGCGTCGCGCAGCGTCGAAGGCAGACATGGCCGGGCCGAACATCTCGGCCAGATCGCGATCGGTTCGCGCAGCCTGGGCGAATTCGGCAAACGCTGCAAACTCGGGGCGGTGCGCATGGTCCCATGCCAGATCGACCGCCCGCACCCGGAAATCCGCATCATGCGGAAGTTCCGCAATCTGTGCCTCATAGAGTTCCACTCGCAAGCGCGTGACGTGGGCAACCAGCGCCTGCACGAGATCGCGACGCGTGGGAAAATGATAAACCATTGTCGCGCGTGCCAGGCCGGCAGCTTCTCCGACCTGCGCAACGGTCAGCGCATTGTAGCCATTGCTCGCGAGAAACTCGACGCCCGCATCCAGGATCCTGCGGCGCGTTCGCCCGCTCTTGGCGAACTCGCCCTCCCGGGGTTGTGTGGCATCGGCAAGCCCGGCTGCACGCAGTGCGGTCATTCTCGAAACTCCACGTCCAGCGACAGGAGATTTCGATGATGGAAATGCGTGCGAAATGGAAGGGGCGCGGAAGGATCCGCAAGAGACCAGCGGCTGAAGCGATCCAGCAGGGCATTCAGGGCAAGCTGAAGCTCGAGGCGCGACAAGGCCGCCCCTACGCAGAAATGAAGCCCCATGCCGAACGCCATGTGCGGAGCCGGAGGCTTCTGATCGAGTTGAAGCCGATCGTCGTCGGGACCCCAGACCGTTTCATCCCGATTGGCGGAGCCGAAGCGGATATGCAGAAGACTGCCGGACGGGATCGAGATTCCACCGAGCGTTTCGTCGGCCACTGCTTTGCGGAACTGCCCCTGAATCGGGCTGTCCAGCCGCAGAACTTCCTCGATGAAGGGCGCGATCTTGTCGCGATCTGCCCGCAGCCGTTCCACAAGGCCTGGATCGCGCGCCAACCGAACCACCGCAAACGTCAAGGTCGCTGTTGTCGTCTCATTGCCGGCGACCAGCAACTGCGTCAGGATCGAGAGGATCTCGCCCGGTTCGAGCGGTCTGTCGTCGATGCACGCGTTGGCAAGCACCGAGATGACATCGTCTGCGGTGCCGCCCCGGCGCTCATCGACAAGGCGCATCATCGCCTGATGGCAGGCGAGCGTTTCATGCGCGATCTCGATTGCCCGCTCGGTGGACGTGAGGAAACCGATTTCGTCAGCGAACGCATCGGACCACCGTTTAAGCGAAGAGTCCCCGAGATGACTCATACCCAACAGCGCCCCAATGACGGCGATAGGAAGAGGAACTGCAAGGGCAGAGACCAGATCGAAAGGCTGCCCGGCAGGGAGGCCGGACACCAGATCGTCAGTCCGCGCTTCGATGAAGGGACGAATCCGTGCCAGTCCGCGGGGCAGGAAGAAGGGCGCTACAATCTTCCGGAATGCATCGTGGCTTGGTGCATCGTTATGAGACAAGGTGAGCGCCATTGGCCAGCCTTGCTGCCGAATGGCCAGCACTTCGGCCGGCATGCCGCCAGCGCGCATCGATGCACGGTCCACCTGGCTGGAAAAACGGTCGTGGTCGCGCATCACCTCGACTGCCAACGCATAATCCAGCACGAAGAAGATGCCGGTCTCATGCTCATGATGGATCGGCCCATGCGCACGCAGCCGGGCATAGGACCCGCTGGCCGTGGCCATGAACCCGGCTTCACGGGGCGCGAATTCTGTCGTCATTGGCCTCTGCTTTCGCGAGCCATGAACGCGTCGAGGCAAGTGTGGAAATGACGGATGCGCGCTTCCTGTATGGCGCCTGTCATCGGGCCGGGCGTGCGCATCGCCTTCAAGCCTCTTTGCAACGCGGCGAGGTTCGACATGTCCTCGTCGAACACTGCCGCGAACCCGCCCAGTTCCGGCACCACCGAATGGCTTTCCTCTGGCGCTATGACTTTGGCGTCCCGCATCACCTCAGTCTCGTGGCCGGGGGACTGCGGAACCAGAAACATGATCTCCATGGAGCACATGTCGGGCGTATCCCCGTGGGGAAGGAAGCGATAGACGAGGTAGGATCCCCAGCCCGCCCACAGGACCAGGTTGGGAAAAACATGGTACTGGATCGTATCTACCAGTTCGCAGTCGGTCGCGTCGGCGACATCCAGTCCGTCTGCTAGCAACGACCGCCGGCGCATGTCAGCCAGCGCAGCCCGCGGAGTCATGCCATGGGGCAGGTCGACGGCGTCTGCCGCTGCTCCAAGCCCCGGCCGTAGTCCGGCCCGGAAGACCTCCTCGTCGCAGAGCGGCGGATGGTTAGGGCTGTGCAGACCGCGCGGGGAGATCATGCGGGTGGTACGAAATCCCTGCCACACATCATATTGCGTCATCGCATCGCCAAGATAGGCCATCGCAGACCTGTGCGTTTCGGATACGTGGAAGCTTTCGATGAAGGCTTCCAGAGCCACCTTCCAGTTGCAATGATGCAGCTTCCTGACGTGAACGGCCTTGCGACGCAGAGCCAGATCCCATCCCCGGGTTGCATAATGCTCGGGCAGGAATTCGAGGAATGTTTCGAATGGCTCGGGGTCATCGCCGGAATTCACGAACACGAACCCGCCCCAGACGCCGACATGGGCGCGCGGCAGATTGAACTTGCTTTGATCGACATGCGCAAAGTCCCACCCGTTCACGAGCGCCTTGCAGCGCCCATCGATATGCCAGGTGAAGCCGTGGAACGGGCAGCGGAAATCCTGTGCGTGTCCATCGGTCTCCCGCAGCATGCGGCCGCGGTGAAGGCAGGCGTTCACGTGCGCAACGATCTCGTCCGTCGCAGTGCGGGTCACGAGGAGGGACATGCTTCCAACATTGTAGACGATGTAGTCGCCGACTTCGGGAATATCCTCCAGTCGACAGGCCATTTGCCACGTACGAGCCCACAGCCGGTTCCGCTCGAGATCGGCGAATGCCGCATCGGTATAGCGCTCCCGCTGGATCGCGCGCGTAGGAACCTCGGCATTGCCGGTATTCCGAAGCGCAACCGGCACATGTCGGGTCTCGACATCCAGCATCGCTTGCACGGACGGATCAGGCGATCGGAGCTCTGGTGACGACACTGTTCCATCTCCCTACTTTCCATACACTAGCGTATGGTTTTGCGTTGCTAACCTAGGCAAATGAGAAGGTGTGACGCGACAAACTGCGGACTCAAAGGGCCGATATTGCGGCCATTCGGGCTATTCCTGGCAAAAGCATGTTCGCTTGTTGCCACATCGGAAGGGCGAGCCACGCGGGGCCCATTGTGCGGATGCAATGCCGAGTGAAAATGCTGTCCTGCCAGGAGCCGGCGTTCAGACACACAGGCTGGCGGTTGCTACCCATGCCGGGACCTTTAGGGCATGTCTCGTGTCGTAAGGCTCGCTCCAAACAGATATCTGGACAGGCCACTGCGTAGACAGGATAAGAGCGTCCAGTTCGCCATTCCGCTTCTCCTGCCCGAGGCCTGTTTGCACATGTCCCAGAATTTCTCCGGTATTTCCCGTCGTTTCCTGTTGCTGGCCGCCGCATCCGGGGCTGTTGCCTGGTCGTCGCGCAGTTTCGCCGAGGAGTCGATTTCCGGCGGATACTTCGATGGGCTCAGCTTTCTCCCGGATGACCTCGCTGATCTCCGGCGCGCTGGCATGGGCGCCATGATCTGTGACGTGTCGGAGGTGGAAGAGGTGCGCGATGCACAGAATGCACCCCGCTATCTTCGCACCTTCGCCCGCAATGACAAGGCGCTGGATGTAGCGCTTGCGCGGATCGCCGGCTCAGACACGGTATATGTGGCGCGCAAGGGGTCTGACCTCGGCAGTCGACCGGGCTGCGCCGCTTTTTTGCAGTTCCAGTCGGGCGAACCCGTGGAGGACGATCTTTCCCGCATTGGCTACTTCCACAACAAGGGCCTTCGCATCCTGCAATTCACCCACCACAATACCAACAAGCTTGCAGGCGGCTGCATCGAGACGGTCGAGACAGGACTGACCGCTCTTGGCTTTGAAGCCCTGGACGAAATGAACCGGCTGCGTCTGGTGCCGGATGTCTCGCACGGCTCCAACCTGACCATCCTCGACGCCGCAAGGCACAGCCGAACTCCGATCGTCTATTCGCACGGGGCGTGCCGGGCCATCGTGGAGCACCCGCGCTGCATAACCGATGAAGGCATTCGCGCGGTGGCGAAAACGGGCGGTGTCGTCGGCATTTTCATGATGAGCTTCTGGCTTACACGCGACCGCGTGCCCCGCGTCGACCATCTCCTGGCCAATATCCGCCATGTCGTCCGCCTGGCAGGTGTCGAAGCGGTCGGCATCTCCAACGACTTTCCTGTAGGGGGGCAGGCCAATCTTCTGAAGCTGTCCAACAACAACGAGGAGGGGGTGAAAGAATATTTCGAATGGTGGAAGGCTATGCGCGACAAGGGAATTGCCGGCTTCGAGCTCCTGCCCGAGCATGTTGTCATTCCCGAGCTGAATGCCATCGACCGACTACAGACGATCGCGAAGGCGCTCGACCGCGACGGCTTTTCCACCGCGCAAGTCGAGAAGATCATGGGCGGCAACTGGGCCCGCGTGATGCTCGACGTGCTTGGTTAGGGCATTTTCCGATCGTATATTCCACCTGACCGGACCATGCTCTAGAAGCGGACGTCCAAACCTGCATAGAGCATGCGGCCATAGAGATCGTACGTTGTCGCCGAAGTCTGCGTACCCGGGGAGGTGACGAGGTTCGTGTGACCAAAACGTGGCGGTTGCTTGTCAGCAATGTTGTTTACTCCGAAATAGAGCTCGAACCGCTTGTCAGCGCACGTTTTGAACCGCAGCTGCAGATCGTTGTACCGGAAAGCGCTCGTCCTGATGGTGCGTGCGCCCAACGTATCATCCACTGCGATCATCCAGCGACTGCGCCAGTTGAGTGAGAGATTCTACAGGCTGAACGTGACCGACGGGGTGGGCCATGATCTTTGGCCCATTCCCACGAAGGCGCGAAGTCGGCATCGGGAAAGCGGGTGCGCTTGACGAGGTTTGTGCGCCGCGAAAACCCCAACCCGGTTCCATGTCAGCCAGCGTGTTACCGGTCTCGACGAAAAAAGAGGTGCGCAAACAGTTCCGTCTTGAAGGCTTCCAGTCGCAAGCGGGTTTACCTTGAGGTTCAGCAGGGCGCGCAGTTCCGGCCCCTGTGGTGTGGTCAAGGATCCAGCCAGGGCCTCGTGGGTGTCGATGACGCCCACAGGGCACGAGGCGCGCTCCTGGATGGGGGTGTCGCCATCACAGGGGCCGAAAAGGCCCCCGGCGCGGCGCTCTGGGCAACGGCCAATCGTGAGAGCCTGGGCCTGAGTCAGGCGCTGTCGGCCGCCCCGCGCCGGCACAGCTACAACAGTTCGGGCGACGCGCCATGGTGATCCTGAACGATCACTTGACCCCATCATTGCGAAATCAGGGGATGGGAAAGAAAAGTAGAATATCTACAATACTATAGGCCATGATTTCGATCCACCTGGCACGCGACCCATTGAGATCCCAAAGGGCCAAGATGGCGGCAGCTGGTAGTTTTCCTAGCGAACGCACTTTGGCTTGATGCCGCATCGGAAGGGCGACCCACTCTGGACCCATTCTGCTGACTTTCCGCCACCGCTCTTAGGGTCCAGACTCATTCAAAGCCAGAATACGATGGCTGTGGCGAGCGCCATGCCTGACAGGAAGTTGGCAGCGAGCTTGTCGTAGCGGGTTGCGACGCGACGGAAGTCCTTGATGCGGCAGAAGGCGTTCTCGATCAGGTGGCGATCCCTATATCGCTGGCGGTCGTAGCGGATGGCCCGCTTGCGGTTACGGCGACCCGGGATGACCGGCGTAGTCCCGATCTCACGTAGCAAGCGACGCAGGTGGTCGGCATCATAACCCTTATCTCCCAGCAGCTAGCGCATCCGTCCGGCACGCTCGATCAAGGCGGGCGCGGCCGTCACGTCGCTGACGTTGCCGGGTGTCAGCATCAGCGCATAAGGTCGGCCGATGACGTCGGTGAGCGCGTGGACCTTGGTCGTCCAGCCGCCCCCGGATCAAGTCCGGGGCAGGCCGCGCGAACGGCCGATCGCCTGGATCCAATGCCCCCTTTTCCACCGAACGCGGGGCGCTGCGCCTTGATGTAGGTGCTGTCGATCGCGGTGCTCATGGTCACCGCGCCAGCCTGCACCAGGGCATCGAGCAGCTTGAGCCAGAAGCCCCGGCGCGACCAGCGGTTGAACCGGTTGTA
>Ga0105045_10003115_pt1 | contig 14160 bp, 13 predicted proteins | sample MAT02_FD_78089 | JGI IMG/M metagenome (GOLD analysis project Ga0105045, IMG submission 78089) | Freshwater microbial communities from Lake Fryxell liftoff mats and glacier meltwater in Antarctica - MAT-02 (megahit assembly) | ecosystem: Environmental > Aquatic > Freshwater > Ice > Liftoff...
CACCCACGTTGCCGGCACCGTGGCTGGAAGCACCCACGGGGTTGCGAAGGGCGCTCGCATCATCCCGATCAGGGTGTTCGGCTGCACTGGCGGCAGCTCCAACTCCACGATCATCGCCGGCATTGACTGGGTACGGGCCAACCACATCAAGCCAGCAGTGGCCAATATGAGCCTCGGTGGCGGTGCGTCCAGCGCAACCGACACCGCTACCAACAACCTGATCAACGCAGGCGTGACGGTTGTCGTCGCGGCCGGCAACAGCAACGCGGACGCGTGCGGCTTCTCGCCCGCACGCGTGGCCAATGCGATCACCGTGGGCTCGACCACCAGCACCGATGCGCGCTCTTCGTTCTCGAATATCGGCAGCTGCGTGAACATCTTTGCGCCCGGCAGCAGCATCACCTCGGCGTGGTCCACCAGCAACACCGCGGTGAACACCATCAGCGGCACATCGATGGCGTCTCCGCATGTCGCCGGCGTTGCAGCGCTCTTTTTGGCGGGCAGCCCAAGCGCTTCCCCCGCCACGGTGCGGTCCAACATTTACAGCCGCGCCACCCTCAACGTGCTGACCGGCCTTGGCTCCGGCTCTCCCAACCGGATGCTCTACTCCCAGTAACCGACCTGTAAGATCTGACAGGCATCTTCGGGAGCAGGTTTACGGCAAGATTCATGCCGCAGCCTTTTTGGCTGTTGACGCAGCAACCGATGGGTAATCTTTCGCGGCGGCCTTTTCAGGCTGCCGCTTTTTTTTTAGCTGTCTGATCAGACAACCAAGCAAGGCCTGAGCCAGCCAGCCCGGCTTTGGCAGTCCTGTCTTGTCAGGGCGCGGCGCGCTCGCAGTGAGATCAGGCTTGCCCTCGCAGGATCAGGCACCTGAATGCATCGATCCATCGGCGCGCTAAGCACCGACACAGCCGGGCTCCGACAGATCAGGGCTCTCTGCGAGCGCTTGGTGTTCCTAGGCAGCCCGCCACACGGGCTGGCTCGGGCGTTGCTTGGGCTGGTTAAGCTTCCTCAGGCACGCCCTAGCGCGCCGGCCCGAAGAACCGGGTGACGTGCTCCGCCTGCAGTTCCGGCTGCTGCTGGCTGGTGATCTTCAAGCGAACGTCGCGCCGTCCTACGACTCCATCGGCCTCTGCTCGCAGGGTGAACGCTAGGTTGATCGAGTCTTCGCCGCCAACATCGAACACGATCGGATCGCCCACCACGCTGACCAGGTCGTCTACGACTTCTAGCCTGAACCGCTGCAGCTCTCCCAGCTTGTTCACCAGCTTAAGCGTGTAGACGTTCTCGATCGCGCCGTCGCTGACGACGCGATACAGGGCATTGCGATCGCGCAGCACATCGACAATGAGCGACTCTCGGTGAGTCACGCCCCAAAGCCAGCCGCCGAAGATGACCGCCAACAGCAGCCCGTAGACGAACACTCGCGGGCGCAGAATGCGCGACGGTTGATTGTCCACGGCATTCTGAGTGGTGTAGCGGATCAGGCCGCGCGGATAGCCCACCTTGTCCATGACCTCGTCGCAGGCGTCGATGCAGGCGCCACAGGCGATGCACTCGTACTGCAGCCCGTTGCGGATGTCGATGCCCGTAGGACACACCTGAACGCAGATCGTGCAGTCGATGCAGTCGCCGAGATCTTGAGGGCTGCTCACCACCGGCGCCTCGCTGAAATCCAGCGCGTCCACCGCCAGCGCGGTGGTCGCCCTGGCCTCGGTTTTCGCGTGTCCATGCGGGGCGGCATGCGCGGCGGCGATCACCGCCGCAGTCGCGGCGCGCGGGTTGATCAGGCCACGTGCGCGCTCAAGCACGCTGCCCAGACCGCGACGGCGGGGACCGCGCGGCTCGCCGCGCATCGGGTCGTAGCTGATGATCAGGGTATTGCGGTCGAACATGGCGCTTTGAAAGCGCGCGTACGGGCACATGTACTTGCAGACCTGTTCGCGAAGCACGCCGGCGTTGCCCCAGGTTGCCAGCGAATAGAACAGTACCCAGAACGTTTCCCACGGCCCCCAGGTAAGGGTCATGAGGCGTGCGCCCAGGTCCAGGACCGGGGTAAAGAAGCCCACGAACGTAAAGCCGGTCCACAGCGCAAAAATGATCCAGACGCTGTGTTTCCCGGCTTTGCGCAGCAGCTTGTCGCGCGACCAGGGCGCTGAGTCCAGCTTCATCTGCCGTGATCGATCACCTTCGAAAAAGCGTTCGATCCAGACGAACACCTCGGCCCACACGGTCTGTGGACAGGCGTAGCCGCACCACAGTCGTCCGGCAAGAGCCGTAACGAAGAACAGCGCCAAGCCCGCAAGAATCAGCAGCAGCGCAAGGAAAATGAAATCCTGCGGCCAGAAGCTCAGCCCGAGGACGTAGAACTTGCGGGCCGGAAGGTCGAACAAAACCGCCTGGCGGCCGTCCCAACTCAGCCACGGAGAAAGGTAGTACAAGCCCAGCAGCACCCAAACCGCGAGCGTGCGCAGCCGCGTAAACCGACCGGCGATCTCGCGCGGATACACCTTGCCTTCAGACCGATACAGCGCATTGCCGCCACCGGTAAGCACGCTCGGAATCTGCTTAGCCACAGGGTCTACCCTACCCGCCCAATCGGGTGATGGAAACGGCTGGCCGGGCGCAGCAGCAGCCAAGTGAACAGGCTGGAACTCGCGGTGCAGGCCCAGAACATGAAGAAACCCAGCGTGTAGCCCATTTCGCGGGAGACCTGCCACTCCGGTGCGCTGATTTCGCGCAGGCTCAGCGGATCGACGAATGCGAAAAACACCATGGTCGCCACACCGGCGGCAAAAAAGCTCGGCCACAGGATCGCGCCCAGTCGCTGCACAAGGGGGCGCGGCGGGTAGTCGAACTCAGCAGGCTGCGGTGTGCTCATGCGTGGTCCTCTGGGGAGAGAGAAGAAAATCTTGGCCATCGGCACGCGATGGTGCCGCTCGCAAAAGTGGCCGCAGTGAACCTTGCGCTACAGGCCTCGGCGGGCTGAACGATTAAGGCCGACCCACGCCGCCGCTGACCATCCTGCGCCGGCCTCAGTTCGCGCCGGCCGGCACCGGCTCAGACCGACCCAGCGAATACACGTAGGCCGCCGCAAGCCGCGCGCGATCTGCGCCGATGATCGGCTGCTGCGCCGGCATCATGCCGTTGCGGCCCTTGATGATGCCCTCGCGGATCGTCGCGAGATCGTTGCCGTACAGCCATGCCTCGTCGCTCAAGTTCGGGGCTCCGAGGAGGGGATTGCCACCGCCGGCAACACCGTGGCAAGCCGCGCAGATGCCTTCGAAACGCACCTTGCCGGCCGCGGCCAGTGCCGGGTCGGTTTTTTGGCCCGAGAGGCTCTGCACGTACACCGCAGTCTCGGTGATGGCAGCATCCGAGCCCAGCACCGCACCGAAAGCGGGCATCACCGCCTGCCGACCCTGCACGATCGTGTCCAGGATATCTTCCGGCTTTCCACCCCAGTTCCAGCTGGCGTCGGTCAAGTTCGGAAAACCCCTGCTGCCGCGCGCATCAGAGCCATGGCAGGTGGCGCAGTTGTTGGCAAACACCGATTGCCCCAGGGCCACGGCTTCTGGATTACGCGAAAGCTCAGGCACTGACGCGTTTGCGAAACGGGCAAACATCGGAGCCAGGCGGGCCTCGTTCTCCGCGCGTTCGGCATCATGCTGGCCCACCGAGGTCCACCCGCCGATGCCCTCGAATGAGCCGATGCCCGGGTAGTAGATCAGGTAGGCCACGCTGAATATTATGGTGAGGTAGAACAGATTGATCCACCATTTCGGCATCGGCTTGTTGTACTCGGTGAGGTCACCGTCCCAGGTATGGCTGGTGTCCTCGGGCTTGACGTTGGCGGGCTGGCTGCGGCCGGTGTAGTAGATCAGCGCCACACAGCCGAGCAGGTTGATGAGGACCAGGGCCGCGATGTACGAAGTCCAGAAAGTGCTCATGGGGCTGTCTCGTCGTTGCTGTTGGCTTTACCGTCAGGCGGGCTCGGGGCGGCACGTCCCTCAGGCACACCATCGTCCAGGGGCAGCCGCGCGGCGGCATCGAATTCGGCCTTGCGTTTGCTGCTGTAGGCCCAGAACACGCCAACGATGAAAGCAACGAAGAGAAACGCAGTCAGCAGGCCGGCAAACGTGCCCTGGCTCATGGCGCACCGGCCTGTCCGGCGAGCGCCGGCGCGTTGCCGGGCCGCGGCGCATGCTTGCCAAGGCCCTGCAGATAGGCCACCAGGGCGTCGAGCTCAGTCTTGCCGGCCAGCGCTGAAGGGACGCCTTCGATGTCTTCTTCGGTGTACGGATCGCCAATACGCTGCAGCCCACGCATGTGGCGGACGATCTGCGCCGGATCCAGCATCCGCTCCGCCATCCAGGGATAGGCCGGCATGTTCGACTCCGGAACCACATCGCGCGGGTTGATCAGATGCACGCGGTGCCAGTCGTCCGAGTAGCGACCGCCAACTCGGGCGAGGTCGGGACCGGTACGCTTGCTGCCCCACTGGAAGGGACGGTCATAGACTGACTCGCCGGCCATCGAGTAGTGGCCGTATCGTTCAGTTTCAAAACGGAGCGTGCGGATCATCTGCGAATGGCAGTTGTAGCAACCTTCGCGCACATAGATGTCGCGGCCAGCGAGCTCCAGTGCGGGGTAGGGCTTGATGCCGGGCAGCGGCTCCACGGCCTCGGCCTGGAACATCAGCGGGATGATCTGCGACAGCCCGCCAAATGAGATGGCGACGGCGATCAGGATGCCCATCAGCCCGATGTTCTTTTCAATCTTCTCGTGGTTCATGCGTATGTCCCCTATGAGCGTCGACGTTGCGGCACCCGGGTGGTTGCGACCAGGCTCAGGCGTGGGCGGGTTCGATGGCTGGCGGGAGCAGCGGCGCGTCCTCGAATTCGCGCGCCAGCTGGTAGGTGCGCCAGACGTTGTAGGCCATCAGCAGCATGCCGCCGAGCACCAGCAGACCGCCCAGCAGCCTCACCAAGTAATAGGGATAGGTGGCAACCAGCGACTCGACAAACGAGTAGGTCAGCGTGCCGTCGGCGTTGGTGGCCCGCCACATCAGGCCCTGCATCACGCCGGCAATCCACATCGAGGAGATGTAGAACACCACGCCGATCGTGTGCACCCAGAAGTGGGTATCGATCAGCTTGACCGAGTACATCTCGGTGAGATTCAGCAGCCGCGGCAGCAGCGCATAGAGGGAGCCGATGGTGATCATCGCAACCCAGCCCAGCGCGCCTGAATGCACGTGGCCGATGGTCCAGTCGGTGTAGTGCGACAGCGAGTTGACCGTCTTGATCGACATCATCGGGCCCTCGAAAGTGCTCATGCCGTAGAACGACAGGGCGACGATCAGGAACTTCATGATGGGATCGGTGCGCAGCTTATGCCAGGCGCCCGACAGGGTCATCATGCCGTTGATCATGCCGCCCCAGCTCGGCGCCAGCAGCACCAGCGAGAACACCATGCCGAGCGACTGCGCCCAGTCGGGCAGCGCGGTGTACTGCAGATGGTGTGGGCCGGCCCACATGTAGATGGCGATCAGCGCCCAGAAGTGCACGATCGACAGCCGGTAGGAGAACACCGGGCGGCCGGCCTGCTTGGGGATGAAGTAGTACATCATTCCGAGGAAGGCCGCGGTCAGGAAGAAGCCGACCGCGTTGTGGCCGTACCACCACTGCGTCATGGCATCGACTGAGCCGCTCAGGATGCCGTAGGACTTGGTGGCGCTGACCGGCAGCACCAGGTTGTTGCCGATATGCAGCACCGCGATGGTGATGATGTAGGCGGCGAAGAACCAGTTGGCCACGTAGATGTGGCTGACCTTGCGCTTGACGATCGTGCCGAAGAACACCACGCCGTAGGCGACCCAGACCGCGGTGATCAGCAGGTCGATCGGCCATTCGAGCTCGGCGTATTCCTTGCCCTGACTCAAGCCCAGCGGGAGGGTTATCGCCGCCAGCACGATGACCAGCTGCCAGCCCCAGAACGTGAAGGCAGCCAGTTTGTCGGAGAACAGGCGCACATGGCAGGTGCGCTGCACGATGTGATAGCTGGTGGCAAACAGTGCCGAACCGCCGAACGCGAAGATCACCGCATCGGTATGCAGGGGGCGCAGCCGTCCGTAGGACAGCCATTCGATGCCGCGAGTGAGGTCGGGCCAGTACAGCTGGGCGGCGATGATCACCCCCACCAACATGCCCACAATGCCCCAGAGCACGGTCACCACCGCAAACTGGCGAACTACTTTGTCGTTGTAGTAAGCGGATTTATCCATCGCCAACGCCATCGCCGTGCTTCCTCGATTTATCGGTCCGCGGCAGTTTGGCGGCAGGCCCCCGTCACCCGCTTGATCGCAATCAAAACAGACAGGCCAACAAGGCCAGAATCGCGGTCCACTCCTATACTGGGTGCGCCATGACGCCCGCCAACGCCCCAGCTGACACCCCCACTACGACCTTGGTCGAGCGCGAGCAGCTGCACGCCTGGGCGCGCGAACTGGGTTTTGCCGCCGTCGGCATCAGCGGCATCGAACTCGGCTCCGACGAGGCGCATCTGCTGGACTGGCTGCAGCAGGGCTGCCACGGCGAGATGGACTACATGGCCCGGCACGGCACCCGACGCTCCCGCCCCGCCGAGCTGGTGCCCGGCACCCTGCGCGTGATCTCGGTGCGGATGGACTATCTGCCCGAAGGCCAGAAGCACGCGGAAGCCGCGCTTGCAGATCCCGGGCTTGGCTATGTGTCGAGGTATGCGCTGGGCCGCGATTACCACAAGCTGATGCGCAATCGCCTGCAGAAACTGGCGGATCGCATCCAGCAGCACGTCGGTCCGATCGGCTATCGCGTGTTCACGGATTCCGCGCCGGTGCTTGAGAAAGCCTTGGCTAGAAATGGCGGACTGGGCTGGATCGGCAAGCACACCAATCTGATCGACACGCGCAGCGGTTCCTGGTTCTTCCTTGGCGAGATCTATACCGACCTGCCGCTGCCGGTCGACCCGCCCGCCAGCAACCACTGCGGCAGCTGCGTGCGCTGCATCGACGCCTGCCCCACCGCCGCGATCGTCGCGCCCTACCGGGTTGACGCGCGGCGCTGCATCTCCTACCTCACCATCGAGCTGCAGGGGGCGATTCCCGAAGAGTTCCGCAGCGCCATGGGAAACCGCATCTATGGCTGCGACGACTGCCAGCTGGCGTGTCCTTGGAACAAGTTCGCGAAGCTGACCGGCGAGCCCGACTTCCACGCCCGCCACGCGCTGGACGCCAGCAGCCTGGTCGAGCTATTTGGCTGGACCGAGCAGACCTTTCTGCAGCGCACTGAAGGCTCGGCGATCCGCCGCATCGGCCACGCACGCTGGCTGCGCAACATCGCGGTCGCGCTCGGCAATGCCCCCACCAGCGAGGCCGTGGTATCCGCCCTGCAGGCACGGACGAACGACTGTTCCGAGCTCGTGCGCGAGCACGTCGCCTGGGCGCTTGCGCAACACGCGCCTAGCTCAGGTGCGGCCTGATCTCAGCCAGCAGGCTGCGAGTCACTGCATCGCACGGCCCGGGCTCACCGCCCGAAAATGCCGGCAGCAGCTGGCTGGCGAGCTGCTTGCCGAGCTCCACGCCCGACTGGTCGAACGCGTTGATGCCCCACAGCAGCGCCTGCACGTAGACCGAGTGCTCATACAGCGCGAGCAGTGCGCCGAGGCTGTGCGGGTCCAGCTGATCCAGCAGCAGCAGGCTGCTCGGCCGATCGCCAGGGTAGTGCCTGTGCGGATCTGCGTTCGGGCTTCCTGAGGCCAGCGCTTCGCACTGCGCGAGCAGGTTGGACAGCAGGGCGCGGTGGTTGTCCTGATAGCCGTGTGCCGGACGCAGCACGCCAATGAAATCGCAGGGCACCACCTGAGTGCCCTGATGCAGGGCCTGAAAGAACGAGTGCTGGCTGTTGGTGCCGGTGCCGCCCCAGACCACCGGCACCGTTTCGCCCAGAACTTCGCTGCCGTCGAGTCTCACCCGCTTGCCCAGGCTTTCCATCACCAGCTGCTGCAGGAACGCCGGCAGCAGCGCCAGACGTTCGTCATAGGGCAGCACGGCCTGGGTCGGCAGGCCGATCAGGTTGCGGTTCCATAGGGCCACCAGCGCGTGCAGCACCGGCAGGTTGTCGGCTAGGGGCGACTCCAGTGCATGTGCATCCATCGCGGCGGCGCCGGCCAGCAGCTGATCGAACCCGGACGACCCAAGCGCCAGCCGGATCGACCAGCCGACCGCCGACCACAGGGAAAAACGACCGCCGACCCAGTCCCACATCGGCAGCACGCGCTCCGGCGCAACGCCAAAAGCGGCCGCGCGCTCCGGGTGCGCAGTCACCGCAAACAGACGCGGGTCATCGCCCAACCATTCGCGCAGCAGTTGTCCATTCAGCAAGGTCTCTTGGGTCGTAAAGCTTTTCGAGACCAGCAGCACCGCCGTGCTGCGGCGGTCGAGCTGGGGCAGCAGCCGCGCTAAGGCGCTACCGTCCACATTGGTCAGAAAGTGGATGCGAAAGCGAGGGCTCGCGACTTCTCGCAGGGCGTCCACCACCAGCCGCGGGCCGAGATCGGAGCCGCCGATGCCTACGCTGACGATGTCCGTGACTGTGCTCGCCTCCAGAGCCGCGCTCAGCGCTTCCATGCGTTCACGCATGACCATCACCTCGGCACGCGCCGCGCGGGCGGTTTCGCTCTGCCCCAGCGCAGAGCGCAAAGCCGTGTGCAGAGCGGGCCGCGCTTCAGTCGGATTCACCTGCTCGCCCTCGACCAAGCGACGAAAGCCTGCCGGAATGCCCAACCTGGACGCCTGCGCCAGCAGCGCCTGCAGGGCTTCCGGATCCAGCCGCTGCCGCGCCAGGTTCAGGTGCAGGCCCAAGGTTGAGCGGCCCAGCGCTCGACTGCGGTCTGGCTCGGCGCAAAGCTGCACGAGCGGCGTGGATGCGAGCCGCAGCTGGTGTGCAGCAAGAGCCTGGAAATCGAAACGCATGGGGCCATCCCTTGGGCAAGTTCGCCGCAGAGCCTAGCAGCGGCGGCGAAAATTGGCTCCGCTGCCTATTTGCAGGCCCGGACCGCGCGCGGGTGCTGACCAGACTGTTGCAAAAACGCAACAGGCCAGTGACTGACTGAGACGCGCCCTGAACGCTCGTTCTGCCGATCTCGTCGAGGCCGGCGCAGATCGCCAAGCCCATGAGTTACGGACAAAAAAAACCCTCGCAGGAAACCCGGCGAGGGTGGAAACGGAGTGACGATTACCTAGCGATACGCCCTGATGCTCCGCCGGTATCGGCGCCTTGCGCCCTACTTACCTTTGGAGACGGGCCGAATTTACACGCGGAGATGGAAAAAAACAACAGGCGCGACGTTTTTTTACAACTACTTCTTGCAATCGCCCTTCCTGCAGTCGCCGCGAACCTCTACCGACCCTCCAGCTCGAACTCAAGATTGTCGATCAGCCGGGTGGCGCCCAGCCGGGCGGCGATCAGGGCCACCCAAACGCCTGACGCGAGCCGGCCCGCGGCCGCAGTTCGGGTCAGATCATCGGCGGGACGCAGCGCCACGTAGTCCACCTGAAAGCCCGCCGCCTCCAGCTCACTGCGGCCCCAGGCCTCAAGCTCGGCGAGCGATTCGCCCCCGCGCGCCCGATCGCGCAGCGCAGACAACGTCGAAAAAATCCACGCTGCGGTTGACCGCTCAGCCGGCTGCAGGTACTGGTTGCGCGAACTCATCGCCAGCCCGTCGGCCTCGCGCACGGTGGCGCAAGAATGGATCTGGATCGGAAAGGCCAGATCGCGGGTCAGTCGACGAATCACCGCCAGCTGCTGGAAATCCTTGGAACCGAACACGGCGTGGCCAGGCTGGACCAGGTTGAACAGGCGCGCTACAACGGCTGCGACCCCCGCAAAATGGCCCGGGCGGAAGGCACCGCAGAGTATGTCCGACAGGCCGGGCACCTCCACCCTGACGGCCGCCTCGATACCGCTGGGATACAGAGTGTCGACGTCGGGCAGGAACAGCAGGTCGCAGGCTTCCCGCTGCAGGGCGGCGGCGTCCTCCTCCAGCGTGCGTGGGTAGCGGCTGTAGTCCTCATTTGGGCCGAACTGGGTGGGATTGACGAAAATGCTGCAGACCACGCGCGCCCTGAGCTCACGCGCCTGGCGAATCAGGGCGAGGTGGCCTGCGTGCAGGTTACCCATGGTCGGCACGAACGCCACGCGCTCGCCCGCCATGCGCCATGCGCGCACGCGTTTACGCAGGTCGTCCGCGCCTTCAACCCGCTCAAGACTCACAGGAAGCTGTGTTCGTCGGCCGGAAAGCTCCCCAACCGCACCGCTTCGGCATAGGCCAGAAATGCGGCCTCAACGGTGCCGGCGCCGGCCAGGAAATCCTTGACGAATCGAGGGCGCTTGCCGGACGTGACCCCGAGCAGATCGTGCATCACCAGAACCTGCCCGTCGCAGCGAACACCCGCGCCGATCCCGATGGTGGGAATCACCAGCTCCGCGCTGATCTCCGCGGCCAATGCCGCAGGCACACACTCCAGCACCAGCAGATCCGCGCCGGCCTCGGCCACGCGTCGCGCATCCTCGCGCAGCCTCACCGCAGACTCCGCCTCGCGGCCCTGAACGCGGTAGCCGCCGAGTTTCTGCACCGACTGCGGCGTGAGGCCGAGATGCGCGCACACAGGGATATCGCGGGCGGTCAGAAAAGCGATGCTGTCGAGCACGTGGCCCGCACCTTCGAGCTTGACCAGAGCGGCTCCGCCTTCTGCCTGAAGTCGCGCAGCCGTTTCGAGCGCCCGCTGAGGCGTTGCGTAGCTCTGGAAAGGCATGTCGGCCATCAGCACCGCGCGGCGAAGCCCGCGCGCCACCGCAGCGCTGTGATAAACCATCTGATCGACCGTCACCGGCAGAGTGCTGGCATGACCCTGGACCACCATGCCGAGCGAGTCACCGACGAGGACGACATCGATACCCGCAGCGTCCATCACCTGAGCGAAACTCGCATCGTAGGCGGTCATGCAGACGATGCGCTGGCCCTGCGCCTTGAGCTTGCGCAAGCCAGGCACGCTGAGCGGCGCGGCGATGGGAACGGAGGAATCGGCACGGTACATCGGGTGATTCCTTCAAATCGATGGGTGCGACAGCGCCGCGCGAGGTCGGAATACCGAGCGCGTTATGCAAACGCCCAAGCCCGGCCGGGGCCGCAATGCTAACCAATACCGCGCGGCTCAGCCTTGCTGAGCATGTTGTCCGCAGCCGACATCAGCGCAAAGCGCGCGACAAGCGAATGAAGACGCCTCGGATCAAGCAGCAACCAGGCTTTCACCCACGCGCACGATTGCTGCGGATTCCAGCGCGGCCGCGAGATCTGCGGCCAGTCCGAAGCCGGCGAGCGACAGTTCCGGCGCGACCTCGGCCAGCGGGATCATCACGAAAGCGCGCTCCTGCATGCGCGGATGCGGCAGGCAGAGTTCAGGGCTCGTAATCATCGTCTGGCCGTGGCACAGCAGATCCAGGTCGATGATCCGAGGCCCGTAGCGTAGAGTGCGCACACGCCCCATGACCTGTTCGATCGCCAGCAGATACGCCAGCAGCCGGTGCGGCCCTAAAGAGGTTTCAAGTTCGGCCACGGCATTGATGAAATGCGGCTGCCGGGTATCGCCCCAGGGCGGCGTGCGGTACAGCCCTGAGCTCGCCCGCAGCCGCGTGCCGGGCAGGCGCTTGATGGCCTGCAGGGCAATCCTCACCTGCCGCTGTGGAGCGTGCAGGTTGCTACCGAGCGCAACGAACGCGCGGGCGATAACAGTCTCCTCCATCAGCTCAGTGGCTCAGTCGCGACGGCTACCGCGGCGGCGGCGGCGCGGCTTGCCGGCCGGCGCGGCTTGATGCTCAAGCCGTTCGGCGAGGCCGACGTCGTCGAGTTCCAGCGTGCCGCTCCACCAGTCGCGCTCTGCGGCGAGCTCCGGCGCCACCGCGGCGCGCAGTTCCAGGAAGTCATACGCCGCCTTGAAGCGCGGATGCTGACGCAGGCGGAACACGCGTTTGCGCTGGCGCAGCGGAAAGCGCGACTGCAGGAACCAGATCTCGTGCATCGGCACGCTGAAACGCCGCGGCAAAGCGATTCGGTCGGTTTGCCGCAAGGTCACCCGGTCGGCGGCGCGCTGCTCGGCCACGGCGAGGTCCGCACCCGAATCCAGCAGACGCGCAAGCTCATGCGCGTAGGCCGGCCACAGCAGAGCCGCGAACAGGAATGCCGGCGTGACCGGCTTGTCTTCGCGCACCCGAGCATCGGTGCTGCGCAGGCCTTCGAGCATCAAGGCCCGGCACTGGCCGCTGCCATCCGCAGCCAGCGCAGCAGCGGTGTCAGGAAACAGCACCGGAAGCAGGCCATGGCGCTCCAGTCCGAGCAGGCTGACCTCGCCGTGGCCCGACATGAACATCTTCAGGCACTCGTCGAACAGTCTCGCGCTGGCCGCGTCTTCCAGCAGCGCAGCCATCCGCGGGATAGGCTCAGCCGCCTCCGCAGAAATCTCGAAACCCAGCTTGGCCGCCAGCCGGACGGCGCGCAGCATGCGCACAGGATCTTCCTGATAGCGCGCTTCAGGATCACCGATCAGCCGCAGCCGGCGCGCGGTGACATCTTCATAGCCGCCCACGAAGTCGCGAACGGAAAAGTCCTCGATCGCGTAGTACAGGGCGTTGGCGGTGAAGTCGCGTCGCGCGGCGTCGTCCTCGATGCCGCCGTAGACGTTGTCGCGGACCAGCACGCCGTTATCGATCTCGCGATCGCCGGAGCCGTCATCGGCACTGGCGCGGAAGGTGGCGACCTCGATGACTTCGGGGCCGTAGACCACGTGCGCCAGCCGGAACCGCCGGCCGATCAACCGGCAGTTGCGAAACAGGGCGCGCACTTCTTCCGGCGTCGCGCTGGTGGCGACATCGAAATCCTTGGGGGCGCCGCCGACCAGCAGATCGCGGACCGCGCCGCCGACCAGATACGCGCCGAAGCCGGCCTCATGCAGCCGGTACAGCACTCGCAGCGCATTCGGGCTGATCTGCTTGCGGGAGATGCCGTGATCGGCACGGGGAATGATTCGGGGCTCGTGAATTTCGGGATGCACTGGGATCGGACACTCTGGGCGCAGCATGCGCCGGCTGGATAATTGGCGGGACTCTGCAGGCCCGTCGAGAGGTGAAAACTCGAAAAGCACGCGGCTGAAGCAGCATTGTCAGCGCGGGCAAGCCTGCTATACTAACGGTTCGACTTGAGGCTGAACACCTCGCTCCCTTCGTCTAGCGGCCCAGGACGTCGCCCTCTCACGGCGAAAACACGAGTTCGAACCTCGTAGGGAGCACCACCTCATCCCCCGTTTCGCCCCGTCTGACCCTGCAGATTGTTGAATCCATGGCTTTCGTCGTCACCGAGAACTGCATCAAATGCAAGTTCACCGACTGCGTTGAAGTTTGCCCAGTCGACTGCTTCCACGTAGGTCCGAACTTTATTGTGATCGATCCGGAGGAGTGCATTGACTGCACGCTCTGTGAGCCGGAATGCCCGGCCAACGCGATTTTCCCCGCCGAGGACGTGCCCGCAGGCCAGGAGCATTTTATTGCTCTGAACGCGGAGCTTTCGCAGCAGTGGCCCGTGTTGGCGGTGCGCACGGAGCCCCCCGCCGACGCCGAAGAGTGGAACGGCAAGCCCAACAAGTTGGCGCTTCTGAAGCGCTGAGGCGTAGGCGCACGAGGTCCGACCTAAACGAAAAAAAGGGCGTCCGATGGTGTATCGGCCGCCCTTTTTTTGTGGGCTGGGTTAGAGAAGCACAGCGCCGTGAATCAGGCGCGTCGCCATACACATCCGCGACTACAGCAGCCGCTGGCGCAGCACCCCCAGCAGCGCGGAGGCGGCGGCCGAATTGGCCTCGCTGCCATCCGCTGCCACCGCTGAGATCCGTGTCCCCTCACCCGCCTCGGCGACGCGCACCAGGAAGCTCTCGCCGCGATAACTGAGGTTGTAGGCGCCGACCAGCTCCACCCGCTCGCCCAGCGTCACGCCTTCAATGCGCTCCAGCGCAACGCCGACACGACGCCAGGCGGAAGCCTTGCTGTCGCTGAGCACGAATGCAGCGGCCGC
>Ga0105045_10003116_pt1 | contig 14152 bp, 12 predicted proteins | sample MAT02_FD_78089 | JGI IMG/M metagenome (GOLD analysis project Ga0105045, IMG submission 78089) | Freshwater microbial communities from Lake Fryxell liftoff mats and glacier meltwater in Antarctica - MAT-02 (megahit assembly) | ecosystem: Environmental > Aquatic > Freshwater > Ice > Liftoff...
CCGACGCTCCCGAGACCGACGCTCCCGAGACCGACGCTCCCGAGGCCGACGATCCCCAGGCCAATGCTCCCGAGACCGACGACAGCGCTGAGGCCGCCCCCGCCGCGCCCCCCCCGGCGACTCGGGTGCCTTACCAAGAGCCGCGCTTTGCCCTGGTGAGCGATCGCATTGTTTTACCCAGCGCGCTGCTGTTTGAGCCAGGCAGCAGCACCCTCACCGCCCCTGGCCAGCAGCTGCTCGACAGCATTGCCCCCGACTTGGCCCGCTACGGTGCCGCCACCCTGCTGGTGGGGAGCCACACCGACGGCATTGCCGACCCCAACCAGGCCAGCCAGATCACCCTTCAGCAGGCGGTAGCGGTAGAGCAGTACCTGGCCCCGCAGCTAGAGGGCAGCGGCACCCGCTGGGTGTCCGTGGGCTATGGCCAAACCCGACCCAGCACCGGGGGCAATACTCCCGGCGACCAGCAGCGCAACCAGCGAGTCGAAATTGGCATTGTGCCCAGCAATTAACCGGTAACCTATGCGCCTTGTGTTTTTTGGTACGCCCCAGTTTGCCGTGCCCAGCCTAGCGAGGCTGCTGGCCGAGCCGGGCTTCGAGGTTGCCGCCGTGGTCACCCAGCCCGATCGCCGCCGGGGTCGGGGCAGCCAGGTCGATGCCTCTCCGGTCAAGCAGGTGGCGGCAGCGGCGGGCTGCACCCTGCTGCAACCCACCCGCCTTAAAAAAGACCAGGCTACCCTGACGGCCCTTGAGCATCTCGGGGCCGATGCCTTTGTGGTGGTGGCCTATGGCCAACTGCTTTCCCAGCGCATTCTCGACCTGCCCCGGCTGGGCTGCATCAATGGCCACGGGTCGCTGCTGCCCGCCTACCGGGGGGCGGCCCCCATTCAGTGGGGCATTGTCAACGGCGAAACCGTGACCGGCATGACCACCATGCAGATGAACCTGGGCATGGATACGGGCGATATGCTGCTCACATCACGCCTCCCCATTGGCCTGATGGATAACGCTGAGAATGTCGCTGCGGCGCTCTCTCAGCAGTGCGCTGACCTGCTGGTGGAGACCCTACAGGGGCTACAGGCCGCAACGCTCAGCCCCGCACCCCAGGATGACGCGTTGGCCACCTACGCGCCGCTGATTCAAAAAGAAGATTTTGAGCTGGACTGGAAAAAGCCTGCGATCGCGCTCCACAACCAAGTGCGCGGCTTTTACCCCAGCTGCGTTACCGCCTTTAGGGGCCAGCCCCTGAAGGTGATGGCCACCGCCCCTATGGGATCACCCCATTGGGCAAAACTGCCGCCAGAGCTAGCCGCACTGCAAGCGGCGGTGACTGCGATCGCCAGCCCAGCCAGCCCAGCCAGCCCAGCCAGCCCCGGCACCCTGGTGGGGTTGCTCAAGGGCCACGGCCCCCTGGTGCAGACGGGCGACGGGCTGCTGCTGCTGCGCCAGGTCAAGCCCAGCGGCAAGCAGGCCCAGGCCGGAGCCGACTTTGCCCACGGCAGTCGCCTGCAAATCGGAGAATCCTTCGTTTAGCTGCCGCGTCCCAGACTCCCTTGGTAAGCTGAGGTAAATTTGGTCATTCTTTCCGCAGAGAGAAAAATCACCTATGACAACAGAGCCTGCAGCGACTAGAGCGGTCTATGGCCCCGTGCCTGAGCATCTGCAAAACCGCCGCGAAGTAGTATTTTTGGTGCTGTCGGGGCTGTTTCTTGGCACCCTGGGCATGCTCAACATTCTCAGCATCAGCCGCTTTGTCAATGTATTTACCTGGGGCAACTTTGCCGTCACCGTGGCGGTGGGGGTGCTGCCCTACCCGCTGACCTTTCTCTGCACCGACCTGATCTCAGAACTCTACGGCAAGCAGCGGGCCAACCAGGTGGTGTGGGTGGGGCTGCTGCTCAACGCCTGGGTGCTGTTTATTGTGTGGCTGGGGGGGCTGCTGCCGGGTTTTGAGGCCATCGACCCGGCCACGGGCGAGCTGGTGCGCGACGCCGCCGGGCGACTGCCGGTGTTTTTTGAAATTCGCAACCTCACCTTTGGGGCCGTGGCCGCTTCGATGCTGGCCTACATGGCAGCCCAGTTTGTCGATGTCTACCTGTTTCACTTTTGGAAAGAGCTCACCAACGGCAAGCACCTGTGGCTGCGCAACAACGGCTCTACCCTGATCAGCCAGCTGGTCGATACTACCGCCGTGGTGCTGATCACCCACTTTTTGGCCGGGGCGCTGCCCATTGAGGCCGGGCAAGAACTCTGGCCCCAGCTGATTCGTTTTATTGGCTACGGCTATGTGTTTAAGCTGGTGGCGGCGCTGCTCGATACGGGGCCGTTTTACCTCTGTGTGTTTTGGCTGTCAGACTACCTGGGGCTAGAGTCTCCCGTCCCCAAGCCGAAGCGCCCTCGCCTGGGCAGCCGCAGGCAAGATTGACCTCCAGCGGCGCTGAAGACTAGCGCCAGCGATAATGTACTCTGCGATGTGAAGGTTGACCCGATGGATGAGCACTTGTCTAAACCCGTGGATCTGGCGGCCTACGTCGAGGCGATGGCGACGGCCCTAGAGCTGACTATTCCCGAGGAGATCAAGCCGGGGGTGGTGGCCAATGTGGAGCACATTTTTGCGATCGCCCAGCCCGTGATCTCCTTCCCGCTGCCCGACACCGTAGAAAGCGCCGCCACCTTCGAGCCATGAGCGAATTTCAGAATGCGATCGCTCAAGCCGCCGCCATTAAGGCAGGCAAACCCTCGGCCTCGGCCCTGCTAGAGGCTACCCTGGCCGATATTGCGGCCCGCAACCCGGCGCTCAACTGCTTTACGGCGGTGACGGCGGAGCGGGCGCGATCGCAGGCCCAAGCCATAGACAACGCGATCGCCGCTGGCCAAGACCCCGGCCCCCTGGCGGGGGTGCCCTTCGCCGTCAAAAACCTGTTCGACATCCAGGGGCTGACCACAATAGCTGGGGCTAAGCTCAACCAGGGCAATCCCGCCGCCGCGCAAAATGCCACGGTCATTACTCGCCTCCAGCAGGCCGGGGCGGTGCTGGTGGGGGCATTAAATATGGACGAATACGCCTACGGCTTTGTCACCATCAACGCCCACTTTGGCACCACCCCCAACCCCCACGACCCAACCCGCATGGCGGGCGGTTCCTCGGGCGGATCGGCGGCGGCGGTGGCGGCGGGCCTGGTGCCCTTTGCCCTTGGGTCTGACACCAACGGCTCGATCCGCGTGCCCGCTTCGCTGTGCGGGGTGTATGGCCTCAAACCCACCTACGGCAGGCTGTCGCGGGCGGGGGCATTTTTGTTTTCCAGCAGCTTAGATCACGTGGGGCCAATGGCGCGATCGCTCCCCCTGCTCGCCGCCGTCTACGACGCCATGCAGGGGCCAGACCCAGCTGACCCCGTCTGTACCCAACGGCCCCCAGCCCCCGTCACCCCAGCCCTCACCCAGGGCACGGGTGGCCTGCGGATTGCCCAGCTGGGCGGCCACTTCGAGCGCGGTATGGAGCCGCTGGTGCGCGATGTTTTAACGGAAGTCCTCCAGAGCCTAGCGGTTTCGGATCGGGTGGAATTTCCTGAAACCCACCGGGCCAGGGCCGCCGCCTATATCATCACCGCCTGCGAGGGTAGCCAGCTGCATTTAGAACGCCTGCGGCAACACCCGATGGCCTTTGACCCGGCCACCCGCGATCGCTTTTTGGCCGGAGCCATGCTCCCCGCCGCCTGGTATGTGCAGGCCCAAAGACTGCGGCGGTGGTACCGCGATCGCGTCCGCGAAATTTTCCAGCACTACGACGTGCTGATTGCCCCCACTACCCCTTGCGTCGCCCCACCCCTTAACCAAACAACGCTGGAAATCGATGGCGAAACCTACCCCCTGCGCCCTCACCTGGGCTTCTACACCCAGCCGCTCTCGTTTATTGGCCTGCCCGTGCTGTCTGTCCCCAGCCATCGTCCAGGAAATCTTCCCGTCGGCATTCAGCTGATCGCCGCACCGTACCAAGAGGCCAAGTTGTTTCGAGTAGCCGCGAGGTTGGAGAGTGTGGGTGGGTAGGTAGACACCCACATCACCCCCTCACCCACATCTCTTCACTCACTCTCCAACATCACCCGTGCCTCCTGCAGCCGCTCTAAATGGTTGTCCTCCAGCTCGGGGTAGGTGAGGTCTAGCGATGCCAGCTTTTGTTCGATCAGACTGGCCACCGCTAGGCGGGTAAACCACTTGTGGTCGGCCGGAATTACGTGCCAGGGTGCCCAGTCGGTGCTGGTGTCGGTGAGGGCGGCTTCGTAGGCGATGCGGTAGTCGTTCCAGTAGCCCCGCTCTTTGGCGTCGGCGACCGAAAATTTCCAGTTTTTCTCGGGGCGCTCAATGCGGTCAAGAAAGCGTTGTTTCTGCTCCTCCTTTGACACATTGAGAAAGAACTTCATCACCACAATGCCGTTGTTGGTCAAATATTTTTCAAAGTTGTTGATGTCTTCAAACCGCTGCTTCCAGATATGTTCACCCCTGGCGCTGGCGGGCAGCTTCTGCTGGTCAAGGATGGCAGGATGCACCCGCACGATCAGCACCTCTTCGTAGTAGGAGCGGTTAAAAACGCCAAGCTTGCCCCGCTCGGGCAGGGCTTTGCTGGCTCGCCTCAGGTAGTCGTGGTCGAGTTCTTCGCTGGAGGGCTGCTTAAAGCTCACCACATGGCACCCCTGGGGGTTGACGCCCGACAGCACGTTTTTGATGGTGCTGTCTTTGCCCGCCGCATCCATCGCCTGAAAGATCAGCAGCAGGGCGTAGGTATTTTGGGCGTAGAGCACGTCCTGGTGGCGGGCCATCTGTTTTACGGTCTTCTTCAGCAGTTTTTTGGCTTTCTTTTTTTGAAAATCGCCGGTAAAGTCGGGGTCAAAGGTGGCGAGGTTGGCCTTGGTGCCAGGCTCCACCCGCATAGCATCTGGATTCAGAGATTCCAGAAGAGATTCAAAGTCCATAGGATAGTTAGGTAGGGCGTCCCTTTCAGGTAAACGCGTTTTAGGGTGAGTTAACCGAGACTTAATAAACGTTTAGGGTGAATGGGTCTGTTGTTTCGTGGGGCTGAGGGTGCATGGCGGGGGCTTACTTTACCGGGTGTGCGGTGTGGGCGTTTAGGGAGTGGGTGGGGGAGTTTTACCCCAAAGGCAGCAAGGCGGGGGATTTTTTGCGGCTGTACTGCGATCGCATGACCACCGTCGAGGGCAACACCACCTTCTACTCCATGCCCGACGCCAAAACCATTGATCGCTGGGCCGCCACCATGGCAACCGGGTTCCGCTTTTGCCCCAAGCTGCCCCGCGCTTTTTCTCACCAGGGCAAACTGGTGCCTTTGATCGAAGCGGCTCACCGATTTTTGCAAACCCTGACGCCCCTGGGTGAAAACCTGGGGCCGCTGTTCATTCAGCTGCCGCCCACCTACAGCCCCGAGCAGATCGGCGACCTGCGAGAATTTCTCGCCCGCTGGCCCCGGCAGCAGCAGCCCATTGCGGTAGAAGTGCGCCACCTGGGCTGGTTTGCCGAACCCCACGCCGCCCGCCTCAACCAGATGCTCACCAGCCTGGGCGTAGGCCGAGTGCTGCTCGACACGCGCCCCATCTACGACTGCATCAACACCCCCGACGACGATCCCCAGATCGGCTCAGAGCGCAAAAAGCCCAGGGTGCCCCTCCAGCCTGAGGTGACGGCGGCCTTCACGATCATTCGCTACATCAGCCACCCTGACCTGGCCTACAACCAGCCCTATTTTGATGAATGGGTGCCCCGGCTGCGCCAGTGGTTGACGGCGGGCACCGACGTGTATTTCTTTGCCCACTGCCCCCAGGAGGCCAAGTCGCCCGCGATCGCCCGCGAGGTCTACCACCGGCTTCAGCAGGCCGGAGCCGATCTGCCCGAGCTGCTGTGGGACATAGCCGAAAAACAAAGGGCCGAGGAAGATGATTCCTCAGCCCAGCTCAGTTTGTTTGGATAATTGAAAACCATTAGGCCAGATTGCTTACCGGAGATACCAAGTCCAGCTCGGGAGCTGTAGCTGTCCCGCAGTCAGAACTGCACTGCTGAACCTGGATGGAGCTGATCTCAGGCCAAATGCCTAGTCATTTTCCCAGTCTTCGCGGCCCATCAGGTCGCCGACGCGATCGCGCAGCAAAAAATCCGATGCCTCCAACTCACCTTCTACCAAGGCCCACTCTCGGGCAGGAATATGACGACAGAGCGTGTAGATGGGCTGCTGACGGCTGACAACACCCTTTTGAATCAGCTGTCGAGCTTCATCACGGATGATGTCAATGGAGTAATGGAGGGACTGAAGCATGCCTAAAACCCAGTAACGACGAGGAGCTGCCCATGACAATTACGTCAAATAAGCCAGACAAGAATCTTTAGATTCTGTATCCTAGTTTACTGATAGCTTTTAGGGTTTGGCTAGCAGCTCTCGCTTATTTTCACCTTAATGTTGGGGCGATGCCGTTAACAAATGCTGTAATTTCCTGGAGCAGCACTCACCAGATTGTTACGTGAGCTACATATTGACAGAGGAGAGCCTGTCAGAACGAGCGGCCTCACTGCCGACAGGTTTTTTGAGATCCACTCAGGCATCCCAGGCTGATCGCCCTGTCTCCGCTGACCTATCTGGTTTGTCATAAAATATGAAGGTAACTGCTGTGGACTCTGACGACACGGGTCTAAGGCGACTTCTGGAAAATAGTTTCCCAACGGTGGGCAGTGCCCACCCTACAGCGGCTACAGTCGCTGAATTAAAGCTGATATCTGCTTTCCTGGAAATCTCCTAACTTGTAGAACAGTGCCCTGATCAAAGCCATGAAAGCCAAAGACATGAAAGTGTCTATAGCCGAATGGCACTGAGATAAGCTGAAATTAACCCTCGCAGATCGCCAGAAGCCTTGGTCTGCCCTAGGGTGGGCACTGCCCACCAGCCTTAATTCAGTGACATTCGTTTACAGCAGTTCCCGATTTAGTTTAGCTCTCTACCCACTCCCTCACCCCATGCCCTCTATTCAAGACATCGCCGCCTACGCCGAGTCGAGCGCCAAGCAGCTCGGCATTTCTAAATACGACCTGTATGGGTCTTCTGTAGATGAGACCAGCGTGCAGGTCGATAAGGGCGACCCCAAGCAGGTCAAGGCCTCGAACCGCTCCAGCGTGATCGTGCGAGTGTGGAACTCCGACGGCAAGGTGGGGGTGACCTCCACCAGCGATGTCGATCCGCTGGGGATGGATCTGGCGCTGCAAACCGCTCAGGAGGCCAGTGCCTTCGGAGTCAGCGACAACATCCCTGACTTTAGCCCAGAGTCGGTGGCCCCCACCGCCGATGTGCAGGTGGAGACGGTGCCAGCGGCCCCGGTGGGCGACTTGATCAGCACCCTGGTGGCGGCGGAGAAGCAGCTGCTGGAGGCGCATCCGGCGATCGCCAGCGTGCCCTACAACGGTCTGGCCCAGCGCAGCATTGATCGGTTTTACCTCAACAGTGCCGGGGCACTGCGCCAGGAGGCCCGCTCCTACACCTCGCTCTACCTCTACAGCAAGACCGAGCAGGAGGGCCGCAAGCCTCGCTCTGCCGGGGCTATGCGGGTAAATCGGGGGCTGCCGCTGTTAGATATCGAGGGCTGCCTAAAAGAAGCCACCGAAAAAACCATTAGCCACCTCGACTACAACAAGGTGGCCTCGGGCAAGTATCGGGTGGTGTTTTCGGGTGAGGCGTTTTTGAGCCTGCTGGGGGCCTTCTCAAATATGTACAACGCCCAGAGCGTGCTCGATAACCGCAGCCTTTCGACGGTGGAGTCGCTCGGGACGGTGGTGGCGTCGCCGCTGCTGTCGGTCTACGACGATGCCCTGCACCCCGAAAACGTCAGCGCCGAAACCTTTGACGGCGAGGGCACCCCCACCCGTCGGGTGCCCATTATTGAAAAAGGCGTGCTCACCCAGTTTCTCCACAGCGCCGGGACGGCAAAGCGCCTGGGGGCGACGCCTACGGGCCACGCCAGCATTGGGGCCAAGATCTCGATTAGCCCCAGCTATTACGAGGTGCTGCCGGGGGCCGAGGCCAGCGGTGAGTTTTCCCTAGAGCAGGCTGAGAACGTGATCTTGATTGACGATGTGCAGGCGCTGCACGCTGGGGTGAATGCGCTTCAGGGTTCGTTCTCGCTGCCCTTTGACGGCTGGCTGGTGAACCACGGCGATCGCACCAGCATTGAGTCGGCCACCGTAGCGGGCGACTTTAGAGACTTGCTAAAGGCGATCATCCACGTCGAGCCTGAGGCCGAAATTACCCCCGGCGGACTCTGTCCCCGCATCTGGGTCGATGCGTTATCGATTACTGGAGAAGGGTAAAGCAGCCGAAACCGGGTTTCTTTTGGTGCATTCCAGGTCAGCGGGCGATCGCAGCCCAGAAACCCGGTTTCTCTGCCTGGTTAAGCCGCTACCCGGTTTTGCGCCCTCGCTTGCACCAGACCCATCGCCATCTGCGCCGGGGTAAAGCTACCCCGGTCTGAGAGCGCACCTGTTAATCTCATTGCAGTGTTGGCCGATGCCGAATGCTCCATCGTCTATTCCGCGCTCTGGCTATACGCTGCCGGTGTTTGCCTGTGCCGGGGCGATCGCTGCCCTCAGACAGCTGATAGACGCGGGCGATCGCCCCCCTTCAATCACCCTCGACCTGCTCAACCCGCCCCAGCCAGCCGAAATTCCGATCAATCAGCTGGCGCCATTGCCCGATGGCTCGGTGCTGGCGATCACCCACAGCGACCCCGGCGACAATCTCGACCTCACCCGCCACACGCCGCTGTGGTCGGTGGTGGCCTGGGGCAGCGGCGATCAGATTGACGCTATTCAGATTGACGGCGGCGAGGGCATTGGGCGACAGATCACCCAGGGCAATGCTCCGGCGATCTACCGCTACGCCAGAGAACTCATGGTGCATAACCTAACGCCTCTAATTCCCTCGGGCAAAACCCTGCGGGTGACGATCATTTTGCCAGAGGGCAGGGCGCTGGGCGATCGCACCTCCAACGCCGCCTTTGGGGTGGTCGAGGGGCTATCGCTGCTGGGCACCTCTGGCATTTCAGCACCGCTGAGCGCCCCCGGACAGCTTGATCAGTCCCGCGAAATTCTGCGGGTCAAGGCCGCCAGATATTCCTACCTAGTCTTCTGTCTGGGCGAAAACGGCTTAGATTTAGCCATCAAGCTGGGGATCAACCCCGACTGCCGAGTCAAGACCGCCAACTGGCTGGGGCCAATGCTGGTGGAGGCGGGCCAGCTGGGGGTAAAGGGCGTGCTGCTGCTGGGCTACCACGGCAAGCTGATCAAGCTGGCCGGGGGCATCTTTCACACCCACCACCACGTCGCCGACGGTCGCCAAGAAATTCTCGCCGCCTGCTGTGCGGCTGAGGGCCTGCCGCTGGCCATCGTTCAGGCCATGCTTGAGGCTGAAACCGTCGAGGCAGGGTTGAAAATTTTGCGGGATCACGACGGAGCCGCCGTCCAGCGGGTCTACCAATATATGGTCGAGCGCATTGATCGGCGGGCTACCGCCTACGTCCACGCCCACACGGGCCAGCCGCTGGCCATTGGGACGATGGTATTTGACCGCCAGAGACAGGTGATCGCGAGCAGTCATCTCGCCGAGGGTCTGTTCGATCAAGTTTTGGTAGACTAGAGGGGATATTTTTTTACAAATTCCCATAAAAGCCGCCTATTTCACCCTTTTTGCCTGCTGTTCTACGGTCAGCAGGGTCTGCCCCATAGCTCTCTTACCGTTGCGGAATCGATTAAGCCGGGCCTTGATTTAGACTTGGCATCCAGGAGATAGAAGTTATCACCATGGCCGGTTAGGGCATCCAGAAACCCTGAAAACGTTCATCCGGGACATGTCTCAATCAGACTGACTACAGCTACAAGAGAAAACCCAGGGCCAAGGTCTAGCTGCTGATTTCCTAGCTGCTTCACTCTCCTCAACCCGCCGATGTAGAATCGCCTCCATCCTCATCTCCGAGCCCCGCCCCTATCCACCTATCACCCGCAGGATCTAACCCGTGACCCTTCAAACTGAACCCACCACCACCCTTGGCGACGTCTCATTGCCACCGCTCAATCGCCAAATGCTGGTGATTTTAGACTTTGGCTCCCAATATTCTGAGCTAATTGCCCGCCGCATTCGCGAGACCGAAGTGTATTCAGAGGTGCTCTCCTATCGCACCACCGCTGAGCAGCTCAAACAGCTTAACCCCAGGGGCATCATTCTCTCTGGCGGGCCTAGCTCGGTCTATGACAAAGGTGCGCCCCACTGCGACTCGGCCATTTGGGATCTGGGCATTCCGGTGCTGGGGGTGTGCTACGGCATGCATCTGATGGTGCAGCAGCTGGGCGGCCAGGTTGACCGCGCCGACCGGGGTGAGTATGGCAAGGCCGGCCTCCATATTGATAACCCCACTGACCTGCTCACCAACGTCGAAGACGGCACCACCATGTGGATGAGCCACGGTGACTCGGTGACTCGGCTACCCGATGGGTTTGAGGTGCTGGCCCACACCGACAACACCTCCAGCGCCGCCGTCGCCGACCACGCCCGCAAGCTCTACGGGGTGCAGTTTCATCCCGAGGTGGTGCATTCCCAGGGGGGCACAGCGCTGATTCGCAATTTTGTCTACCACATCTGCGAGTGCCAACCCACCTGGACCACCGAAGCCTTTGTAGAAGAGGCCATTCGGGAAGTGCGGGCGCGGGTGGGCGACCGGCGGGTGCTGCTGGCGCTATCCGGCGGGGTAGATTCTTCGACCCTGGCCTTTTTGCTGCACCAGGCGATTGGCGACCAGCTCACCTGCATGTTCATCGACCAGGGCTTTATGCGCAAAGATGAGCCTGAACGCCTAGTGAAGCTATTTGCCGAGCAGTTCCACATTCCGGTGATTCATGTCAAAGCGCGCGATCGCTTTCTCGCCCAGGTCGAAGGCGTCACCGACCCCGAAGTCAAGCGCAAGCGCATCGGCCACGAGTTTATTCGCGTGTTTGAAGAAGAGTCTAAGCGCCTTGGCCCCTTCGACTACCTCGCCCAGGGCACCCTCTACCCCGACGTGATCGAGTCAGCCGACACCAATGTTGACCCCAAAACCGGCGATCGGGTGGCGGTAAAAATCAAGAGTCACCACAACGTCGGCGGCCTGCCCAAAGACCTACAGTTTAAGCTGATCGAACCCCTGCGCAAGCTGTTTAAAGACGAAGTGCGCAAGGTGGGCCGCTCCATCGGCCTGCCCGAAGAGATCGTGCGCCGCCAGCCTTTCCCCGGCCCCGGCCTGGCCATTCGCATCATTGGCGAAATCACCAAAGAGCGGCTGAAAATTCTCCGCAACGCCGACTTTGTGGTGCGCGACGAGATTGCCAAGCAGGGCATGTACCACGATTTTTGGCAGGCCTTTGCGGTGCTGCTGCCCGTGCGCAGCGTGGGCGTCATGGGCGACCAGCGCACCTACGCCTACCCGATTGTGCTGCGCCTGGTCAGCAGCGAAGACGGCATGACCGCCGACTGGTCGCGGGTACCCTACGACCTGCTAGAGACAATTTCAAACCGCATCGTCAACGAGGTGGAGGGGGTGAACCGAGTGGTCTACGACATTACCTCTAAGCCGCCTGGCACCATCGAGTGGGAGTAAACCCTTCTATGTATTGGAGCCTGAGGGGTATTGCAGGCTAAGGGGTATTGCAGGCTAAGGGGTATTGCAGGCTGAGGGGTATTGCAGGCTGAGGGCAGAGTATGATTGAGCCATAGCTGATATTGACCTATGGCTATAGGAGTAAGATCATGGCACAACAACTAAAACGGTGGGAGTCGCCCCGCCAGCCGGGACGCAACCACAAGGGGCGCGGCGGTGCGGCCCGTCAGCGACAGCTGCGAAAGCGAAACCAAGCCCTGCGCAAGCGCCTCAGCGCCCCAGCCCAGGACAAGCCAGATTCTTCAGGGGAGCAAACTGCTCCCTTTTTTATGGCCTAGGATTAGTTGTGCGGGCTGATTTCCATCGTCCGGGCCTCGTTACCCAATCAGCAACTCTTCCTCGGGGTACTGAACCGCCGAGGGCTTAGGGTCGCCCAGCAGGGCACCCATAAACAGCAAAATGCCCACCCGGCCCAGGTACATGGTGACGATAATCACGTATTTACCAAAGTCAGACAGCTCCCCCGTGATGCCGGTGGAAAGACCAACGGTGGCAAAGGCGGAAACCGACTCAAACAAAATTTTGATAAAGCTCAGATTGGGGTTGCTGACGGCCAGCAGCGCCGTCGCGCTCACCACGGCTAGGCCCGACCCGACCACCACGGCGATCGCCTTAAGCACGCGGCTGGTGGGAATCTGCCGCCGAAAGCAGAGCACCTGCTCTTTACCCTGAAGCGCCATGCGGGTGCAGGCCAGCAAAATGCGAATGGTGGTGGTTTTGATGCCGCCGCCAGTGCTGCCGGGGCTGGCCCCGATAAACATCAGGGCAATCATGATAAACAGCGAGGCGTTGCCCATACCGCCGATGTCGATGCTGTTGAACCCGGCGGTGCGGGCAATAACTGACTGAAACCAGGCCAGCAGTAGCTTGAGGGGTGGAGTGGCTGAACCTAGGGTGGCCGGGTTGTTGAACTCAGTGACAAAAAAGGCGGCGGTGCCGAGGGCCAGCAGGGCCGCGGTGGTACTGGTCACAACTTTAAAGTTGAGGGAAAACAGGCCGCGACTGCGGTTGCCGGCCAGGCGATTCCGCAGCCAGATGAGCACTTCCATAATTACCTGATAGCCAATGCCGCCAAGAATCACGAGGGCCGTGATCACAGCATTGACCCAGGGGTTGAGGGCATAGCGCACGATGCTGTCTTCAAACAGGCTAAACCCGGCGTTGTTGAAGGCGCTGATGCTGTGAAACACCGACAGCCAGAGGCCATAGCCGGGGCCGTAGTCTTGGCTAAAGACGGGGTAGAGGCAAAACAGACCCGTCAGCTCAAACACGAGGGTCATGGCAATGATGGAGAGAACCAGCGGTTTGCCTCCGGCCAGGCCTGAGTTATCCATTGACTGCTGAATGGCCAGCCGCTCTTTGAGGCCCAGCCGTCGGCCCACCAGCAGCACCAGAAAGGTGTTGGCGGTCATGTAGCCCAGCCCCCCCACCTGGATCAGGGCAAGAATTATGGCTTCGCCAAAGGTTGAAAAGTAGGTGCCGGTATCGACCACAATCAAGCCGGTGACGCAGACGGCGGAGGTGGCTGTAAACAGCGACACCAGCGGATCTCCCCACCCTTTGTCGGTGGTGGATATAGGCAATAGCAACAGCACTGTGCCGACGGTAATGAGTACTAAAAAACCAAGGCATATGGTGCGCGGAACCGTCATCTGCATGGGCTGGGCATCCTGCCGTGGGCTAGGTATAGAGGCCACCCTATATTTCCATGAGTTGACGCTCTCGGCCAATATGCCGCAAGATTTAACCGATTAAGCCCTGCATTAGGGCGCTGTTCTTTGGATTTAAGCTGCCATGGCCAATGCGCTGTACAAGAAAATTCAGACCTTTTATGACGACTCGTCTGGTCTGTGGGAGCAGATCTGGGGCGAGCATATGCACCATGGGTATTACGGGGCCGATGGCCGTCAGCGCAAAGACCGTCGCCAGGCTCAGATTGACCTGATCGATGAGTGTTTAACCTGGGCAGGGGTAACCCAGGCGGAAGATATTCTAGACTGCGGCTGCGGCATTGGCGGTAGCTCCCTCGAACTGGCCAATCGCTATGGAGCTAGGGTGGTGGGCATTACCCTTAGCCCGGTGCAGGCCCAGCGGGCTACTGAGCGGGCTGAGGCGGCTAACCTGGCGGGGGATGCGTCGCCCTCTGCCCGGTTTCAGGTGGCGGATGCTTTGGCTACGCCCTTTGACGATCAGAGTTTTGACCTGGTGTGGTCAATGGAGAGTGGCGAGCATATGCCCGACAAGGTGGCGTTTTTGCAGGAGTGCTACCGGGTGCTGAAGCCCGGTGGCAAACTGCTGATGGCCACCTGGTGCCACCGCCCGACTGATTCGTTGGCGGGGCCGCTGACCTGGCTAGAGCAGCAGCAGCTCAGCTGGATTTATCAGGTCTATGGGTTGCCCTACGTGATTGCGTTGCCCGA
>Ga0105045_10003117_pt1 | contig 14150 bp, 8 predicted proteins | sample MAT02_FD_78089 | JGI IMG/M metagenome (GOLD analysis project Ga0105045, IMG submission 78089) | Freshwater microbial communities from Lake Fryxell liftoff mats and glacier meltwater in Antarctica - MAT-02 (megahit assembly) | ecosystem: Environmental > Aquatic > Freshwater > Ice > Liftoff...
CGATCGAAATCGAAATTTGCAAGAAGTGCAATGGCCGAGGATATTTCGGCCGCATGGCGATTTTTGAGTTGCTAACAATCGACGATAAGATGCGGCAAGCCATCGTTAAGTCAGCCGGCAATCCAGATGCTATTCGTCAATTTGCGAAACAGAACGGCCATCTCGGATTCCAAGAAGAAGGCATTCTTGCATGCGCATTGCACATGACATCATTGCAAGAGATCAAAAAAATGATGGCCTCGAAATAGCTGCTGATTTGACTGAACTCAAGCCCGGCAGTCAGAGCCCCGGCAGTCAGAGGCCAGGCAGTTAAGGCGAGCGGCAGGCGGTGAGGTACCAGTTGTAGTTTGGGACCATTGTCCCGAACGAGTCAACGGACGGGACAACGGTCCCATCCTACGGTAGCGTACGGAGGGAGGCCCGAAATTTCCTCTTTGGTCTTTGTGCGTTTCTTTCGGCCAAGTGTGCCTGTTACAATGGTCTTGTAAAATCGACCCGTTAACGCGGGAACCTTGAATAGAGAATCAACATGCATATCAATCGAAGAAACTTTGCGTACATGACGGGGATTGGGCTAGCCCTTTCCCAATTCAAGCCTGGGCAATCAGCACCTTTCCAACGAAAACGGATCGCGTTTTTGGGTACCGAAGTTCGCCAACACTCCCACGCTCAGCATTTCCTCGATCGGCATGCTATGGGCTATACGTTTGGTGGTCGCTGGCAAGAGCCCCGTTTCGATATCGCGTCGGTGTTCATCGATCAGTTCCCCGAATCCGACTTGGGAAAGCAACGCATTGCGAAGTACAAACTAGCTGCTTTCCCAACTGTGGAGGAGGCGCTTACGTTGGGTACTTCCAAGCTGGCAGTGGATGGGGTGGTTATCATTGCTGAGCATGGCGAATACCCGGTCAACGATCGAGGGCAAAAGAGGTACCCGCGTTACGAGTGGTTCAAAAAAGTTGTCAAAGTCTTTGAGGATTCCGGACTTAGCGTCCCGGTGTTCAACGACAAACACTTGTCGACTGTCTGGTCCGAGTGCAAGGAAATGGTCGATGATTCCGTGCGATTGAAGTTTCCGTTTTTTGCGGGCTCGTCCTTGCCTGTCACCTGGCGATTGCCAGCCACTGAGATTCCATTGGATACTCCGCTCAAAGAAAGCGTCTGCGTCTGCTACGGAGGAGTCGACAGCTACGACTTCCATGGTCTAGAAACGGCACAGTGCATGTCGGAACGACGTCGAGGGGGCGAGTCCGGAGTCAAACGAGTCCATGCTGTCAAAGGAGATGCGGTTTGGCAACAAATGGAACGCGAAGATCATAGCGATACTCGGCGACTTTTTGTGGCCGCGTTGTCACGTAGTCACAACCTGCCAGTCGAAGGTGGTTTTCCGACGGCACCTGTCACTTACCAATGGGCCAAGACGACGATGAAGGAGTCCGTTACTGCCTATTTCATTGAGCATAACGACGGATTTCGAACCTGCATGTTTTTGTGCCCAATTCAGGACTTTAATTACGCTGGCTTAAGGTCCGACAATGGAGCAATTGTTTCTTGCCAAATGTATTTGCCGATGCCTACGCATGGTTCGACCACCGCCGATTTTTTTAATCCGCTAGCGCGGCACATCGAGGATGTTGTATTGACAGGTCGGACTCCTTATCCGGTGGAGCGAACTTTGTTAACATCCGGATTGGTGATCGCCGCGGTTGATTCGTTGTTTCAAAAGCAAGTGCCGATCGAAACGCCGCATCTGGCCGTCCGCTATCAAACGACTGCGGAATCCACTTTTTGGCGTGAGTAGCTGACTCAGACTTTCGTTTTCTCGTTAAGGTTAAGTTGATGATTCGATTGCGAATTGGGCTTTGTATTGGTCTCGTTTGTTTGTACGGTGCTGTCGGGCTCGCTAAGCAGGAGAATCGGTTGGCCAAAGAGTCTAGCCCTTATCTCTTGCAGCATGCTCATAACCCCGTCGACTGGTACCCTTGGGGCGATGCGGCTCTTGAACGGGCCAAGAAAGAGAACAAACTAATCTTTCTGTCGGTTGGCTATGCAGCTTGCCATTGGTGCCACGTTATGGAGCGAGAGACGTTTGAGGACGCTGAGATTGCCAAGTATTTGAACGAGCATTACGTCTGCATCAAAGTGGACCGGGAAGAACGACCAGACATCGATCAAATCTACATGACTGCCGTTCAGATCATGTCAGGTCGTGGAGGCTGGCCGATGACGGTGATCATGACCTCGGATGCGAAGCCCATCTTTGGCGGATCGTACTTCCCCGCTCGCGACGGCGATCGCGCGAATTTGCCCGGCTTTTTTACGATTGCACAACGGGCGGTGAAGCTTTGGACCAATGAACCAGCCGAGATTGAGGCCCAAGCAGAACGGATCGCAGACGCCTTGAAGAAAACGTTGGCATCTTCGGAGTCGATACCTGCTGGAACGGAAATTGATCGGGAGACTTGCAGAACGATCACGAACGAAACTCAGCAACGCTTGTCCGCTGGCTTTGACGCAACTCACGGAGGATTTGCCTACGTGGAATCGAATCCCAATCGCCCCAAATTCCCGGAGCCAGCCAATCTCGTTTTTTTACTCGAACGATCCAGACGCTCGTCGCTCACGAAAGAAGTGCGCGAAGAGGCGAAAAAGATGTTGGTGAAGACTTTAGATTCCATGATGGCGGGCGGAATTTACGATCATCTGGGCGGAGGCTTTCATCGCTATAGCGTTGATCGGTTTTGGCGTATCCCTCACTTTGAAAAGATGCTCTACGACAATGGTCAGCTTGCTCAGCTCTACGCCAACGCCTTTGAGGCAACAGGCAGCCAAGAGTATCGATGGATCGCGGAGGGGACCTGCGACTTCGTACTGCGCGAAATCACTGCGATCGACGGTGCATTCTATTCATCGCTCGATGCCGATTCGGAAGGAGAGGAAGGCAAATTTTATCGTTGGGACAAAGAGGAATTGGAGCTCGTCACGAAAGGAACCAACAAGTTCGATGCCTTCATGAACGTGTATGGACTCACGGCCATACCCAACTTTGATGGCAAGTACTTTGCTCCACAACCGGGTAAGCCTTTATCGCAAGTTGCCAAAGAAAAAAATCAGCCCCTCGACGCTTTGGTGCTCTCGCTCAAAGACGCCAAGGAATCGCTCTTTGAGATTCGTGCGAAAAGAACAAGGCCGCCAACCGATGTCAAGATACTGACGTCTTGGAATGGCTTAATGATTGCGGGATTGGCGGACGCGGGCCGGATCTTGAAACGAAAGGATTATGTTGACGCTGCGGTCAAGGCAGCCGATTTTGTGTTGAGTGAACTGAAGACGAACGATGGGCGTTTGCTGAGGAGTTATGCATTGGGTGCGGGGAAGTTGCCGGGCTATCTCGACGACTATGCCTTCCTCGTGCACGGGCTTTTGCGATTGCATGTCGCGACTCAAGAAGAGCGATGGCTGGAGCAAGCCGTAGAACTCAGTCGTACTCAAATGCGATTTTTCGCCAATGAAGAATCGGGAGGCTTTTACTATACGGCCAACGATCAGGCTGAGTTGATCGCACGCTTTCAGGATCCGGTCGATGGTGTGATTCCATCGGGCAATAGCATAACGGCTTCTAATTTCATTTACTTGACGCGTGACGCTAAGCGGGCGGAGTTTGAATTGCCGTTGAAGCGGGTGTTGCTATCTTCTTTCTCGCTGCTTGGAAAGAACCCAAGGGGTGCAGCGTTGATGGCTGCGCAATTGGATAACTGGGTTGACAGTCAGGAATAATTCGATACCAAAATGCTCCGGCAAGCAGGTTTGTTTTCGCTCGCCGGAGCCGAAGTTGAAGCACTCTTGCCTGCAAAGTCACAACCCGAAGCGTGAGCGAGGGGCTCTTAATAAAACCCCTCGCTTACGCGTCGGGTTACGATGAACACTCGAACCGTGGGCTAGCGACTTTCGTCTAATGTTGATTGACAGAATCGCGTTGAACCCACGAGCCCGTTAGGCGGTGCATTACTTTTCATCAACACCACCACTCCACAACACTTATCAGAAGTGCATCGAAATTGGAAATACACCGAACGTCTTCCAACTATCGTCCTTATCCTCCGCCTCTCAAGAATGTGTTGCTATTGAGTTGCATGGACTTGCGATTGATCGACGATTTGGTACCCTTCATGGAGGGGGACAATCTCACGAACCGTTACGATCAGCTTGTTTTCGCGGGTGCAGCGTTGGGCGTGATTCAGCAGGATCATGAGTCTTGGTATGACGTGTTCTTTCAGCATTTGGATATCGCGGTCCAGTTGCATCACATCCAAGATGTGTATTTGATGGAACATCGGGATTGCGGCGCCTATGCAAAGTTCTTAGGCGAGAGTGGCAAGTATGGCGACAGTCCATCGGAATTGAGGCGCGAACAGGCAGACCATCGTCGGTTTGCTTTTCAGTTAAAGGACGAGATCGCTGCCCATTGTGCGTCGAAGATTACGGAAGGGGGCGATCCAGAAGCTTGGGACGTTCATGTCCGGTGCTTCATGATGGACTTGCGAGGGTCCGTGACTTGGCTCAAGGACGATGGTTCCGACGAGACTTTTTGATTCGACTCGTGTGAACCGCAGGCGCTAGCCGTGGGCTACTCTATTGCCCGCGTTTTCCACCGATAACGCCCGAAGCTAGCGATTTTGGTTCAAAAAGTGAGTGCCATTGGGCTAACGCCTTGCCGTTCACAACGGCTAAAGCCTGTACTCCAAAGTGAACGCGTTTAATTGTTTGCCGAACTTCAGCTAATTAGTTGTTCGGAGCGAGCGCCTGTTAGGATATCGACGAACTGACTTTGGACTTTGATGGCTCGAATGAGCGTCCAGACATGTTTCGGTTCGAATTCGCAAGGCTGCGTCGAGGCTAGCTGATCTAACTCGTTCGCAACAGCCGCGTGTTGGTCATCGACGGAGTTTAATCGAAGTTGGATTTCTTCCAGTAAACTCCGAAACAACTCTCCGTCGCTGAGGCACTTAAATTGCGGATCTCGATCGCATAGCAACATAGCTAAACACGCGATGCGTCGATCGTTGGCGTTTGGCAATTGCTGGTGAAGTCGTTCGACGAGTTGTGATAATCGCATTGAGTTTTCGATTTGGAAGCGAACCGAGTTCGGACCAGGGGGGAAGTTCCGTGCAATTGTAGGTCTCAGAACTTGCCAGCTAAAAAATTTGTGACAAGCAATCGCTGTAAATCGCGTATCATAATCGTTACAACTGGATGCAATTAAGCGGGTTTGGGGCTGATGAGTTACGCTTACGGTCGCGGAGCGACGAGCGACAATGTCGTCCTTCGCTCCGCGAAGGATGCGAGCTCAAACGTCGTAGCTGACTTTTCCATGCTTGCTGGCGCGGCTGATTTTGTCGAGGCTATACAATCCAGCTAAAACGAATTCGACGCATGAGGCTCGTACCGCTGGGTTGTCGGTTGCATTCACATCGAACGCTTGCTCCCAAACCGGTGGAACGTGCTTGAGCCTCTCTGCGTATGCTGAGCTCGGTAGCAAGTCCCCCACTTCGATTCGGACTCCTTTATTGAAGATCTCGGCGATTTGGCCGACTCCGTGCTCCGTCGCATACTGCTCAAACACAGTCTTGATCGCGTTCGAGACGAGTGAATCGAGAATCTTGCGTTCTGTCATTTGATGGCTACCCATGAGATCGACCTCGAGCTTACCCAACGACGAAGTATAAAGGTGACCAAGATCGCTAATTCTCGGAACGGCTAACTTCTCGCCGAGCAGAACCGCACGCTGACGGGCCGAAGCGATCATCGTTCGGAAATTGGAAAGCGAAAATCGAGCAGATACGCCGGACGCTTGATCCACGTATTTGCTCTTTCGTGCTTGTGCCGTGACCTCTTCGATGATCTCGGTCATAAAGTAAGGGATCTGCACTGGGTATTCGCCACCTAAGTCCAGACCGCACTCTTGCTGAAGAATTTGTATCCCTTGATCGCGGTCGATGGGATAGTGAGTTTGAATCAACGAACCGATTCGGTCCTTGAGTTGCGGAATGACCTTGCCGCTTCGGTTGTACGTACTTGGATTTGCTGAGAACAAAATGAAGATGTCCAAGTCGAAGCGAATGGGATAGCCGCGGATTTGAACGTCTCGTTCTTCGAGGATATTGAACAAGCCGACTTGGACGAGTTCGTCCAGTTCTGGCAATTCGTTCATCGCAAAGATCCCGCGATGCATGCGTGGAATCAATCCAAAATGCAGAGCCGACTCCGACCCCATGCTTACGCCGCCGGTCAGTTTGGAGGGATCGATTTCTCCGATGACGTCGGCAAATTTTGTCCCTGGAGCGAGTCGTTCTACGTAGCGTTCGCTGCGATGCCACCAGCCGATTGGAACTTGGTCTGGGGAGTGATGTTTTAAGAAGTCTTTGGCGGTTTTGGTGATCGGATGGAATGGATCTTCGTGAACGGGAACATCGGGGATGTCCAAGAAAGGAATGTACTCATCCAAAAAGCGGACCAGGGTTCGCATCAGTCGGCTCTTGGCTTGTCCTTTTTCGCCCAGGAACAGCATGTCATGCCCAGCGAGCAGTGCGATGTTCAATTCTGGAATGACAGTATCCTCAAAGCCGACGATTCCTGGGTAAAGTGTCTCGCCGGCAGCTAGCATTCGAATGAAATTGGCTCGGATTTCTTCTTTGACAGGTCGACTTTTCCAACCCGAAGATTGCAATTCAGCGAGGTTTTTCGGACGTATTACGGGTGAATCAGACATGGAAGCTTGGTTTTTTCGTGTAGATTGGACCGTTGGCGCGCTTGGATGCATTGGGATATGCACTTGCCGACCAACGGAATGGATCAAAGGTATTCTTTTATAGCAAGCAGGCAATCCGTGTGGGGCTAGCACTTGGAAGGAGCCTGCCGATACGCGATACTATGGTTCGGTTGGGGGCCATTGCCGCAAAACGCACGAACCTCCGGATGGACATCTTTTCATGCAGGCCTGTCGCATGGAGTAGTGGTTTGGATGGACAAGCATGGAGCAAATGGAATGGCAACTGAGAACTTAGCGATTCTGGAAAATCTCAACGAAGCCCAGAAAAAGGCGGTCACGCATGTCGATGGTCCGTTGTTAACCTTGGCCGGCCCTGGAAGCGGTAAGACGCGCGTCGTCACCCACCGCATCGCATATTTGCTTGACCAAGGCATTTCGCCTTACTCGATCCTGGCTTTGACGTTCACCAACAAAGCCGCTCAGGAAATGAAAGCCCGTTTGAAGTCACTGGTCGGGGACCAACCGGTCTGGCTCGGCACATTTCATGGTTACTGTGCCCGATTTTTGCGAAGATACGGTCGAATGGTGGGACTAACCGAGAACTTTTCGATTTTCGACGCGGACGATGCAAAAAAAGCCATCCAACACGCCATCGTCCAGGCGGATGTCTCATTGACCCACCTAAACATTGGCGAAATCATCAAAGGGGTGAGCGGCCTGAAGAACCGCGTGATCACACCGGAAATGATGCAAGGCGAGCAGCATACTAGCACCGATAAAGTGCTCTCGAAAGTATATCCAGCCTATCAGCGATTTCTTCTGTCAAACAACGCGGTCGATTTCGACGACCTGCTGATGCACACCGCATCAATCCTTCGATCGAGTCCGGAACTGCGAAGCGAATTGGATTCCAAGCATCGCTATGTTCTGGTCGACGAGTATCAAGACACCAACATCGCACAGTATCTCATCGTCCGATCGCTGTCCGTTGACTACCAGAATCTCAACGTTACGGGCGATCCAGATCAATCGATCTACGGCTGGCGCGGTGCAGACATTTCGAACATTCTTAATATCGAGCGAGACTATCCCAAGGTCGTTACCGTTCGCCTGGAACAAAACTACCGCAGCACGCCCGAAGTGCTCTCGGTCGCGGATTCGTTGATTTCATGCAACACTCGTCGCAAAGCCAAGCAATTGATTCCGACAAGAGCCTCAGGTACGCCGGTCAAACTTTATTCCTATGCCTCTGCTCGCGACGAAGCCGACAACATCGCCGACCAAATCGTCAACGCGATCATGGAGAAGACCGCCAAGCCCAAAGACTTCGCCATCCTTTATCGTACCAACGCTCATTCGCGACTCCTCGAGGCGGCTTTGTTGCGTCGCAAGCTCAACTATCAACTGATTGGCGGCTTCCGATTTTATCATAGAGAAGAAATCAAAGACTTGCTTGCGTATTTGCGATTGGTTCACAACCCGACCGACGACATCTCCTTTGAACGCATCATCAACGTACCGACGCGTGGTCTTGGGGATAAATCGCTTTCGAAGGTGACGGAATTGGCGGGGGCTAGGGGAGTCCCGATGCTGGTGGCCCTCAGAGCCGTGGTCGAAAATGGTTTAATGAGCAAGAAAGCGACTTCGGGTGCAAGGGAATTCCTGGCGATTTACGATGAGCTGATGCATTTGTCGCGTGGGCCTCTTTCTGTCCTGTTGCAACAGTTGGTCGCCAAAACGGATTACGTAAAGTACTTGTCGGCGCGAAAGACCGAAACGCCCGACGAGAGCATCCAAGGGAACATCAACGAGCTCATCGCCGATGCGGCCGAAGTCGATCGCCAAGACCTGGACGGCAACGCCATGGAACGCTTCCTCGAACAAGTAACCTTGATCAGCGACGCGGACGGTATCACGGATAGCGACAACAAAGTGACTTTGATGACGCTCCACTCAGCCAAGGGGCTCGAGTTTGATAATGTCTTCATTATCGCCGTGGAGCAGGAGATTCTCCCGCACAAACGATCGATGTACGATGCCGCCCAGATGGAAGAGGAGAGGCGATTGTTTTTCGTAGGGATCACCCGCGCGAAAAATCGATTGCAGTTGAGTATCGCCAAATCGAGAGGCTTCGGTAGCTCGAGAATGAGTTGTCCAAGTTCGTTCTTGATGGAATTGCCAAGAGCAGAGATGGAGATCGTCGACTTGAGCGAACCCTTCGCGGTCGACGAAAACTATGACGATGACGACGACGGCGATTCAGGCGACGAGTGGGATTCGAAAAGCTTTTTGCACCAAAAGAAGCCAAAGAAGAGCACAGCAAAACCAGCCAAGCCAAAGCAGCCCAGAATCGAAACGGTTGCCGATTGGGAGGTGTCACCGGAACCAGACGATTCCAACGATGGAATCGATATTTTGTTGGACGAATTCGGTAACGACGAAGCTCCGAATTCGTCACCCTCGATACCGAACGAGTTTGGAACGTTTGCGAAAAAGCTAGAGAGCCTCAATCGAAAGGTACCAATGGGGGCGATCAAGACGGCGGCACAAGTGACCGCGGCTACAACCCCTGAAGGTATCCCCGTGGATCGATTCGAGGCGGGAGACATGGTGGTTCACCCGAGTTATGGCTCTGGCACAATCACGTCGGTTGAGGGGCGTGGACTACGCCGTATGGCTCGCGTTGTTTTCTTAGAGGGGGAGCCAAAGTCCTTTCAACTCAGCAAAGCTCACTTAACATTTAAGGAGTAGACGCTGGTACAGCTACGCGGCCCGTTTGGGAGCGGTTAGGATCTCGCCTCTGTCGCTCACTTCTTCAAAACGCACAGATACCTGACGAGATACTCCGCTCTCTTGCATCGTTATGCCATAAATCATGTTGGCGGCCGTCATGGTCTTCTTACTGTGCGTCACAACGATGAATTTGGTGGTATCCAAAAACTCTTTCAGGACAGTCACAAATCGTCCGATGTTGGCCTCATCAAACGGCGCATCCACTTCGTCCAAGATACAAAACGGGCTAGGTCGGTACTGGAAGAACGCCATAATCAGGGCCACCGCTGTCAACGCCTTTTCTCCACCACTCAACAACGAATTGCTCAGCGTCGTTTTTCCGGGAGGAGTCGCAATGATCTCAATCCCGCTGTCCGGATCGCGCTCGTCCTCAAGCACAATGTCCGCAAAACCTCCGCCGAATGAGCGTCGGTACAACTCCTGGAAATTCTTTCGAATAGTTGTCAGCGTTTCAACGAATAAGTCTCTCGAGTCCTCATCGATTTTTGCCATAGTCTTGATCAAACTGGCTTTGGCTTCGTGGAGGTCTTGGTAGTGATGAGCAAGGCGATCATGTCTCGTTTGAAGCTCATCCAACTCCGCGAGCGCTTCCATGTTCACACTGCCGGCCGACGCAATCTCGTGCCGCAATTGAACAATCTCCGTCTCAATCGCCGTCCGATCCATGTCGCCCACCTGCGGCAACTTTTTGCTGCTACCCAACAGGTCGAGGAGCCATCGATTCTCGTCGAGAACCAGACCCTCCACGTCTGGGGCTTGCGAGGGATCGTTCGATTCGCTTACCAAACGACTGGCTGCCTGTGCAAGCGACTCCAAATTCAGCTCGTATTCTTTGGCATAGTGGTCGTGTAGTTGGTCCCACTGGAGATTCAGTTGGACCTGGTGCTGTTCCAATGCCTGGATTCTGTCTTGGCTCTTTTCAATACTTCGTCGAGCATTTTCGCTCTGACGCAGAGCCTGTTGATGTACCAGGTTTTGAGATTGAATCTGCACCGTTGATTCGGAACGACGGGCTTCTATGGTTTCGATAATTTCATGTGCAACTGCCGCGCGATTTTGAAACTCGGCTGCGGCGGTGGTCGAAGTTGAAATGCGATTTGCAATCGACACGAGTGTCGTTTCGGACTGAGTTACGTTTTTGGCTCGCTCCTCTGAGTCGAGTTGCAATTGTTCCATCGTGGTTCTTAGGCCAACCAAACGCTGTTCGAGTCTAGCTAACTCGATTCGTCGTTCCGTTACGATGACCTGCTCGTTTTGCATCTCCAGTTCACATTCGACGAACTCTTGTGCAATGGCCACGCGTTGTCTTTCCAGTCCCTCGGATTGCTGCAAGCACGAGTCGATCATTACCTCGGCCTCGCGGATGGCATTGTGTACTTCCGTGAGTTTGTTTTGAGCATTCTGAAGATTGGTTCGATTGGTTTCAAGCGATGTGATTAGCTTGCTTCGATGCAACTGAATGGACTCAAGTTTTAGATCGCACGAAGTTAGTTCGCGGGAGGTCTCATGAGCGGCGGCATCCTTGGTTCGCACCAACGATTCGGTTTCGGTAATTCGGATTTGAGCGTTTGCAAGTGCCGCAGTCGCTTCTGAAATACTTGCTTCAACGTGTTTGATTTCCTCGCGAGCCGACTGCATTTCGCTGCGTCGCGAAACCAGTCCCAAGCCCGTTTGTAGCGAACCGAGGGTAATGCTGCCATCGCTGTCAACCAACTGACACTCTGCGGTCACGAATCTCAAACCCGCACCTCGGAAGTGACTGAGCTCAAGGGCCGTCGAGAGCGTATCCACGAACCATGTTGTGCCGAGCAGGAACCGAATGAGCGGTTCATACGCGTCATCAAACCGTGTCATTCGGTCAGCCCTGCCCAGAACTCCCCGAAGGCCATCGAGCTGGATTTTTTCGCCCGAACGCCGACTGGTGAGCCGATCCATACGAAGCAATGTCACACGCCCCTCAACCCCCAAACTTCCATCGTTAATCCAATCGACCACTTGTCCATTACTCAGCACAATCGCGTCGGCGGATGAGCCCAAAGCGACGTCGATAAGCGGGGCGAGATGCATTTCCGTGCTTAGCAAGTCCGCCACGATGCCAAGTACCGTCCCCCAAGCGTTGACCACGATCGCGTCGGTTGGATTCCCTAAGTCTTGATCTGGATGCTGATGGCTGCGAGCAAGTCGCAGAAACTGCTGACCTCCTCTGCCAGCGCCCGTAAACTGCTCTTCGAGTTGCTCCAGGACGTGCAAGCGTTCTCGGACTCCGTGCTTCTTACCCTGGAGCAAAACGAATTGCTCTTGAGTCTGGGTCAGCGCTATTCGCTGCAGCCGAAGCTGTTCTTCTTGTTCCTTCTTCGCGATGGTTGCCCGCTCAGCATTTTGAGCCGCAGTGTCTCGCGAAGCTTTCGCTTTCATAATCGAGCCCTCAACTTGCGCCATTTCCTCGATGGCCTTTGCGACCGAAAGCTGTTGCTGATCGATGGACTGCTGGAACTGCTCAACGTGGAAATGATAAGCCGACAACTGCGAACGATTTTCCGAAGCGGATTCGCGAGCTTTTTCTTGTTCCGCTTTGGCCTCGTCCAAGCGAGCTTTGATCGTGTTGAGTCGGAGTTGGAGTTGACCAAAACGCGATTCGCTTTTCGCAAGTTCGCTATTCGCAACTTGACGCACTTGTTCGATTTCTCCAAGCTCGACTCGTTTTTGTTCGGTCTCCTCGGTGGAGAGGTTAGCTCGTTGCTGTAAAAGGAGAATTCGTTCTTCCAAGACCGTCTGTTCCGCTGCGAGTTCGGCACAACGTTCTGTAGACGATTTGTATCCGTTATCAGCAAAGATCAGCTCTCGCTGTGCTTCTAGGTATTCCGTCTGAATCGTATCTTGTTGCTGTTGAAGTCCCTGGAGTACGACCTGTTCACTGTCCACAGCGTTTTGTAGCGCCGTGAGTTTTTCGGCAAGCTCGTTGGAAGCAGTTGTCGCTTCCTCGATTTGCTTATCGCAACGGTCCTTTTCCTGTTGCAAGGCCATCTGGTCTAACCATCCCAGCTGCATTCGCTTGGTCTGCATGGTCTGCGTCAGTTCGCGATACCGCTGGGCTTTGGTGGCTTGGTTCTTTAGGGTTGTGAGCCGTTTTCCAACTTCATCGACGATGTCGTTGAGACGGACCATGTTTTGGTCGACCCGCAGAAGTCGCCTTTCCGCTTCAACCTTTTTTGCTTTGAATCGCGAAATGCCGGCCGCCTCCTCAAAGATTCCTCGCCGGTCTTTTGCCGAAGCCTGTAGGAGTCGGTCCACTTTGCCTTGTTCGATAAGACTATACGCGTCAACACCGACCCCCGTGCCCCGAAATAGATCTTTTACGTCCTTAAGGCGACACGGTTGGCCATTGATTCCATATTCGCCTTCGCCGCTGCGAAAGACGCGGCGACTCACTTGAACTTCGTCCGCATCATGACCAAAAATGCGGGTCGTGTTGTCAAGAATCAAGACGACTTCAGCGCTATTGGCTGGCTTGCGGCCACCTTCGGCTGAGCCCTTAAAGATAACATCGGCCATATCGGCTCCGCGCAACGCTTTCGCGCTTTGCGCACCGAGCACCCATTTCACCGCATCGACGACATTCGATTTCCCGGACCCGTTAGGTCCGACTACGACTGTGATCCCATCCGGAAAATCGAATCGTGTTCGATCCGCAAAACTCTTGAAGCCAACTAGTTCAAGGGCTTTGAGCATGAGTTGTTACCGAGGTCTTTTGGCTGTGAATGGTTAAGTGTAAAGTCGTCTAGCGATTGAGGTTCGCGGAGCTCTCATCGTCCGAGGGCTCGCGTTTTGAGGAAAGCTCTTTGTCAAGCGAACTGTCCTCGGGCAAGCTTTCGCTTTTGGAAGATTTGCTCCAAGGTGTCTTTCGCAATCCGATGGCCGTCCACCATTTCGAAGTCAAGGAGCTAGGCTGATGAACCGTTGATTTGGCTACAGCGACTTCCTTTGATTCCTCAAGCGAGCTAGCAGCTTTGTCCGATGTGTCTGAAATCGGGCTTTGATTGTGTAGCGGATTGATCGCTAGCGGACTTGCGAGCGCTTGGTTGAGTGCAAGTTGATCCAATGTATGAACCACGTCATTGTAGGTCGCTTGTATGCTCGCCATTCCTCGCAGAATCGACACAATATCCATTGCAACCACCAGGGTACGCGTCTCGCCGTTGGACTGCTTTTTGGCGATTTTGATTTGGTCGTCAAACATCGGCGACAGAGTCAACAAGGGCGTTGGGGCAATCGGCGTGAACAGTGAGACCCCAATATTGTTTCCAAAAAGAACGACTTCTTTCTGCTTTTGCAACGAGACCGCCAGCAAGGGAATGCTGCTTGGTACTTGAACGAACTGGAAGTTCTTGCCAAAAGCCTCTCCTTTTACGGTCAAGTCCGTTGGGTTGCGTTGTCGAATGGCCCTAAACGCTCCAAATCGCAAATCCGGATCCGGTTCTTGCAAGAGTTGCTCCAAGGCTTCGCGAGCCGTGGAATCTTCATTGACGACCAGTCCGATCAAGCAAAGGGCTCTGGCCTCGGGAGTCGTTTGTGCCAACTCAACAAGGAC
>Ga0105045_10003118_pt1 | contig 14146 bp, 8 predicted proteins | sample MAT02_FD_78089 | JGI IMG/M metagenome (GOLD analysis project Ga0105045, IMG submission 78089) | Freshwater microbial communities from Lake Fryxell liftoff mats and glacier meltwater in Antarctica - MAT-02 (megahit assembly) | ecosystem: Environmental > Aquatic > Freshwater > Ice > Liftoff...
ATCCGTTCCCAGAGCTGACCTCTCGCCCGCAGACGAGGAATACCTGAACTCAAAAGAAGCTGTTGAATTATCCTCGCGTTTGGACGCTCGTCAGACTTGGACTATGCGGGACGGAACCAAAGTAGTCAGCAAAATTGTTGACTTCATTCGAAAAGACGTAACCGTTCAACGTCGACTTGGGAAAATCTACGTGAACGATCGACTCTTTGATAATTTGCCTGAAGTATACCAACGCATCTTTCCAAAGGTCGTCGAGGAATTCGAAAAGATGGCTCGTCTAACGAATTAGTGGGTGGATTTTCAGTGATCCTCGGGTCCTGCCCCGAACCCCGGGATTTTTCGCTTTGTGCTAAAAGCAAGGTTTTGGAAAAAGAAGGTAGAGGTTATCTTGCAACAGCCTCCCCTTGCTTCTTGACCCAGATCAGCGCTCGAGTTGATTCCCATCAGAGCTCTATCCTCTGTCCAGGTTTCCAAATTGGATCAGCAGAAAATGCCAAATTGTCGAAACAGATTTGGACAAGTTCATCGAAGTGGAAGTTCGACCGCGAGGCAATGGGTTACGGGTTTGTTCCCTTTTTGTCCGTAAACGAATCGTTAGCACTGGATAGTAATAAAATACGCGGCGTTTCTCTGGCCTGCCTACTTTCTTTTTACTAAATCGATGGGTCCACGCCTAGTGTTCCAAGTAGCGAGCCTCGATAGTCGACTTGACTACAAAGGGCCAGCTGGGATTTTGCGTATTCGAGTTTCGCTTGTAAGCCCAAGCGTTTGGTAACGGCCGAATGCGTTGGACGACTGCAATACTCAGAGAGAACCTCGACGTGGCGTTGCCAGAGTCTTTGGTCCACACGTTGTTTGGCAGCCAGTCTCGCTGCATACCAACTGCTCGCTTCGAGATTTTCACGCGTGAACATTTGACGAACTTCGGGTGAGTTGAGTCCGAACCCGTTCCAAGTCCCCTCAGCCATGATCTTAAGAATCGCCTGCAATGGCGGACAAGCAATCTTGTAACTGCCATCGTTAAGATAAATTTCTGCAACGCGCTTTTGGGCTTCCGCGATATGCAAAATACCGTCGGCATACGATTCCAAATCCTGCTTTTCAGGGCACAGAATTCGTTCGTCAAAGACTTTGCTAGGATTGTCAAAAACACGTCCAAAGTACCGGCGAACGAATCTCGCCGTGATGCGATAGCCGAGTCGACTAGCAGGAATTTCAAGGCCATTGTGTGTGAAGTCGTCAATTTTCTCGAGTAGTCCCTCGCGCATTAGGAAACTTGGCTCACGCTCTTCGGGGCGCAATCGGCACCAGATCTCCGGGACGAACATACTGATGTCGTGCCCGACTTCGATATCCGGTCCGATATGCCCAGCAGCAGTGCTGAACCCGCCAAGCCCCGTCAGGATCATGCTGACGATGGAGGTGTTCAAGTCGTAGACCATGTTCAGCGCGTTAAAGGGTCCTTTGGTAAGTGCTCCTTCGCTGCCCGCGCCGGTTGTCGATGGGCTTTTGCCTGTCAAGGAACAAACGTAGTCCATAATCAGTTCCGGCAATTCCTGATAATGGATTGGGCTGAAGACGGCCAGCGAACGGATGCCGGCTTCGCGATCCGGTGGGTTGTTGCGTCGTCCCGAGAGGATTGCGTTGACCGGCGCGGGGACGCTTTCACCAGCCGGGGTTCCACGATAAAGCTGCATGCCTCGATAGGCAACATAGCGGTCGAAAGGATCGTGGAGGTCGGTTCGGTCCTGAAGGTAGCGTGGGTTTTTCGAAGGCTTGCCATCGACGATGCGAGGTTGGGCCGAGGAAACGACAAAGGATTGATCGCTTTCGATAAAGGTGTTCATCCTGTTTTGCATCGGTGCAGTGTATTGTTCAAAGTCGATCAGATTGGCGATTTCTTTATTGACCACTTGCCTCGATAGCGGTTCGAAATTGCAAAAGAAGTTGCCCACATCCGCCATGTCGAGTTCGGTTTGCTTGTCGAGTCCTCGATGCACCGCGTCATCTGGCCTTTGGAAGAGCCTAAACTCGCAGTTTGCTACGAATTTGTAGCTTCGAGCTTTGTCGCCAGAAGTAGCGTCAGGCAACGTGGATAAAAATCGTTTTGGAACAACGACGCTCGCGGTGATGTCGTCCTCTAGTTGAATCTTTTCAGCCGCGGCGAAGTCTTGTCGAAGTTTGTACATTCGCCAGCGACCGAGCGGGTCGAGGCCAACTCGCAGGTACATTCCTACCAATTTGCGGTTTTCGTATTTTAGTTCGTGGCCGTTATCGCCGTTGACGACATCGACGCCGAAGTGCTCACGCCAGTTTCCGTTCCATTCCGGCTTGCAAAATCGTTTGATAATAAAGGCCATCGCGTAGAGATGCGTCGGGATGCCGCTCAGCCATTTGTTGTAGAGTTCGGTATATTCACGGGACGGGGTCAGCAATTTGATAACACTACCAAGAGTCCGATTTGGGTCGAGGACTTTGCGGCTATCTCGATTTGCATAGTCGGGCTTCTCGGTTGAGTCCTCTCGCCATCGGTCGGAGTAATCGCAATCGAAGATCTCTTGTAGCTGTTTGAAATCGCTTTCCATGTCCGCTACGAAGATCGGTCCACCCTGCATGTAGTCTCGAAGGGACTTGCTGATTTCGCTTTTGCCACCGCCGCTGACAGTACAGGGTTTATGGCAGACGGTTCCTTCACCTCCAGTACCGATCAACCGCCAGGAGGGAGCACAAGGGTGCTTCTCCATTTGCACCTTGTAGCCGCTCGGAGCCATATAGATTTTATTCGTTTCAAGCAAGATCGAGTGTTCTTGTCCCGCTCGAGTCCAACGAATGGTTCGATCGGAGAGCGAGGCCAGTGCATTTTCGGGCACATAGACTAAGCTTGGGTGCAGACGGTCAACGCCATAGCCTTCGGGCTTGATATCGATAAAGCTGGAGTAATCGCGTTCGACGTCCGTGAAATCACGACCGTTGTAGCGCCGAGAATCCCATTGAAATTCTTCGCCGAGATTGTGCGAGACGAACGCTAGCGTGCCACCCGCGTGTTCCTCTTCGACGTTGCCCAAGAGGTTGGCTGCATAACTGATTTGAGTCTTGACTTCTTTTTTGCAGTAACCGTAATAGTTATCTGCGATGAGGGTCACGATCACGCCTTCTTGATTTCGGCATGTGATCTTGAACGCTTGGCCGTCGTTGTACTTTTCGGTTGGATTTTCCCAGCACATGCGATCGCGGATTTGCAGTTCGGTGGCTTTGGAGATGTGCGGCAGGCCGAGTTGTTCTTTGGTCAAGTGGACTAGATGCGGTGCCAAGATGACGCAACCGGTGTGACCGGTCCAGTGCATGCAGTCTAGGGCCGCGTCGTTTTCTGGAACGAGTGGATCGCCCGAGTTCCCGAAGATGGACTCAACGAAATCGAGATTACTAACGAGTCCGCCTGGCGCGAAAAATCGAATCTCCATTGATTTGTGTTCGCAATAGCCAAGCACTTGTGGGCAGACCAGTGGACGGACAAGCAACGAGACAAAAGTCTTGGCTGGAACCGAATTGGATTGCGTGAACGGCAGCTCCAATAGACTTTCAGGGGGTGAGACTGCATGTTGGAAGAGTTTGGCGAAGACGTTTTTTGGAACACTTCGTTTGTCGCCTGCGATGGGCAACCCACCTTCGGTCACGTGAAACGTTCCTTGAGTGGTACGTCGGTCCGTGCGAGGGTTATGAAGTACGCCGTTGGCGACGCGATAGGAGCTGACCAATTCGTTTTCAAATCGCTCGCCTCCGTCTGGCAGACTGAGCTGCCGCGCAAGCCCATGGTGATCCAAGACCAATGTCATAGAGGGCAACTGCAAAGGCGGGTCTAGTTTGAGCTCTGCAAAGTGTCCCGTGAGGAATGATTCGATGCGTTGATCGATGGGGGCTTTGAGCAGCGAAAGGAGCCGGTTCTTTTCTTCTAGGTTGGCGAGCAGACCTTCGGGGAGGTCAACTTTGAGCCGAGCCTCTTCGTCGAGCACCAAGTCCGATGCTGCCATCTGCATGTAGATGTATTGTCGAAGCGTTGCGGCTGCTTTGGGACTGCGGTCGGCATTTCTACCCCAAGAGAGCATGCGTTCGGGGGAATCAATAATCCATCCAAGATCGATGGAACGGTCGGTTGCTTTGTTTTGCATTGGGTTTTGGTGTAAGGGAGCAAATCGCAGGGATTTGGTATTTTGTAGCGCTTCGCACGACGTGCAAGCTAGTGAACTATAGGGTTGTGAGCGTAGCGGAAGCCGCCAAGGCTTTCGGTGACTTCATCGCTTGAATTCAGCTGTAAACCGAAACTCTGGCGAGTTCCGCTACCCAAAAATCAAAGTTGGATAAATCACTCGTTTGCGCATCGTGCTAGTTTTAGGCTAGTCTTTTTCGTCTGGACAGGCTGGAAGCCTATCGAACGTGGCTGCGTGGGAGAGATTGCAGCCGATTCGACTACAAATCATACAATTCCGGATCGACATTGGGGGCTTCAAAGAAGCGAGAGAGTTTTTTTCCTTTGCTTCCTGCGGCGGAAAATGGGTCCCCCTCACCGTCGAGCGCGTCTCCCATCTCCTCGTCAATTTTGTCTGGGTCTTCGCCTGCTTCCATGCGTTTCATGGCTTCTAGCATGGCTCCGGTGGGTTGCATGCCTGTCAATTCGAACATGCGTTTCATCACATTTGCCATCTGCTTCGGGTCCTCAGGACCATCGCCACCTTCCTCAAGATGTGGCGCCATTTCGGCCATGAGCTGCTCCATTTTGCTTTCGTCAACGTTTTCAAAAGGGTCAAGAGTGCTGCTGCTTTCGGAGAGTCCTTTGGAAATCGCGAATCGCGAAATCTTTTTTTCCAGTTTTTTCAGACCGCATTTTGGGCACTTCGGCGCGACCGCTTGAGTCATCGAACGTGCGAAAAAACTGTAAATCGTGTGGCAAGGTGGGCAATAAAATTCGTAAATAGGCATGTTTTTGGCCTCGTATCGGTGTTGGTGTGAGTTTTCGCACCAGCGTATCGACTGAGGCGTCATCCGTCAGCGCCGGTTTGCGTTAGCTTGACCGCCGGAGTCGTCCGCTAGTATGATTTTTGAACGCAAAGCAGCGGGATTTACAGCCCGAAGCATGTGCGAAGGACTGCAATTGTGCCCCTCGCTTACGCTTCGGGTTGTGATATTGTGTCCCTCGCTTACGCTTCGGGTTGTGATATTGTGTCCCTCGCTTACGCTTCGGGTTGTGATATTATGTCCCTCGCTTACGCTTCGGGTTGTGATATTATGTGCCTTGCTCACGCTTCGGGTTGTGACTAAACGCCCTATGCCCATCCTCCTCCTCGATTACTAACCTCCCCCAAAGCTATCTTGTCCGAACGGCCTCGCCCACTGCATGACAACGCGTCTAGCGAGTCTGATGAATCGAGCGGCGATCCTATTGGATCTCAGGCAGCAAACCCGCCTCTCCTTCCAACACCGGAGGTCCTCGCGGATTTAGCCGAGCACAGTCAACGCCTTGAGTCGGCCACTCCCGAGGATATTCTAGAGTGGGCAATACATCGCTACGGCGATAAGTTCACGATGGCGACCGCGTTTGGGCCCGAAGGGATGACCATCCTGGAAATGCTTTCGCGGATCAGTCCCAAGACCTGGGTATTCAATTTGGACACAGGTTACCAATTCGCAGAAACCCTGGCTTTGCGAGATAAAGTCGCTGAATTGTATGGAATCGAAGTTGAGCTCTTGAAACCTGAGTTAACTGTTTTTGCCTACGAAAAGCTACATAACGGGCCGCTCTATCTGACCAACCCCACGCAGTGCTGTGGAGATCGAAAACTGACTGTTCTCAAGAAAGCAGCCAACGGGATGCACGCTTGGGCAAGCGCTATTCGCCGAGACCAAAGTCCAGATCGAGCCATTGCACCTATCGTTGGTTGGGATAAAAAATTCCATTTGGTGAAAGTCAGTCCGCTTGCCAATTGGACCAAAGCTCAAGTTTGGAACCGAATCGTCAAAAGTAAGATTCCTTATAATCCATTGCACGATGCGGGTTACACGAGCATCGGTTGCTGGCCTTGCACGCGGGCCGTTGGGCTCGGAGAAGACGAACGGGCCGGCAGATGGAGCGGAACCGGCAAAACCGAATGCGGTTTGCATACCCAGGATTAGGGCGATTCTACGTTGAGTCGCTACCCGGCGTTGTCAAAACATCAAACCGCAGAGGCTCAGGGAATGCAGACTTTGCATTGATCGAACCGCTCGATTTTCATCAGAATTGATCCTCCGTGGACTCGGTATCTCTGTGGCTTAGAAAAGCGACACGGCCTTTTCGTGACACGGGCGAGTCGGGCTCAATAGCAAACGGTCCCAAACCACAGATGTATTCACAGCCGGCCGCCGATCGTCTTAGGCCTGATGCATTATGTTTGCCTGGATGATACAATCGAGTAGTACAACCAGCCCAGTTTCACTGAATTGCTTCCTTTAGAAAGTACGGCATGACTACAGACGGATCAGCCCAAGCGGATTTGGATCGATTGCAACGTGCTCGAGAACAAATCCTCGGCCAACTGTCCAAAACCATCGTCGGCCAGGTTGATGTGGTTGAACAACTGCTTATAAGCGTCTTCGCCAGAGGCCACTGTTTGCTCGAGGGGGTACCTGGACTGGCGAAAACACTCCTAATCAGCTCCCTTGCCAAAACACTCAATCTTTCTTTCAGTCGAATTCAGTTCACTCCTGACCTGATGCCAGCCGACATCACGGGCACCGAGATCATCGAAGAGAACCGCACTACTGGCTCGCGAGAACGACGCTTCATGGAAGGGCCGCTCTTCGCCAACGTGATTCTAGCGGACGAAATCAATCGAACGCCCCCAAAGACCCAAGCCGCCTTGCTAGAAGCCATGCAAGAGCGACAAATAACGATTGGCCGCGTCCGTCACACGCTTTCCGATCCGTTCTTTGTCTTGGCAACGCAAAATCCAATCGAGCAAGAAGGAACTTATCCGCTCCCGGAAGCCCAGCAAGACCGGTTCATGTTCAAGGTCCATGTGACCTACCCAAGCTTTGCAGATGAATTCGAAGTGGCTCGTCGTACAACCGGCAAGAGCTCCCCAGCCATCGAACCAGTGCTTACCGGCGAAGAAATCTTAAGCCTTCAAGAATTTATTCGCGGTATCGAAGTTTCCGAAAACGTGATCCGTTACGCCTTGGCAATTGTCCGTCAAACACGAGTCGGTCAAGAAGGCATCCCCGATTTCGTTCGCGAACAAGTCGCATGGGGCGCTGGGCCAAGAGCCGTGCAGTTTTTGATCCTCGGTGCAAAAGCACGAGCTGCGTTGTCTGGTCGATCGCATGTGGACCCGAGCGACGTCCAGTTCTGTTGCAAGCCTGTGCTTAGGCATCGTATGGTCGTCAACTTCGCCGCCGAAAGCGATGGCGTTACGAGCGATGCAGTCATCGATCGAATCATTTCCAACACTCCGACGGCCCAGGACGAATTGCTACGCGATGCCCGATTCCAAAGAATACTTGCATCCTGAATCCATTCGCCGCATCGCGTCGATGGAACTCAGAGCACGCAATATCGTCGAGGGATTCTTGTCGGGAATGCATCGCAGTCCTTACTTTGGCCAATCGGTCGAGTTCGTACAGCACCGTCAATACGTACCAGGTGACGATCTTCGACATATCGATTGGAAAGTCTGGGGACGCCAAGACAAACTTTACATCAAGCAGTACGAGGAAGACACGAGCCTCCGGTGCACTTTGTTGTTAGACGGGTCCGCCAGCATGAACTATGGGCGAGGATCGCTCAATAAATTTGACTATGCCGCAACCATTTGCGCCTGTTTGGCTTACTTGACTCTGCGGCAGCAGGATGCCGTTGGCTTGACCGTCTTCGATCAGAAGATTCGCTCGCGGCTACCCTGGCGTTCTAGTCGCTCGCATTTGCAAAGTATTTTTAAGTCGCTACAGCAAACGGTCTCGAAGGACAAAACGGATCTAACGAAAGTTTTCCGCGAAATCAACGATACCTATCCAAAGCGGTCCTTGATGGTCATCGCCTCGGACTTTTTGGGTAGCGAAGCGGAAACGCTGAAAGGCTTGGCGGCTTTAAAACGCGCAGGGCACGATATCCTGGTCTTTCACATTATGGACGACGACGAACTCGACTTTCCTTTCAATGACCCCACTCGCTTTGAAGGGATGGAGTCCACAGACGCTCTCACTTGCAACCCGCGAGCGCTGCGTGATGGTTACCTAGAATCGCTACAACGATTTTTGGATCGAGTACGACATGCGTGCGCGAGCTATCAAATCGACTATCAATTGATCCGAACGAGTCGGCACATGGACGCTACGTTGACGGCTTATCTGACCTCGCGTATGGCTCATATGAGGAAAAAGTAACCGACTATGCAGTTTGTCTTCCAACCGCTCGCTTGGGGTTTCCTCCTCGTCTTGTTGCCATTATTGATCCATTTAATCAATTTGGTTCGACACCGTCGCACGCAATGGGCTGCGATGGAGTTTTTGCTGGAAAGCTATCGCAAACTGCGACGTTGGGTCTGGCTCAAGCAAGCGTTGCTGATTGCATCGCGGATGCTAGCTGTCGCTATCGCAGTCGCCATGCTGGCTCAATGGGTAAGCGGTTCGCGTTGGCTGGCCATGATTAGTCAGTCGACAACGCACCATTACGTGATTCTCGACGACTCCGCTTCGATGAGCGACACTTCGTCCAAGGGGACTGCTTACCAATCTGCTTTGAATGCGGTTCAATCGATCGCGGCAAACGCAAACACGCAAGAAGGCTCGCACTTGTTGACCGTGATTCGTGCTTCTCGGGCCTCGCTGGCATCCGCTAGGAGCAAAGTAGAAAAGTCGAACACTGCCGATGCGAACGCTGCTGATGCGAAAACAGCCGATTCGAAACCCGCCGCCGTCGAAACCGCTAATCCAGCTACTTTAGCTAAAGGCCCCGAACAGCAAGGCCCGCAAGCCGACTCGGTTGCCGAGCTTCTTTCTCGCACGATCCCGACCGACCCGTCTAGCTTGCTCAGTAAGATCAATTCAACGACGCCGACGTCTCTCGATAGCGGATTGGGTGAGTCGATCGAATTAATTTCGCCTTTGTTGCAACAAGCCACGGCAGAAAAATCAATCGTGTATTTGATGAGCGATTTCCGAACCAAAGACTGGTCCAATCCTGCCATGTTGAAGCAACAGTTGCAATCGCTGCCAACTACCAATACGGAGTTGCAGCTGATCGATTGCGTCGCGGAGCGGCATGAAAATCTTACGCTGGTTTCTGTGCTGCCGCAGCAAGAAGTGTTAGCAGCGGGTGTTCCTGCCATGATCAATATTTCGGTGCGGAACAACGGTATCGCGCCGGTTCGAAATATTTCCGTCCGAGTCAATTCCGTGGACTACGGCAATCGTCAAATGGAGCCCACTCCGACGGCTGCTTTTTCGGGTTTGATTACGGAGTTACCGCCAGTCCTCATCGATCGCATTGAACCGAGTGAGTTAGTTACGCGGCATGTTCAAGTGCTCTTTCCCAAGAGCGGATCGCACGTTGTCGAAGCTCAGTTGCCACCCGACTCACTCAATGCCGATAACAGCGCCCGCTGTGTGCTCGATTTGCAGAACGGAAAACGTGTTCTTCTGATCGATGGCGATTCGACCGGAAAGCATTCGTTCTTTCTTGAGTCCGCACTCAATCCAAGCGATAATGTTAAGACGGGTTTGATCATGTCGCGTGAAGGGCCTGAGTTTTTACGCGACGCTGACTTTACCGCGATTCAGACTTATGCGTGCATCCTCGTACAGGCGGTCCCATCGCTGGACCCGAGGGCACTTCAGAATCTTCATAAGTATGTATCGCAAGGGGGTGGACTAGGGGTCTTCTTCGGTGAGCAGATGTCGATGGCAGACTATCTTCGCTACAACTCGGTTTGGACCAAGCCCATTCCGTCGGCTGACAACGCGATCCCATTGATGCCCTTTACCATCAAGGGGGCTGCTGATCTCGCTCAAGTTGCTGGCGATATTAAGCCGGACTTGATTGCCGACAACCACCCGATTTTCGAGGAATTCTTCGGCTTGAGCAACTCTCCATTTCAGTTCGTTCGCATTCAACGCTACTTGGAATTAGAAAAGGAGTTAAGCGATTCGAAATCTGCCGATGGCAAGGAGAACGCGGGTGGGTGGAAACCAGTCGCCAATCTTCGCAACGGTAAGCCGATCATAATCGATCATTCCATCGGTGCAGGACGCGTGCTCTACGGACTGACGGCATTGGATCGGCAATGGACGAATTGGCCACAGGATCCGACGTTTGTGGTCGCAGCCTTAAAAATGGTCGGGTATCTGTCGTCGTTTCGAACGCCAGATGCAGCCCGCATGGCGGGTACGCCGATGCGTTGGGATTTTTCATCGCAAGAGATGTTGCCTGAGATTCAAGTGTTGTGCCCACCCACGGTCGGCAACGCCAAAGCGCTGCTCAGCATCAATGCAACTCCGGCGGGTGAGTCTGCATTTCAAGCTTCATTGAATGCTCAATCCAATCAAGACACAGACGACTCGGTTCGGGCAGTCCTAGCGGCAGGCAATTTTGAATGGTGGGGGACTTCGATTCAAGGTGATCGAGTCGTCAAGAACTTTGCCCGAAACACGCCGCCTATTGAAGGCGAAACGGAGAAAGTGCAATTGATCGACTTGAATCGCGTGTTGAGCGGAGTCAAGTTCACGTACAAGTCGTCAGAATCGCTTGGTTCCAATACAGCCTTGGCAGGTTTCGCCAATCGCAACATGCTCCTGATGGCGATGCTTTTGATCCTTTTGCTGTTCGAACAATGGCTAGCCTGGAGCGCGTCCTATCACTTACCGGGGAGGAAAGTTTAGGCTTAAGGCGAAAGACTAAAGACTTAAGGCTTACTCCAAAATACGAGATTTGAGTTTGAATCCCAAATTTCAAATTTCCTGACTCCAACTCTCAACTTCCAACTTCCAACTTCCCCCATGTCTTTTTTTTCTGTTGATACCATCGAGTGCTTTGCCCAGGAGGACATGCGTGTCTTCTATCAGTGGATGCGCATTGAGCAAATGGATCAGTGGCTGCATTGGTTCGTGCTGGGGTGCGTGATAGTTGGGTTGGTATCGTATGTTTTTTATTGGTACCGCAAGGATTGGGTGGAGCTGCCCAAGAGCATCGGTTGGACACTATTTTCGCTTCGTCTAATAGCGTTGCTGGGGATCTTGATTTTCTTTTTCGATTTGCAGAAAAGGACAGAGCAGCGAGTAACCCGCGCTTCCAGACTCGCGGTTTTGGTCGATACAAGCTTGAGCATGTCCATGCCCCAGCAAGACGACATTTCCGCGGGTACAACCAACACAACGAGTCGGATTTCGGCAGTTCAGCAGTCGTTTACACAATCGGCTTTGCTCGAGCAGTTGCAACAGAAGCATGACGTCAACGTTTTTCGATTCGACCAGAGCGCGCGACCTAGTGCGGTGGCTTCGTTTGCAAAAATTAAGCAAGCTTCGACAGGAACGGAGTCGGCAGAAACGAGAGATGGTCTGTGGCGCTGGTTGAGTCGACTTGCATTGGTTGGGACTGGATTGACGGCCTTAGGATTAATTCTGATGGTCGCTTCGTTGATTGCTCGCGTCTATGGCGATTTGCGCCCCATGTGGCCTTATGTTTTAGTGGGAGCGGTCGTCGCGGTCATTTCGGGATTTGTCATGATGTCCACGGCAGTGTTGCGAGCAGACCAAATCCCATGGAAAAGTCTCTGGAGTTTCTCGCCACCTGACTCCTCAGGAACGTCTGCGTCGAAAAGCGATCAGCCGGACGCAACGCTGCCGATCGAGCCCAACGCGGTCGCGTGGGAATCGCAGCTTGCCGCCACCGGAACCGAGTCTCGCATGGGAGATGCAATCAATAGTATTTTGGAACAAGAGCGAGGTTCGCCACTCGCTGGAATTGTTGTGATCTCAGATGGTCGCAGCAATGCTGGGTTGGATCCGTTGATGACCATTTCAGAAGCGACACTGCAAGGGGTTCCGATCCATACCGTTGGCATGGGGACAGCCAAAAACCCAATTAATGTGCGCACTGTCGATATCGAAGCTCCTAAGCGAGTTTTCCCCGGCGATCGATTTCGTTTGACGGCGCTCTTGCAAGCGTCCGGACTAGAGGGAAAGCAGATCACGGTTCAGCTACGCCGACGAGCTGGTGGACAAAAGAATACGGGAATGGCCATTGAGGAGGAGCGGACGATCACGCTTGAGTCCGAGGACACGATGTCGAGTCTCGTCTTCGATATCCAGCCGCGTGAAATCGGCTCTTGGATCTATGAAGTTAAAGCGATTCCTCCCGAACAAGATTCCAATCCGCTCGACAACTCGCTCGAAAGCGAAGTCCGCGTCGTAGAGCCCAAGTCAACGGTCTTGATCGTCGCCGGTGGGCCAACTCGCGAGTATCAGTTTGTTCGCAATTTGTTGTTTCGAGACCCAACGGTTCAGTCCCACGTGTTTTTGCAGACCGGTGGACCAGGCGTATCTCAAGAGTCCAAGAAACTGCTAACCGAGTTTCCGAAGACTCGTATCGAAATGAGCCAATACGACTGTGTGATTGGCTTCGACGCCGATTGGTCTGCATTGGAATTCGAACAAATCGATGTGCTGGAGAAATGGATCAGTGAGCAAGCGGGCGGACTCGTGATAGTGGCTGGCCCCGTATCGACTCCCAAATGGGCGGGCAGCGGCGGCAACGGAAATCGCAAGGCGGAGGTCATGCGAAACCTGTCCCCTTTAGTGATGAACACACGAGGCTCAAGAATGGTATCGATTGGTCGTTTCGAGTCCGAGACAGCTTGGCCGTTGGAGTTCGCAAAAGACGCTTGGCAGACCGATTTCACCCAAATTGCCAAAACGGTCGAGGAGAGCCGAAAGATATGGGAACGGTTCCGTGGGGTTTACAGTTTCTTTGCCTGCGACGAGCCCAAGCCAGGCGCGACACCGATTGCCTACTTTTCCGATCCGACAACCATGAATAGCGGCAAGAAGCCGATCTACCTCGCCACACAATTTTATGGAGCTGGGCGAGTTGCCTTTCAAGGTGGCGGCGAGTTTTGGCGGCTGCGCGAGGTTGGCGATGGTTACTTTGACACGTACTACACCAAGCTTGTACGATGGGCCGGACAAGGACGCATGTTAAGAGATTCCGATCGCGGTATTTTGTTGCTGGATAAGCAACAAGCGATTATGGGGGAGCAAGTCATGGTGCGAGCGGTACTTCGCGATGCACAATTCCAGCCGACGATTTTGCCCGACGTCAAAGCGAAGTTGATTGAGCCCTCTGGCCGCAATGTACCGCTGGTGCTAACGCCAATTCCCGACCCATCACAGCCAGGCGTTTATCTGGGGCAGTTCTTTACCAAAGCGACCGGCACCTACGAAGTTCAGATGCCAGTCGGTGGCTTGGCCGACCAGAAATTACTTACTCAGCAAGTAACAGTACGCGTTCCTGCCTTGGAAATACAGCGCCCACAACGAAACGACCCATTGCTTACCGAACTGGCCAATCGCACGGGTGGGAAGTTCTGGGTGGGGATGGATTCCCTGATGCCATTGAACTCGGATTCAACGAAGGCCGCAGCAGCTACATCGGGCCTACCTCAGTCGATTGAGTCACGAAATCAAACGAACTATTTGCCTGGTTCACCAGACCGCGAGTTTCAGCAGCGACTCATGGGGGTCTTGATGGCGTTAATCGTCGGATGCTTGACTATGGAGTGGCTGATTCGACGATTAAGCAGGTTGGCGTGATTGGCGTTGGGGTAATGGCTTTAGCCATCACTGCGGGAGATCCCGTTGGCTATTTGCGTATACTCCCACGCGAAGTCCAAAGTTTTATCTGGGTAAAGCATTAGCCCGACTTCCCCAACAACTTTGATCGGAACAATGAAAGCATTGGGTTTTGGCTTTTTCGTTTCCACTACATTTTTGTTACATGAACTCTGGTTGGCAGTCGAAGACCGAGCTTTTCCAGAAGTATGCGTTGGTGTTCAGATGGTCTTGCGACGCACCTATTGCGTATCTCGTGTCCAGTATCAGTTGGAAGTACAACGTCCACCAATCG
>Ga0105045_10003119_pt1 | contig 14144 bp, 10 predicted proteins | sample MAT02_FD_78089 | JGI IMG/M metagenome (GOLD analysis project Ga0105045, IMG submission 78089) | Freshwater microbial communities from Lake Fryxell liftoff mats and glacier meltwater in Antarctica - MAT-02 (megahit assembly) | ecosystem: Environmental > Aquatic > Freshwater > Ice > Liftoff...
GCGTCACATGACATGCAAGGAAAAGGCACTATCCAAACTTCGATGTTGGGATTAGTTTACTCATACCACTTAAAAGTTAATCGAAAATTCACTTTGCTATTTGGAGCTCGTGCTGCTTGGTACCAAAAGTTTCTGGATTGGGATAAGTTGACCTTCGGAGATCAAATTGATCCACGAAAAGGATTTATTTTTCAAACGGGTGACGTGCCAAGAGGTGGAACAAGAGGATTTTTTGACGCTTCTGCTGGAGTTGTTGGATTTAGTAAAAATTTCTTTTTTGGATTCGCAGCGCACCACTTAAACAGACCAAATGAATCCATGATTATCGGTAATTCACCCCTTCCTATGCGTTTTACGGCGCACGCTGGAGCAGAAATTAAATTGGGAAGCAATTCGAAATACACGAATACTACTTCAATTATGCCAAATATTATTTATCAATACCAAAATGGATTTCAAGAGTTGAATATTGGAACGTATGTGAAATACAATATTTTTACTGCTGGTGCTTGGCTTAGAAATCGAGATGCATTCATTCTTGCTTTGGGCATAAATACTGGAACTTTTAGAATTGGTTATAGTTATGATATAACTGTATCCCCATTAAATAACGGAACTTCGGGTGGATCACATGAGGTCTCTCTAGGACTGAACTTAAATTGTAAAGTGAAATCGCCAACGTTTAGATCTATTTCTTGTCCCTCTTTTTAAAAAAAAGTGTAACGAATTAGAAAACTAAGCGTTAATAGATTAAATTTGTGAACTTATAAGCAATGAAATATCAAATGAAAAATATGCAAAGCTTTAAACTATTTGCACTAATTGCGACAGGAGCGATGATTATAGCGTCGTGCGGAAAAGAATCTTCTAATTCAACTGGCTGGAACTATAACGATCCAAAAACTGGTGGTTTTCAGAAAGTTCCTTTTGTAGATCAAGAAACAGGCCCCGGACTTGTTATGGTTGAAGGTGGTACTTTTACCATGGGACAATCAGAAGATGATGTAATGTATGATTGGAACAATCGCCCAGCGAAGGTTTCAGTTTCTTCTTTCTACATGGACCAAACGGAAGTTACAAATTTTCACTGGTGTGAGTATCTGTATTGGATTGGACGCGCTTATGGTGGGACTTACCCATTGGTCGTAAAGAACGCATTGCCTGATACGCTTTGTTGGAGATCTCCACTTTCTTTTAATGAGAAATTTGTAGATTACTATTTACGTCACCCTGCATATAGAGATTATCCAGTAGTTGGTGTTTCTTGGTTACAAGCGAATGACTATTGTAAATGGAGAACAGACCGCGTAAACGAATTTATTTTAATTCGTGAAGGTGTACTGAAATACAACGTAGAACAACAAAATGCAGAGACTTACAACACAGAAGCTTATTATGCTGGTCAATATTCAGAATCTGTAAAAAAGAATGTACAGGATTTAGATCCTTCAAAAAGAAATGGCAAGAAATTAGGTACTCGTATTGTTAGAATGGAAGATGGTATATTATTACCACGATACAGACTTCCGACTGAGGCTGAATGGGAATACGCAGCTTTAGGACTTATCGGAAACCTAGAGATTGGTACTGAAAACATTACTGACCGTCGTTTTTATCCTTGGAATGGACACTGGGTTCGCCAGGATGACAAAGAATTTACAGGTCAAATTCGCGCGAATTTTGTGCGCGGAAAAGGCGATTACATGGGAGTTGCTGGAAGTTTGAACGATGGAGCTGATATTACTGCGCCTGTTGAATCGTATTGGCCAAATGATTTCGGTTTATATCACATGGCTGGAAATGTTTCCGAATGGGTACTAGATACTTACCGTCCGCTTTCTTCTGAAGATTTTGATGAATTTAGACCGTTTCGAGGAAATGTTTTCCAAACTAAATTATTGAACAACGAAGGTGTTATTGATTTGAAAAATCAACAAGTTGAATACGATGTTCATGGAATGAAAGAATACTTGAATGAATTTGAAAGAATTCGTTACCAACGTCTCTCTGCTGCGAGACACGATCCATCAGATTCAGTTATTCCAACTGGACTATCTGCAACAATCGGTTCTCGTAACCCTGTTCGCGCTGGATATGCTCCAGATCCATTCTACGTTTCTCACGGAAAAGCGAAAGATTCAATCGAACTTGGATTATTGAGATCAATAAATGCAGTTATTGACAAAGCAATTGGATTTAAAAATGACAAATATTATACAGAAGCATCAGCTTTAATTCAGGATGAATTGTTTGATGGTATTTTTGCTAATGAATTACGTGAAGGTCCAGACGGTGAAGAATATGCTTTCGAGGTGATTTCAATGTTGCGTGAAGGTTTTACTGAATTTATCGTTGATACTCCTGGTAAATTGAAATACCGTAATGTAACTGAAGAAGAAAACATAGGTAGATTAAATTACCGTAAAGATGATTATATCGACTATTTAGATGGTGATATTGAAAGCTCGCGTAATTATAACAATGATGATTATAAGAATAAAGTGAATCAAGCAAATCGTAATCCGAATTTGGCAATGTACCAAAGTGAATACGAAGAGTATGATTTAGAAGGCGGTAATTTATTACCTGGTGGAGAGAACAGAACGGCATGGCCAACAACGTTAATCTCTGACAAATCTAAAGTATATAAAGGTGGTTCTTGGCGAGACAGAGCTTACTGGTTAGTAGCTGCAAATCGTCGTTTCCTAGATGAAAGCCAATCTATGTCAACACTTGGATTTAGATGTGCGATGGATAGAATTGGTAGCCCGGTAGGAATGAACTATGGTCAAAAAGCTAAAAAGAAAAAGAAGAAAAAATAAATTATAATATTTAGTTTTAAGTCCATCTATTCTTAGATGGACTTTTTTTATGCAATGATTATGGATTTTGAACTTTTATATAATACTTCTGGCGTTTGCACAGACACACGGAATATCACAAAAGATTGTTTGTTTATCTGTCTGAAAGGTGAAAATTTTAATGGAAACACGTTCGCTAAATCTGCTTTGGACCAAGGTGCAAAATACGTTGTTGCTGATGATAAAGAATTTGCAACGGACAATCGAATCTTTTTAGTTTCAGATTCGCTAACGTATCTACAAGATTTAGCAGCAAATCATCGCTCAAAATTTTCGATACCAGTCATTGGAATAACTGGAAGTAACGGAAAAACAAGCACCAAGGAGCTTATAAATGCTGTTTTAAGTCAAAAGTTTAATGTACTATCCACAATTGGCAATTTGAACAATCACATTGGCGTTCCGTTAACGCTCTTGCGCTTAACACAGGAACATCAAATTGCCATTATAGAAATGGGAGCAAATAAATTTGGTGATATTGCTGAATTAAGTGCCATTGTATCGCCAACCTACGGAATTATTACAAATGTTGGAAAAGCACATCTTGAAGGATTTTTAAATTTTGAAGGTGTGTTGAAAACCAAAAGAGAATTGTATGATTCAGTTGTGGAAAGTAATGGGAAAATTATTTTCAATCAAGATGATGAAACACTTATCAATGCACTGCCAAAAGGGATTAACACAAAATCGTACGGAACGACCGATAAAGCCGAAATCATTGGGAAATTAGAAAACCTTACTCCTTTTATTGAAATGTCTTGGAAAACAAAAGAATTTCAATCAGCAGTTCTATCTACTGCAATGATTGGACAGTACAATTTCTATAATTTTTTGGCTGCGATTACTTTTGGAATTGAATTTGGATTGACTCCAGCGGAAATAAATTTAGGTATAACGAGCTACGTTCCTAACAACAATAGGTCTCAGGTCAAAAACACACTGAAAAATCAATTGATTTTAGATTGCTACAATGCTAATCCATCAAGTTTAAAATCTGCCATAGATAGTTTTGCGTTGATTAGTCATCCGTCTAAATTTCTTATGATTGGAGATATGTTAGAACTTGGAGAAGAAGCTGCTCTTGAACACAAAACAATCTTGTATCAAATAGCAGAACTCGGGTTAAAAGCATTTACTATTGGTCCAATTTTTAACGAAATTTCGCCGACTATCGGAATTTTAAAACAATTTTCAAACACCGCAGAAGCGAAATCTTATTTTGATCAGAATCCTTTTTCAGATTCATTGATTTTATTGAAAGGATCACGAGGGATAGGTTTGGAAGTACTTGAGGAAGTTCTTTAAACCCAGTTAAAATATTGAAAAACGCTAAGGCAACAAAGAATTTGCTTTTTGCGTTGTCAATGTAGCATGTTATTATTCGAATTATCTGTTAAAATTTATCCATCTAAGCTTGGTTAAAAAACAAACACCACAAATGCACGAATAAAAGAAACATGATTTTTGTGGCTAGATTCCAAGGATAACGAATTTAAACATTCATTATCCGCTAAGAATTTTTTGACTAATCGAAAAATCTGAGTCATTTTTAATTTATTTTAGTTCATATCATCTTATTTGTGCAACCGTGGTGGAAAAAATATACAGCCACGAACGCGGATAAAACAAAAAAGGATTACCAAAATGATAATCCTCCTCCTTATTCGTTTAAAATAAGTTTTATCCTTTCAGAACATTTCTTGAAATAATAATTTTCTGAACTTCAGAAGTCCCTTCATATATTTGCGTAATTTTTGCATCACGCATAAGTCTTTCAACATGGTATTCTTTTACAAATCCATAACCTCCATGAATTTGAACTGCCTCAACAGTGTGTTTCATTGCAGCAGTTGAAGCATATAGTTTTGCCATCGCACTCGATTGGTCATAATTTCTGCCCATATCTTTATCTGTAGCTGATTTATAAACAAGTAATCTTGCAGCTTCAATGTCTGTTGCCATATCAGCTAACTTGAATGCAATTGCTTGATGTTTGCTAATTTCCGTGCCAAAGGCTTTGCGTTCTTTAGAATAAGCCAAAGACAATTCTAATGCTCCAGCGGCAATCCCTAAAGCTTGAGAAGCAATTCCAATTCGTCCACCAGCGAGCACTTTCATTGCAAAAGTGAAACCAAATCCATCTTCACCGATTCTGTTTTCTTTTGGAACTTTAACGTCATTAAACAATAAAGTGTGCGTATCACTGCCACGAATTCCCATTTTATCTTCTTTTGCACCAACGATGAACCCTTCCATTCCACGCTCAAGGATAAATGCATTGATTCCTTTGTGTCCAGCCTCAACATCCGTTTGAGCAATTACTAGATAAACCGAAGCTGAAGATCCATTCGTAATCCAATTCTTTGTTCCATTTAGCATATAATGGTCTCCATGGTCAATTGCCATCGTGCGCTGAGAAGTAGCGTCCGAACCTGCTTCAGGTTCAGATAAACAAAAAGCGCCAATCTGTTCACCTTTCGCTAGCGGAATTAAGTATTTTTGCTTTTGTTCTTCAGATCCAAATTTTTCGATTCCCCAACAAACCAAGGAATTATTAACCGACATACAAACCGAAGTTGAAGCATCTACTTTAGAAATTTCTTCCATCGCCAAGGCGTAAGAAAGCGTATCCATTCCGCTTCCGCCATATTTCGGATCCACCATCATTCCCATAAAACCTAACTCCCCAAGCTGCTTGATTTCTTCTGCTGGAAATCGCTGTTCATTGTCACGAGCAATAACACCAGGTTTCAATACATTTTGAGCAAAATCTCTTGCAGCAGCTTTTACAGCCAATTGTTCTTCTGATAATTCGAAATTCATATCTTATTAATTTATCTTTACATTAACTTTATGAGAATTTACAAAAATACTCGATTTTTTTAATTTGCAAGAGAAATATGGAACAACAAAATTACCGCATTCTTGGTTTGATGTCTGGAACTTCTTTAGATGGTTTAGACATAAGTGATGTAAAGTATTTTAGAAAAGAAGGCGTTTGGAATTTTGAACTTATGAATGCTCAAACTATTGCTTATCCTGTTGAACTTTTAACTCAACTTGAAAATGCCACCCAGCTCAACGCGGTCAACCTTCAAATTCTTGATTATCAACTTGGTGTTTTTTTCGCAGAAAAGGTTAATCAATTTTGCAGTTTGTTTAACATTGAACCATCAATCATTGATGCTATAGCTTCGCATGGTCATACGATTTACCATCAGCCAGAAAGAAGAATAACAGTTCAAATTGGTTGTGGAACTGCACTCGCTTATCGAACTGGAATAAATGTCATCAACGATTTTCGAAAAAAAGACGTTATTGCCGGCGGACAAGGTGCTCCGCTCGTTCCAATTGGTGATTTATTGCTTTTTGGTTTACAAGCAGATTCGTTTCTAAATATTGGTGGTTTCGCAAATCTTTCATTTAGAAAAAATGGTCATGTAAGAGCTTTTGATATTTGTCCTGCAAACATTCTTATTAATTTATTGACACGAAAAATTGGTCATTCGTATGACGCCTTTGGCGAAATTGCGAGCTCCTACCCTTTTGCTAAATCACTTTTAAAGGAATTAAACGCAATTTCGACTTACCAAGAAATTCAACCTAAATCTCTAGGGACAGAATGGTTGGAAAAAAATATTGTTCCACTTGTTTCGAATTACGATTGTGCTATTGAAAATAAAATTGCAACAGTTACAGAACATGCAGCATTTCAAATAGCGAAGCGTTTAAATCAAAATAAATTATCAAATGTTTTTGTAACTGGTGGTGGCGCAAAAAACACGCATCTGATAAAAAGAATTTCTGCTTCATTTACAGGTGAAATTATAATTCCGGAAGAAAAAATAATTGATTTTAAAGAAGCAATTATCTTCGGATTTTTAGGCGTACTGTATTTAGAAAAAACACCAAATTGTCTGTCGAGCGTAACTGGCGCAAAAAAAGATGTGATTGGCGGTGTTTTGCATAGTGCGGAATAACAAAACAGATTTTCACTTTAGGAGAGTTCTAAAAAATTAGATTTACTGTTCCTGGTGTTTTTTATTCATTTTTTTTACTAGCTAAATTTAAGTTTATTACCTTTGGTCGCCTAACCAATTTGGCGCCGTTTAAAACAAGAAAGATGAAAAATTTACTCGAAAAATTTGAAAATAAAAAACCTGAAATCGTCTTTGAATGGAATGATTCTGAAACAGATGCTCAAGGTTGGGTAGTAATCAACTCATTACGTGGTGGCGCTGCGGGTGGTGGAACGAGAATGCGAGTTGGCTTGGATAAACGAGAAGTTGAATCCTTGGCGAAGACAATGGAAATTAAATTTACAGTTGCGGGTCCACCAATTGGAGGGGCAAAATCAGGGATCAATTTTGACCCTAAAGACCCCAGAAAAGAAGGTGTTCTTAGACGATGGTTTACAGCTGTTACTCCTTTATTAAAACATTATTATGGAACTGGTGGCGATTTAAATGTTGATGAAATCCATGAAGTCATTCCAATGACAGAAGGCTGTGGAATCTGGCATCCACAAGAAGGTGTTTTTAATGGCCACTTTCAACCAAAAGAAGCTCAAAAAATTCAGCGTATTGGACAATTGCGTCAAGGAGTTTTGAAAGTCATTGAAGACAATGATTACTCTCCCAAGGTTGAACGGAAATATGTTGTTGCAGACATGATTACTGGTTATGGTGTCGCGGAATCTATTAAACACTTCTACTCCATTTGGGGAGGAAATGTTGAAGGAAAAAAAGTGATTGTTCAAGGTTGGGGAAATGTTGGCTCGGCTGGTGCGTATTATTTAGCGCAACAAGGAGCAAAAATTGTTGGGATTATTGACCGCGTTGGTGGTTTAGTCAACGAAAATGGATTTACACTCGAAGAAATCAGAGAATTGTTTCTTACAAAAAATGGAAATGAATTAGTTCATCCTGACATGTTGTCGTATGAAGAAATTGATGCGAAAATCTGGGATGTTAAAGCGGATGTTTTCATTCCTTGCGCTGGATCGAGAATGATAACAGAAAATCATTTGCAACGAATGATAAATTCTGGAGTTCAAGTAATTTCATCTGGAGCGAATGTTCCATTTGCAGATCCAGAAATTTTCTTTGGACCAATCGCTGATAAGGCAGACAATAGCATTTCAATAATTCCAGATTTCATCTCAAATTGTGGAATGGCGCGTGTTTTTGCTTTTCTGATGTCACAAGACTTAAAATCCCTTACAGATGAAGCTATTTTTGCCGATACAAGTGAAATAATTCGTCAAGCATTACAAGCTGCTTTTGACAAAAACGCAAGTAAAAAAGGACTTGCAAAAACTGCTTTTGAAATCGCTTTAAATCAGCTTATAAATTAATTTCAAAAAAAGGATTTTGTATTAAAAAGTAGCTTATATTTGCTCGCTTTTTTAATCTCAAAATCCCTATGGAAATTTTTATTTTATGCGTCTTCGTTTTAGGCTATGTTGCTATTACGATGGAACACTCGACTCATCTCGACAAGCTAATTCCTGCACTTTTTATGATGGCCGTAAGTTGGGCTGCGATTGCACTTGGAATAGATTCTTTTACGCAATGGTTTGACCCACATCAAGGTGGAATTATTAGCATTGTAGGATTCGGACATGCAGAAAGGATGCTTTTACTAGAAGGTACACTCCTACATCACTTCGGCAAAACCGCTGAAATCCTAATTTTCTTAATGGGCGCAATGGCAATTGTTGAAATGATTGATCATTTTGAAGGGTTTAGCGCCATTAAAAGAATGATTAAAACGCGTAAAAAATCTAACTTACTTTGGATTATCTCAATTTTAGCCTTTGTACTTTCTGCAATCATTGACAATTTAACCGCAACAATCGTTTTAATTTCTATTCTTCGAAAAATAGTTCCTTCAAATACGGATCGTATGTGGTATGCTGGATTTATTATCATCTCAGCAAATGCTGGTGGAGCTTGGACACCAATTGGAGATGTTACAACAACAATGCTCTGGATGGCAGGAAAAGTAACAACTGGAAAACTGATGGGCTTGTTAATCATACCTTCAGTAATTTGCACTTTAATTCCGTTAATAATTGGAACATTTCTTCCTGTTTTCAGAGGCGAAGTTGATATTCAACACGAAGAAAAAAAATCGAATAAATATGCATCTTTAATGTTGTTTTTAGGATTAGGTCTTATCATTTTTGTGCCAATTTTTAAAACACTTACGCATTTACCTCCATATATTGGGATGATGATGTCGCTTTCAATATTCGCAGCTGTAAGCGAACTTATCTCCAAAAGACACCTCAAGTTTCTGCAAACATCAATTACAGAGGAAATTGTTGTTGATTCACATGAAGTAAAAGGTCCAACAATGCATGCACTTTCCAAAATTGAAATCCCGTCCGTTCTTTTCTTTCTTGGAATCTTAATGACGGTTGCAGCAATGGAGTCTTTAGGAATGATTTTTAATTTTGGTGAAGTGGTTAGTAATGCCATTCCACAAAATGTTTTCGTAACATTAATGGGCGCAAGCTCTGCAATTATTGACAATGTGCCACTTGTTGCTGCAAGTATCGGAATGTTTTCCGATGCCGCTGACGCAAAAGTTTGGCATGAATTGGCGTATGCTGCTGGAACAGGCGGAAGTATGTTGATTATTGGCTCTGCTGCGGGTGTTGTTGCTATGGGAATGGAAAAAATATCTTTCTTCTGGTATTTGAAAAACATTACGCTTTTGGCCATAGCTGGATACGTCGGTGGAATATTGGTTTTGTTTTTAATGTGATAAGTATAGAGCTATTTAAACACTCAATTGTTAGCATTAATTTCAACACCTCGGTTTAGTAATGTAACATTTGTTACTTTTGTCGTTGTAATTTTAATTTTAATTTAAATCATGGCAATTTTTATCGTTTCAGTATTTATTATCGGTTATTTAGCAATTACGCTAGAACATCAACTTAAAATCGACAAACTAATACCTGCCCTTGTCATGATGGCATTAGCATGGGCTGGCGTAGCTTTTGGCTTGGATGGTTTTGAAAATTGGTTTGATCCACATCAAGGGGGGCTAATCTCTCTAGTTGGACAAGACCATGAATCTCGCTTACATTTAATGGAGAGTACACTTCTTCATCACTTTGGGAAGACGTGTGAAATTCTTATTTTCCTAGTTGGTGCAATGACTATTGTTGAGATTATTGATCATTTCAATGGTTTTCAAACATTTAAACGTTTAATTAAAACACGTAAAAAATCAACATTACTTTGGGTTGTTTGTGGATTAGGTTTTATTCTTTCTGCAATTATTGATAACCTTACTGCAACGATTGTTTTGATTACAATTCTTCGTAAGATTGTTAAAGATCCTGGAACAAGAATGTGGTATGCTGGAATGATTATTATTGCAGCTAACGCCGGTGGTGCATGGTCTCCAATTGGCGATGTCACGACTACAATGCTTTGGATGGCGAAAAAAGTATCAGCATCGCATCTTATTGAGCACTTGTTAATTCCTTCACTTGTGTGCATGCTTGTACCAACTTTAATAGCAAGCTTCTTACCTGCATTTAAAGGAGAATTAGCAATCGCAGAGCAAGATGAGAAAGTGGGTAAAAATAGTTCTATGATGCTCATATTGGGACTTTCATTAATCATCTTTGTACCTATTTTTAAAACTGTTACACACCTACCTCCGTATATTGGAATGATGCTTTCTTTAGGAATAATGTCTTTGGTAGCGGAATTTATAAGCGCTCGCCAATTTAGCATCACTAAAGCTGAAGATCATGGACATGTTCATGGACCAACGTTTAAGGCATTGGGTAGAATTGAAATGCCTTCTATCTTGTTCTTTTTGGGGATATTAATGACAGTTGCTGCTTTAGAATCACTTGGAATGATTTTCATGTTTGGTAACAATGTGCGCGCTTCGATTGATGAAAATGTATTTGTTATACTTTTAGGGGTTGGTTCGGCAATCATTGATAATGTTCCTCTTGTTGCAGCTTCCATGGGAATGTTCCAAGAAAAAATAGATGCAGATGTTTGGCATTTTATAGCCTACGCTGCTGGTACTGGTGGAAGTATGTTAATTATTGGTTCCGCTGCTGGAGTTGTTGCTATGGGAATGGAGAAAATTTCATTCTTTTGGTACTTGAAAAATATAACACTCCTCGCACTTGTTGGCTACCTTGCTGGAATTGGAGCTTTCTTATTAATTTAATACACTAATACTAATTATTAAACGTTAAACAGTTATGAGCGTATCATTTTTACTTCAAATTACACCTGATAATGTGCCTTCGCCAACGGGCGTTAAGGATATTAGTTTATGGGAAATCCTTAGTGGTTCGGAAGAGCTAGGTTCTCCTGGAATTGGTTGGAGCGGTTGGTCAATTTGTATTATTCTCTTAATCATGTTTGGCTATGCGATTTTCATATTCGTTGAACGCTACTTGGCGTTAAAAAAAGCATCGAAAGAAGAAGTTAATTTTACAGCAAAAATCAAGGATTATTTGATGGAAGGAAAAGTGGATCAAGCGAAAGACATGTGTATGCGTTCTGATAGTCCATCAGCTAAGATGCTAGAAAAAGGAATTGCTCGATTAGGTAAGCCTATCGAAAGTATTTCCGCATCAATCGAGAATGCAGGGAAACTTGAAGTACTTCGTCTTGAGCAAAGAGTGGGATTTTTAGCTACCGCAGCTGGTGCAGCGCCGATGATCGGATTTCTTGGTACAACTGTCGGAATGGTTGGATTATTTATCGACATGCAAAGCGCTACAAGTTTAGATATTAAGGTAATTGCTCCGGGAATTATGACTGCAATGATTACTACAGTTGCAGGATTGATTGTTGGTATTGTTGCTTTCATGGGTTACAATTTCTTAGTTGGACGGATTGGAAAAGTCGTTTATCAAATGGAGAATGCGGCACTTGAATTCATGGATTTATTAAATTCACCAGGTAAATAAAAATAATATGGACTTAGGTTCTAGAAACAAAGTACGAGTAGAAGGCGGAATGGCATCCATGACTGACCTTGTATTCCTTCTATTGATTTTTTTCATCATTATGAGTTTAATGGCGAATGATCAGTTGAGTGTTGACTTGCCTAAGCCTGATGATGCTCCGAAATCGGAAATTGATCGCGTTGAGGCAAAATTAATTGTAACGGAAGATAACAAATACGTTATTATGCCAGGTGGTTCAATGGACGCTCCAATGGAATTTGATGAGATCAAAGAATTGGCTGCAGTAGCTGTTGAAAAATCAGGTGAATTGAAACTAAAAATAGAAGGTCACCGTAAAGCTAATTATGAGTCTGTGTTCAACGCACTCGCTTTAACAAAAGCAAATGGTTGGGTTCCAGTTCTCGCATACGATCGCTAAAAAGTAGAAATCATGGCAGCACCAATAGTTGTAAATAAGGAAGATGCAAAATGGGGAATCGTCGCAATGATGGGTTCTGTATTGGTCATTCTTGTTTATCTTTTATTGGCAAGTTTTCAATTTGCTGATCCTCCGCCAAGAGATATTCCATTGACAGCCGAAATGTCCATGAAAGAAATGGATTTACGTGAATTAGTTGTTGAAGCTGGCGGTGCAGGAGGAGGAACTCCATCTGATGATCCAATTGCCCCAGCAACAGACCAAGTAACGAATATTATCACCGTTAAAGATTCCAAAACTACAGTAAAAACTGGGAAATCAAATAAAACGAATTCTAAAAACAATACTCAAAATACGGCAACAACAACGCAACAAAGCACAAACCCGTTTGGTGGAGGCGATGGCGGAGGAGAAGGCGGAGGAAGTGGTTCTGCCTTTGGTAAGGACCCTGGAAAAGAAGGATCTGGCGGAAAAGGAAATAGTTCCGGCGAAGGAAGAATTAGATATAACGAAATTTCAGTTGATGATATTTCAACAGCTACGAAGGTAACTGTAAATCTTCAACTTACGATTAATGAAGAAGGACAAGTTGTTTCAGCAAGAAACATGTCAGGAACAACAACGACAGATCAGCGTATAATTAATCAGGTTATCGCGGCCGCTAAATCCCAGTTAAAATTCAACAAAGATCCTGGCGGCGGATTGCAGAAAGTTTTTTACACTGCGGTTGTTTTACCTAATTAATCCATGATTCGTTCTTATGAAAAAACCATTGAGTGGCTTTTTCAGCAATTTCCATCATATCAAAACATTGGAGCTGACGCTTATAAACCAAGTTTAGAAAATATTCATTTGCTTTGCGAAGTATTTGGAAATCCACAAAACAATCTTACATTGATACATGTCGCTGGCACAAATGGCAAAGGTTCGACTTGTTCGATGTTGGCTTCTGTTTTGAAAGAAGCTAGCTACAAAACAGGACTTTTTACTTCTCCGCATATTTTAGACTTTCGAGAACGCATTAGAATTAACGGTAGTTGTGTAGATGAGAATTTCATTATTGAAAAAACCGAAGAGATTAAAAACGCTCAACTAAGCTTTAAACCTTCTTTTTTTGAAATAACCTTCTTACTGGCATTGCTTTATTTTGAAAGAGAGAAATGTGATGTCTGCGTCATCGAAACAGGTTTGGGCGGAAGATTAGATGCGACGAACATCATTACCCCTATTCTATCACTTATTACAAATATTAGCATTGAGCACACTCAATTTCTGGGCAACACAGTGGATTCAATCGCTAAGGAAAAAGCGGGGATTATTAAACCTAAAATTCATGTGATTATTGGTGAACGACAAACTAAGATTGAAGAAGTTTTTAATCATTTTGCAGAAAGTAATGAATCAAACATTCAATTTGCGGATGATACACCAAGGAAACTTCCAAAGAACTTTCCATTAATTGGCGATTATCAAGTAAAAAACTATAATCTTGTTTTGTCGGCGGTTGACTTCCTCAAAGATCTCTTTCCAATAAATGAAAAATCAATTGAAAATGGTTTGATAAACTTGACCAAAAACAGTGGTCTTGTAGCTCGATTGCAGCTAATAAATCATGCTCCATTAACAATCTTCGATGTGAGTCACAATGTTGATGGAATAAAAAAAACCTTGGAAACGATAAAGAAAATCACCAAAGGCAAATTAAACGTTGTTTACGCAACAAGCGGAGACAAAGATTTGATAGGCATCTTTGCATTGTTCCCGAAAGATGCAAATTATTTCTTTACAGAATTTTCAAATGAACGTTCAGCAAAAATCAAGAATCTGGAGACTATGTCTGATAATTTTAAATTAAACGCTCAGTTTTCTGATAAGCCAAAAAACGCATTGAAGTCTGCAC
>Ga0105045_10003120_pt1 | contig 14144 bp, 5 predicted proteins | sample MAT02_FD_78089 | JGI IMG/M metagenome (GOLD analysis project Ga0105045, IMG submission 78089) | Freshwater microbial communities from Lake Fryxell liftoff mats and glacier meltwater in Antarctica - MAT-02 (megahit assembly) | ecosystem: Environmental > Aquatic > Freshwater > Ice > Liftoff...
CACCGTGGCCGCTGCCCCCAGCCCGAAGTGCAGGCGAGGGTCAACACTTGATTGAAAGCCACGCACCGGCTGCCGCTGCACTGTTTGCCGCGTAGCCCCGGTTACAGCGACAACGGTCGTTCCCACGCCGAGCGTGTTGGGGGCGCCCCCCGCGAGCTGGACCGTGAGCCAATGGTGTCCGGGTCGTTCAGTGCGCGCGCGATTACGATAGAGCGCCGCCGATGCGTTGATGCGGTTGACGACGAGATCGAGCGCGCCGTCGTTATCGAGATCCACATACGCGGCGCCATTCGAAAAACCCTTCTCCGCGAGTCCCCATTCCTGCGCGCGGTCCACGAACCCCAACGCGCCCGTATTCTGGTACGCGTGGTTGGGCAGCGGGATCTGCGGCATGCGTTGGAGTAGCGTGAGATTCTCTCGGGAAACCCCGTTGGCGAGTGACGCTTGGACGGCCTCGTTGCCCACGTAGTTGATGTAGTCGAGATCGTTGGGGCGCCGGTAGATACCGTTCGTGATGAACAGGTCCTTCTGCCCGTCGTCGTCGAGATCGGCGAAGAGCGGGGCCCAACTCCAATCGGAAGCAAATACGCCGGCCATCTGCGCGATTTCGCTGAACTGATTGCCACCGAGATTGAGCTGCAGCGTATTCCGCGGGTACTGCGGGTGGTAGCCGGCGCGCAAGCGCATCTCAAAAAGATTGGCGCTCTCCGAGCTCGCCGAACTCTTGAGAATGGCCTCCTGCTCGGGAAGCATGTCCACCACCATCACATCGGGGCGGCCGTCGTTGTTCATGTCGGCCGCATCAACGCCCATCGAGAAGCGGCTCGTGTGGCCGGTGGCCGTAGTGATCGACTCGACAAACGTGCCGTCGCAGCGGTTGACGTAGTAGAAATCGTTCTCCTGAAAATCATTGGCGATGTACAGATCGGGACAACCATCACCGTTGAGATCAGTGGCCATCACGCCAAGACCGTATCCCTCCACACTGCCGTAAACGCCGGCGGCCGCGCTGACATCGGTGAATCGACCGCCGTCATTGCGGTACAGTCGATCGCCAGCCGCGGGGTGACGTTCTTCACGACGCGCGGCCACACCGATCTGCCGCTCGGTGTGTACCGAGTGGTTGAGCAGATACATGTCGAGATCACCGTCACCGTCGTAGTCAAAAAACGTGGCCTGCGTAGAGAAGCCGGCAAACGACAGCCCGTACTCTTCGGTGCGATCGGTAAAGCTTCCGTTTCCGTTGTTCACGTACAGGATGTTGCGTCCCTGCATCGTGAGATATCGCACACCCGACACGAAGAGATCGATCTTGCCATCGCCATTCACATCGGCCATGGCCGCACCAGTGGTCCAGCCCTCCGCGCCCGCGACACCGGCCTTCGCGGTGATGTCCTCGAAGCGGAAGTTGCCCAGATTCCGATAAAGGCGGTTGTCGCCGAGGTTGGAGGTGAGATACAGATCCTGCAGGCCGTCTCCGTCGACATCCCCAACCGCGACCCCGCCCCCATTGTAGTAGTAGAGATAGTTGAGGATGTTGAATTCCGGTGCTTCGGGGAGCGTGTTCTCGAAGGAGATTCCCGACACCGCCGGTGCAATCCCCTCGAACAGTGGCGGCACGGTGGGCGCGGCTCTCGGTGATTCGCAACTGGCAAGCAGCATCACACCAACGCCAACGAACAGGCGCTCGACCATCGGGGCCCGATGCCTCACGACGCGATCACGGACGCGTGTGCACGCGCTGCAGCACCAGCTCACCCACGCGTCGTCCCTGCAGCTGTCCCTCTTCGATCGCCTGGCGGTAGTGAATCCCGGCGTAGAGGCGGCTGATAGCCGCCTCGCCTGCGGCCTGCTTGAACGATGTGAACGAGCGGGTGGGCAGGCCGTACTCCATTTCCGTGGAATCCGCGAAGGCCACTGAGTCGCCGTAGACCTGCGAGAGCACTTCCGCCGCGGCGGTCGAGATGACGCTGTGCCCGCTGGTATACTCGGGAAACGGTGGCGTTTGCAGCAGCGGCTGCCACTTCTCGTCGATATACGTGTTGATCACCGTCTCCGGGCGGATGACGGCCGAGCGGTACTTCTCATCCCATGAGACAATAAATCCATCGGCCAGCGCGATCGCGGTGCGCGCGTAGGCATCGGCCGATGGCACGACGCCGGCGCCGGCCTGACGCGATACGACACTCACAATGCTCATCCAGTGGCCACCGGGCGTGATCTTTTTGGTGGCGAACATCGTGTGGCCCTGCACGTTCATCACGTACGGATTGCAGTCCCAGAAGGCGGCAATGGCACGTTGTTCATCGGAGAGCGTTTTCCCGGTCTCGTAGACTTCACGCGCCTGGCGGATGAACGCACTGGTCCTCGTGGTATCGAACGGATGCGGCACTGCAGGGCGGAACTGGGAGGCTGAGTCCAAAACAAAGGGGCGTAGCGTGTGCCAATTGGGCTCCACGCCATCCATGTAGGCGGGTGGCGTCGGCACCCAGCGTCCCGGATCCCTGGTGATGCTGAACTTGGGAAGCCCGCGCGATTGGTTGAATCCATCCGTGTTCGCCCAGGCCAGCATGTGGGCGGCCACCGTGTCGCCGTACGCGATCGATCGGGCATACACGTCGGCTGGCAGCCCCGACGCTTCGTAGCGGGCATCCAGAGCCACACGGAGCGAGTCCATACGCTCGCGCGAGAACGTCAGCTGTCTTCCAACCGCCATGAACGCATGCACGCCGGCCAGCGGCCACGAGTACGCAACGCCCGGCTGCGGGCTGGGGACTGGCGTGAGGTCACGCAGCTGCCCAGCCAGCGAGCGATAGGTGGTATCGCCGTGACGCATGGCCTCGTACGCCGCCACGGTGGCGTACGCATACACACGACTTGCCTGCGGCGGGCTGAAAATGTCGTACACGATGACGCTGGTCAGTTGGTGCATCGCGTCGTGCAGGGGCTCAGCCGATGTGAGCATTGCCGCGTCGGCGGCCGATCTGCCACACGCGCTGGCGCCGCCGGCCAGTGCGAGCACGGCGGCGGACCGGCGCACGAACCGCGCGGCGGCAGCAGCGACCGAGTGAACGCGCCGAGACGTTGGCATCACGGCGTCATCCGGAAGACCAGCGGGACATCGTTGTTACGTGCAACCACCACGCGATCGCCGGTGCGCGTGCGAAGGCGCTGTATATCACGCGTCTGCCCCGGCACACGAAAGCCGCTCACATCGGCACGCACGGGGGTCAACCCGCCTGCGCCATCGCCGAGGAGGACCAGTCCCTGCGTGGCGGCCATACGGCCGATCTCCGGTTTGAAGCCGTCGAAATTTCCGCCAAGCAGCAAGTCCACGTGGCCGTCGGCATTCAGATCGCGCGCGTACACCGCGTATACCGGAGCCAGCTGCGCTTCGCGGGGAAGCGGCGTGAGCGTGAATGCCCCAGCGGCGGTACGGCGAAACACCGCATGTTCGAACGTCGACACGTGATAGCGCAGCGCGTCGTCCACTTCGCTGGGCGGAAACACATCGTCCATCGTCTTGAGCGCGTAATCCTTGAAATTCAGAAAACGCGCTTTGAGCGGCGGAATGGTCTTGATGAGATCATCACGCAGCACCAGCGGGTAGCTCTTCCCCTGGTTGTACATGCCGAGGATTTGCTCCACGTAACCGTTGCCGTCGAAGTCCTTTATCAGCATGGTCACCGGTGTGGCGGGAGTAGCCCGTAAGCGGCTGTTGAGTCCCAGGTTGCCCAGCACGAACTCCTTGGTGCCGTCACCGTCGAGATCCACTGCATGGATCCGGTTCCACCAGCCATGTGACTGCTCCAGCCCTGCCGCCGCCAGCCGCTCCAGCTTGCCGGCACCGGCGTTGCGATAGATCGTCACCGGCATCCACTCGCCTACGAGCAGCAGATCAGGCCGTCCGTCACGATCGATGTCCTGCCAGAGCACGTCGGTGACCATACCAACACGGTCAAGACCTGGCGCCTGCACCTCGGTGACATCGGTGAAGCGCCCACGGCCGCCGTTCCGCAACAGCATGCTGCGCGGCACCACGCCATACTGCCACACCACCACTCGGCCTGCCACGAAGAGATCCTGATCGCCATAGCCATCGTAATCGGCAGCGACCACGCGGGACCCACTGACGGTTGCCGCAGGGAGCGCATCGATTGACTTGGTGAAGAGCCCGCGGCCGCTATTCAGATAGAGCCGGTCTTGTAGAGCCGGGCTGTCATCGGAATACTCGTTGCCACCGCTCACCACATACAGATCGAGATCGCCGTCGCCGTCGGCATCGAAGAACGTGGCTGAGACGTCTTCTGAGATCGCATCAGCGCTCCACAGTGCGTCATTGACCGGCGCGAACACACCCGCCGCCGACTGCAACAGCAGGCGGCCGGCCTGTTCCTTGGCGCCACCGAAGTAGAGATCATCGAGACCATCGCCGTTGACGTCGCCCACCGCCATGGCCGGCCCTTCGGTCGAGAGCAGCTTGGGAATCAGCCGCTCACGATCGAAGTCGACGAATTCGTTTTCGGTATGACGAAACGGCAACGCGGTCTGCGCCGAGATATCGGTTACCAGGGGCGCGCTAGCACTGGCGACCACCGCTCGAGAAGCGACGGTGTCATTCGCTGGCATCGCCGACGCGTCATGCGCTATGCGGAGCCGAGTGTTGGTGGGGACGCTGGTTCGCAGGGTGCGCTCGCCGTTTGGCCAACGTACTTCGAGCGTATCGATCGTCGCGTGTGTACCCACGCCAAAGCTCAAGACGTAGTCCATGCTCGACTGGAAGCCACGGGATGGCGCCAACTCCTGCATGAATCGTTCACCGCCTGCCACGAGGGTGACACGAGCGCCCACGGCGAATCGATTCTTGCTGGTATCAGCCAGAGCCACCTGCATCCAGTGCCGGTCGGGATGCAGGATACGCGCATTGTTGCGAAACACGAACGCTTCCTGATTGACGTTATTGACGATCAGATCAAGCGTGCCGTCGCCGTCGAGATCGCCGTACGCGGCGCCGTTGGAAAAGCTCGGAATATCCAGCCCCCAAGCCGCGGCCTGATTGGAGAAGGACCACGCCCCGTCGTTGCGGAACGCGTAGTTGGGGATGGGCGTGGAGGACATCGCGCCGATCAGGCGCATGAAGTCGACCTTCCGACCGCCCGCCTCACGCGCCATGGTGGCCTTGTCGGCGAGAAACGCCACGTAGTCCTGCGAGGTAACGTCGCGGGCGAGGCCATTGGTGACGTACACGTCCTTCCGTCCATCGAGATCGAGATCCGCTATGAGCGCACTCCAGCTCCAGTCGGTTTCGGCAACGCCGGCGAGATAACCCACGTCGCTGAACGTACCGTCGCCGTTATTCCGCTGCAGCATGTTGCGCATCAACTGATGGTGGTAGTCGTTCTGCACCTTGCGCTGATACACATCCCACCCTTCATACATCGCCGTCATCTTGATGCGCTGCTCGTCCTGCGGCATCATATCGGTAGTGTAGATGTCGGGCCAGCCGTCATTATCCACGTCGGCGATATCCATCCCCATGGAGAAGTAGCTCACCACCGGCATCTCGCGGTCGAGTACTTCCTTGAACGTCCCGTCGTGGTTGTTGAGGTACAGGTAATCGCGTTCGAAGAAGTCGTTGGCCACGTAGAGGTCGGGCCAACCGTCGCGATCGACGTCGCCTACGCCAAGCCCTAGGCCAAAGCCGATCTCCGCGCCCCAGAAGCCCGCGGCTTCGCTCACATCGGTGAAAGTGCCACTGTCGTTGCGATACAGCTTGTGCCCGCCGTACGGATCACGCTCGGCGCGGGTGTTGCGCATACCGAAGCTGTTCACCGGGCGCGGGGAGTTGTTGATGACTACCAGATCGAGATCGCCATCCCGGTCGTAGTCTACGAACGCGGCATGTGTGGAGTAGCCCTCATCCGCCACACCGTACGCTTTGGCCTGCTCCGTGAATGTGGGCACACCGTCGGCACCGGCTCCCTGATTGATCCAGAGCGCGTTGGCGCGGGTGGCGGGTGCGCCCGGTCCCGCATGACTTACATAAATGTCCAGACGTCCGTCACCGTTCACATCGGCCAGTGCGACGCCGGTGGTCCATGCTGCTTTGTCGGTGAAGCGCGCCTGCGCCGAGATATCGAGGAAGCGGAACTGCCCTTCATTCAAGTACAACGTGACACCGCCCTGATTGGCAGTCATCACAACTTCAGGCAGGCTATCGCCATTCAGATCGCCGATCGCGACCCCACCGCCGTTGTAAAAATTGCGGTACAGGAAGACGTTCGCCTCCTGAGAGTCCACCACGGTGTTTTCAAACCGGATGCCGGTAAAGTCACTGGGCATACGCGTAAACAGCGTGGTCCCAACTGGCGGTGCCATGCTGGAGCGCCGACTCGCGGTTCCATCCTGGCAGGCGCCGACAAACAACAACGGGGTAAGCAGGCCGATCGCAGATACGGCTCTGGCAGCGACTCTCGATATCACAGCGCGAGTGAAAGGCTTCTACGAATGCCACGGCCTGCGTTCGGAGTGAACGCAGGCCGTGGTGACCATCCGTACTACTGGAGACAGACTGTCGATCAGTAGCCCGCGTTCTGCTTCAGCAGCGGGTTGGTTTCGATCTGGTTCTGCGGAATCGGCATCAGCACGCGGAAAGCGCCCGTGGTGGGCTTGAACAGACGAGCACTCGTGTAGGTACCGGCACGGACCATGTCCTGACGCCGCTTGGCCTCCGCCACGAACTCGAACAGCCGCTCCCGGAAGATGGCCTCGCGCAGTTGCGTCTGGTTAATCGTGGTGGCGAGTGGCTTGGCCGGTGTGAACACCCGAGCACGAATAAGATTCACGATAGCGACCGCTTCGGCCGTCCGTCCCAGCTCGTTGAGCGCCTCGGCCTTGATCATATGCATCTCCGCGAGGCGGAAATACACGAAATCATTGCCGTTCATGCCGCCGCCGCCGCGGTTGGGGTCGACCGTGTACTTGTAAATACGGGCGCCTTCGCCTTCGGTAGCCTGTGTGGGATCCCGAATTTCCGGCGTAAACACGAGTGGATTGCCGGCGCGATCCCTGATGGGGGCTCCGGTGAGTACGTCCACCTGCGGACCGGATAGGAACACCGACTTCCTCGCGTCGGCGTTATCGAACGCGTTGTACGTATCGGCAATCGTCGCGAACCCGTTCCACGGCGAATCACTGAACGAGTTGTAATGCAGGCCACGCATCACGAATGTCAGGCCAAGACCGTCCTGCGCTGCGTGCCGCACCACGAACACATTCTCCGGCGAGATCTTGTTGTTGCCAGAGAAATTGGCGCGCCAGTTCGGGTTGAGCGTGTACTGCCCCGAGTTGAGCACACGATCGGCCGCCGTGACGGCCTCGTTCCACTTGGCCGGCCCCCGCTGAAGTCCGGCAGACGTTACCGTCCCCGTGAAGACCTGAGCGTTGAGGTACATGCTGGCAAGCACCGCGTCGACGCCGCCCTTGGTTATACGACCGAAGCCATTCGCCGGCCACTTGTCGGGAAGCGCCCCACGTGATTCGGTGAGTTCCTTTTCCACGAACGCAAAGATCTGCGCGCGTGTGGCCTGCTCCCGTGCTTCCACCTTGGTGTCCGTGACGAGCGGTACGCCGCCGAACATGTCCATGAGGAGGTAATAATAGAAACCGCGGAGCGCGCGCACCTCCGCCACGATAACCGGTTTGTTGGGCACGTCGGTGGTCTCAAGCGCCGTCAGCACCACGTTCGAGCGCGCCACGCCGGCGAAGAGGTCGTTCCACATACCGCTGATGTCCTCAAGACCGGACCCGTTGTTCGGTTCCCACGTCTGACGGTAAATCTGCAGCCAGCGGCCGTTGTCGAACCAGTCGGTGCCACGCGTGGGCACGATGTTTTCGTCGGTGGACACCTGACTGATGTTGTAATAGCCCCACATGGTGGAACGTAGATTTGCGTACACTGACGCCACACCGCCGAGCACCTCGTCGCCGTTCTTGTAGAAGTTTGACGGCGTGATCGCGCTGGTGGGCGATTCGCTGAGGTCCGTACATCCCTGTACCGTCAGGACGGCAGCCGGGATGAGGAAGGCGGCGCGCAGACGATTGGCGCGGAGCAGCTGGGAGAGTCGAGAATTTTTCATGATTGGTTGCGTGATCGGTTCAGAGTGAATCAGAACTGAACGCGGAGTCCCGAAGTGAAGGTTCGGGCACGCGGGTAGGCGAGATAGTCAATACCACGGGCAGCGAGGCCGGCGTCGACGAACACTTCCGGATCGAAACCGGTGTACGGCGTGAACAGCAGCAGGTCGTCGCCCGACAGATAGAGCCGGGCGTCACCGCCGCGACCCTGTGTGAACGGCAGCTTGAACGTGTAGCCCACCGTGACGTTCTGGAGCCGCAGGAACGAGCCGTCTTCGATCCAGCGGTCGGAATAGATGGCCGGCTCCGAGAGTGCCTGCTTCGAGTCGAGCGCCGACTTCAGGAAGTTCCGGTCCTGCAGAATGGCGCCAGTGTTCGCAAAGACGAGCGCGGTGTTGTTGAACACATCGCGGCCCATTTCGGCACGCATCAGGAAGCTGGCGTCGAAGCGCCCCATCTTGAGGTTACTGCGCAGGCCGAGGCTGTAGGCCGGATTGGCATCGCCGATAATTACGGCGTCGTCACCACCGGGCGAAACGGTCGTCCCATCGAGCGCGCGGCTCGTTTCCTGACCGGACCCATCGCGGGTGACGTTGTACTTATTGAACAGCTGGCGACCCTGCGCATCGAGGCCTACGAACTCGGGGCCAAAGAACGTGCCGAGAGGCTGCCCTGGGATGATGCGCTGCGCGAGCTGTCCCGACTGCCCTTGGCCGCTGACGCCGCTGGTGGGGATGAACGAGCGACCGCCCAGATCTTGCACTTCGTTGCGCTCCACGGCCAGCACCAGGCCGGTGGACCAGGTCGTGCTGCGGCTCTCGAGAATGTTCGCATCGAGCGTGGCCTCAAAACCACGGTTCGTGAGGCTGCCGACATTCTCGAGACGCGTGGGCACCAGCGCCGGCTGCGGGACGGCCACTGTGAGCAGCAAGTCGTCCGTGGTCTTATTGTAGAAGTCGAGGCTACCGGTGATCCGGTTGTTTTTGATACCGTATTCGGCGGCGATATTGTAGCTCGTCGTCTGCTCCCACTTCAAATTCGGGTTGGCGTTACGCGTCGGCACGACACCCGTGAACACGCCGTCGCCGAACGGATACCTCGCGCCATCATTCGGCTCGAGCAGAATCAGCGAGGCATACGGGGTCACCGCCTGGTTACCCACCACGCCGTACCCGCCACGGAGTCGCAGATTCGAGAATCCCTTGCCCTGCATGAAGCCTTCGTCGCTGATCTTCCAGGCGCCGGACACGGCCGGGAACACCGACCACTTGTTCCCTTCACCGAATTTCGTCGACCCGTCACGACGGATCGCGCCGGACAGGAAGTACTTATCCTTCAGGCTGTAGTTGGCGCGGCTGAAGAACGAGACCAGGCGGCTCTGCTCGCGGAACGAGAAGGGCGGCACCTGAACGCCACCACCGCCGCCGAGGTTGTTGAAGCTGAACGCGTCGGTGAGGAAGTTACGACCTTCAGCGCCAAACTCGCCGTTGTCGAAGTCGGAGAACTCATAGCCACCCAACACTTCGAATTCCTGCGACTCCGAGATACGCGGCGCGAACGTGAGCAACGACTGCAGCGTGTTGTTCGACAGCTCACGGTTCACTTGACGCGCGCGGCCATTCCACTCGGCGCCCACGGGGCTCGCACGCGGTAGGTACGTCTTGCGCACACCACTAGAGCGGTCGGTACCGACATTGACCGAGCCCGTGAGGGACGGCAGGAAGCTATAGGACGCCTGGATATTACCCAGCGTTCGCGCGGTCGTGGCGACGTCTTCGATCTGCGTGGCCAAGGCCACCGGGTTCCGCACCGACTGCCGGCCCGGGCCGATTTCGAAGAAGGTGGTGATCCCATCCGTTGTCGTGGTCACCGGGCGGGTGGGGTTGAACACCGCCATGTTGGCGAACACCCCGCCCTCGAAGCCACCTGTGTTTTCGAACGGCAGGTAGTCGTTATTCACCGACGAGCTGGTCAGGTTCAGCGCGAGCCGCAGCTTGCCTTCCATCGCGAGATGATTGGCGTTGATGCGCCCCTGAAAACGACGGAACCCGTTCGAGAGCACGACGCCCTGCTGATCCATGTAGTTCAGCGACGCGCGGTACTGCGTGGTAGAGTTCCCACCAGAGAACGCGAGATTGTGGTTCACGGTGGCGCTGGCCTTCGTGAGCTCATTCTCCCAATCGGTGTTCGCCGTGCCGAGGCTCTGCAAGCGGGTGGCGTTCACCGTACCGGCCGTCACCTGCGATTGCACGTACGTGCGATATTCGTCGCCGGTGAGGAAGTTGAGTGTGTTTGACGGAGTGGACATCGCCATGTACGTTTCGTATTCCACCGACGATACGCCCGCCGCGCCGCGCTTGGTTTCGATCAGCACCACGCCATTGGCGCCGCGGCTGCCGTAGATAGCCGTGGCCGAGGCGTCTTTGAGCACCGTGATGTTCTCGATGTCGCTCGGGTTGATCATGTTGAGCGGGCTGCGGTTGAGCGACGCCGTGCCGCCGATGCCGATACCGGCGGCTTCGGTTGCATCATTCTGGATGGGTACACCGTCGATCACGTAGAGCGGTTCGTTGCTCGCGCTGATCGACGTACCTCCGCGGATGCGAACCTGCGCGCCGGCGCCGGGTTCACCATTATTGGTGATCACGTTCACGCCCGCTACGCGGCCCTGCAGCAGGCCGTTCACGTTGGGAATCACACCCACATTCGCATCATCGCCCTTCACCGTGGCCACGGAGCCAGTGATCGATTCGCGGCGCTGCGAACCGTAGCCGACCGTGACGATGGACGTGAGCGTTGCCGCCACCGGCGAAAGCGTCACATCGACGGTGGCTGTCTGGTTGGCGTTCACCGTGACCGCGACTTCCTTGGCCACGTACCCGATGCGGGCCACGCGGATTCGTACCGCCCCCGACGGGACATCCTGGAGGAGAAAACCACCGTCTCCCCGGGTATACGTGCCAAGCGTGGACCCCACCAGCTGCACCGAGGCATTGGCGAGCACACCGGCGGACGCGGAATCCACCACGCGACCGGAAATTCTGCCCGTTGCTTGGGCACTGACCTGACCCGCCGAAAGCAGCACACCAGCTGCTGCCGCGACGAACCAACGGACGCCTACCGCCATAAATTATTGCCTCCGTAAAGGCTGGAATAAGGACCATGCCATACGCGAAGTGCGGACTGCCGGCGCTGCCGGACGCCAACACGGTACTGGTGACGCGGGTACCACAGAGAGCGCGGGGAGAAACGCGTGCCTCGCCTCGTCGCCTAGGCGGCTTGGGAAGACTGGTTCGGCGTACGATCGCGATTCGGGAGGGGTGAGTCGCGTTTTGGGAGGGATTAACTAAAGGCTATGAAACAGTCGTGTAGGCATACTGTCAAGATTTTTCTTATGTAAGAGCTCGCTAGCGCGTGCGCGGCCCCACGACGAGTTTGCGGCGTGGACCCATTCCGGCACGGTCCTTCCGTTGCGCGGTCCGCCCTCCCCACCGCACACATTTCCCCGATTTCTCGAATGAGCCTTACCGCATTTGCATTCGTGGCGCAGCTCGCCGCCGGCACTAATACGTCGCCGACGGTTCTGATTTTTCCAGAAATCGGAATGGATGATCCGGTCGCCTACGCTGGGTACGAGACTCGCTTTTTTAGGGACGCCGACCGCAATACCCTCCAGATTTATTACGATCGGCGCCTGGGACGGCTCGTCCATCTCTGGGCCAATCGGGAAAATGAAAGCCTCGGTCTGTCCGCCCGCGACGATACGGGCGCCCCCGTAACCCTCACCTGGCCCACTGGCGCCCTCCGGGTAGACCGCACCGGCCGTTGGTCCAGTGCCAGCTACACCGTGACGACTGATGCCCCGGCGGTCACCCTGGGACGCTTCGTGTTCGGCTCCATGCGCATTGAACGCGACGTACAATATGACGGCGCCCACCGTGCGCCCTTTACCGATCCGCCGTACGTCCTCCGGGAGTTCGCCGAACTCGCCAGCGCGCTCGACGGCGCCGCCCCTGCGGCGCGCGCCGCTGCCCTGCAGCTCCTGAATGCCAGCACAGTTACGCAGCTGAGGGGCCGCCTCTCCCCGCAATACCACGGACGCAACGGCGCATCGGGCACCGGGTCGGTCCGGCTGGTGCAGCCTGCGCTCGATGGCCTCGACTCCCTTGAGCTCATTATCACGCCCTCCGCACGAACCATCGTCACCCAAGCGGGTGCCTCCTCGGTGCGCCTCACACGCGCCGGCACTGAGCCGTTGGCAATGACCATCACCATTCGCACCACCGGGCGGCCGCTCACACCGCTCTCTCGTACCGAGATCTTCACGGCCGACTTTCTCCGTTTCGCCGACGGAGTAAGTCGCGGCGCCGATACAACCCGCGCCCGCTGGATCGAACGCCAGATCCGAGGCGTCGAACTCCTGTCCTCGCGCGAAAAGCTGATGGCCGGTCTGCCCACCTACGCCACGTATTTCGGACGGGACATGCTCATGTCGGCGCTGATGATGCAGCCGATCTGGCATGAGCAGATGGCGGAATTCGTGATCGCCGCGGCGCTTGGTAAACTGGCGCCGAACGGCCAAGTGAGTCACGAAGAAGCGATCGGCGGCCAAGCAATCCGCGAATCGGCGGCGGAATACGCGATGCTCCTGACCTCCGGCCAGCCCGAACGCGCCCTGACAGCGCTCCGTACGCGCCGCACCACGCGCGAGAACTATCACATGATCGACGACGAGTTCCAGTTGCCCATCATGATCGCCCGCTACCTGGCCGATGCGCGTGTGAGCGCCAGCCGCAAGCGGACCTTTCTCACCGATACCATCGATGGCCAAGGCCCGCGCCTCGCGCGTATCCTCGCCGCCCTGCACGTGGTGGCCGAGCAGTCGGCCGGCTACGCAGACTCCCCTACCGCCGATCAGCTGATCCCGTTCGCGAAACGCGACAGCGTACGCTGGGCGTCATCCAGCTGGCGTGACAGCGGCGCCGGCTATGCGAACGGCCGCTATGCCATGGATGTGAACGCGATTTATGTGCCACATGCGCTGCAAGCGCTGCAGCAGATTCTTTCACAGCTCGGCGCGCTGGGATGGACGTCGGAAGCACTCATCCGCGAACTCCCGGCAGGCGGACCGTCCTCCACGCTGGCACGGTATGTCCGCGACAGCCTGGCGTTGCAGCGCGCCGTACGCACGTGGCAGGGTGCGCACCGGCATTTCACGGTGTCGCTCGATGGACCCGACGTCCGACGTCTGGTCACTGCCCGGGTGGCCGCGATGCCGCCGGTGGAGCGTGCGCTGTGGACAGAGCGATTAGGTCGCGGCGCAGGAGCCCCGGATAGCGCGCTGACGTTTCTTTCGGTGGCGCTTGATGCGAATACACAACCGCTGGCCGTCGTGAACACCGACCCTGCCACGCGGCTCTTCCTCGACGGGCTCACTGGGCAACGCGCCTCCGGCGACGAATCACGCGCCGCGCGCGAGCGCGACGTCTCCACGTTCGTGCGCGATTATCCGGTGGGACTGTTCATCGACCGTATCGGCCCGGCCGTGGCGAATGATGCGTACGCACCGCCGGTGGTGTGGGAGCAATTTCTCGCCGATCCGTATCACGGACCACGCGTGGTGTGGGGCCGCGAGGTGAATCTCTTTCTGTTGGGTGTTGCGAGCGCACTGCGCGCGATGCCTACCAACTCGCCGGACGCTCGGTCACTACGTGACGCCGCCAACCGGGTACGCGAGGCCGTGACCCGCTCCGGATTCCATAGTGAGCTCTGGAGCTACGGGTTTCCCCAAGGCACGCCGTCCGCACAGCGTTATGGGAGCGGCTCCGATGTGCAACTCTGGAGTACCACGGATCTCGCCGTGCAGTACGTGTGGGCACGACTTCCGCAGTAATCCGGTGCGCATCCGCGACGTCCGATCTCCCATCGTTAGCCGCTTTATTCCCCCCTCGATCCTTTCGCGCATGCAGTTCCCTCGCGCCGCCGGTCTTCTGCTGCACCCCACGTCG
>Ga0105045_10003121_pt1 | contig 14133 bp, 12 predicted proteins | sample MAT02_FD_78089 | JGI IMG/M metagenome (GOLD analysis project Ga0105045, IMG submission 78089) | Freshwater microbial communities from Lake Fryxell liftoff mats and glacier meltwater in Antarctica - MAT-02 (megahit assembly) | ecosystem: Environmental > Aquatic > Freshwater > Ice > Liftoff...
ACGCCGTCGCCGACGGCGCAGCAAGGTCGCCAGGGCCACCAGCTGGTGGCGCAGCGGCGTGGCCCCTGGCATGAGTCCGAGATCAGCCTGCAAGGGCAGTTCCACAGTCTGACGGTACGCGGGCGGGCTGACGGATTCGATCCGCGCAGCCATACGCTGGAAGAGGTCAAGACCTTTCGCGGCGCGCTCACCGCGTTGCCGCCGCAACACCAGGCCTTGCACTGGGCCCAGCTCAAGGTGTATGGCTGGCTGATGTGCCAGAGCCGTGACCTGCAGTCGCTGAATCTGTCGCTGGTGTATTTCGATGTGGTGGAGCAAACCGAAACGCCGCTGCAGCAGCGCTGCACCGCCGATGCGCTGCGGCAGCATTTCGAGGACCTGTGCCAACGTTATCTGGTGTGGGCACGCCATGAGGGCGCGCATCGCCAGCGCCGCGATGCAGCCCTGGCGCGATGCGTGTTTCCGCAGTTGCCGTTTCGCGCCGGCCAGCACGCACTGGCTGGCGCGGTCTACAAGACCTGCGTGGCTGCGCAGCAACTGCTGGTGCAGGCACCCACGGGTATCGGCAAGACCATCGGCACCGTGTATCCGGCGCTGCGCGCGATGCCGCAGCGCGGCAGCGACAAACTGTTTTTTCTCACCGCCAAGACCACCGGACGGCAGGTGGCGCTGCAAGCCCTGGAGCAGGTGCGTGGCGGCACCTCGCATGCCACCGCTGCCCTGCCGCTGCGGGTGATCGAACTGGTCGCCAAGGACAAGGCCTGTGAACACCGGGACAAGGCCTGCCATGGAGATTCCTGCCCTTTGGCGCGTGGCTTTTATGACCGCCTGCCCGCCGCGCGGCAGGCAGCGGCGCAGGCGCAATGGCTGGACCAGCAGGCGCTGCGGGCGCTGGCGCTGGCGCATGGCATCTGTCCGTACTACCTCGGCCACGAGATGGTGCGCTGGAGCGACGTAGTGGTGGGCGATTACAACTACTACTTCGACCGCTCGGCGATGCTGCATGCGCTGACCGTCGAGAGCGGTTGGCGGGTCAGCCTGCTGATCGACGAGGCGCACAACCTGGTGCCGCGCGGTTGCGCCATGTACAGCGCCGATCTGTGCCATGCCGAGACGGTTGCGGTGCGGGCGCTGGCACCGGCGGCTCTTCGTGCGCGCATCGACGCGCTGCTCGACCAGTGGCAGGTGCTGCAGGAACACCAGGCGCGCACCGAGCCGGCATCCGACTGGACGCTGCTGGACGCTCCGCCCGAGGCCTGGCTGCGCGCGCTGCATCGGCTGAACCAGGCGCTGGGCGAACATGTCAACCAGGCGGCGCAGGAGCCGGGTGGGGCCGTGTTGCCGTTTTATTTCCGCACGCTGGCCGTCGCCAGTCTGGCCGAATCCTTCGGCGACCATTCCTTGTGCGAATACAGCCATGACGCTGTTTCAGCCGTGGGTGCGGTTGACCCAGCGCAGGTGCGGCTCGACGCGACCGGCTTCGACCCTGCCGCTGCGACCGGCCGCATCCAGTTGCGCAACATCGTGCCCGGACCTTTTCTGGCACCACGCCTGCTGGCGGCAGACGCAGCGGTATTGTTTTCGGCGACGCTGCAACCGGCAGACTATTTCCTGGCCTTGCTCGGGCTGCCGACGGACACGCGCCAGCTCGACCTGCCGAGTCCGTTTCGCAGCGGGCAACTCGCAGTGCGCGTGGTACCGGTTTCGACCCGCCGCGACACGCGCGAACGCTCGCTGGACCGCCTGGTGCAGAGCATGGCGACCCAGTTCCGCCAGATGCGCGGCAATTACCTGGCGTTTTTCAGCAGCTTCGACTACATGGAACTTGCGTGCGCGCGCTTGCGTGCCTGCCATCCGGACATTGCGGTCTGGCTGCAGGCGCGCCAAATGGACGAGTCCGCGCGCCGCGATTTTCTGGCGCGTTTTGAGCCCACGGGCCAGGGCATCGGTTTTGCCGTGCTCGGCGGCGTGTTTGGCGAAGGCGTGGACTTGCCGGGCACGCGGCTGATCGGTGCCTTTGTCGCCACGCTCGGTCTGCCGCAGTTCGACCCGGTGAACGAAGCAATTCGTGCGCGCATGCAGGCGCGGTTTGGCAAAGGCTATGACTACACCTATGTGTATCCCGGTCTGCAAAAAGTGGTGCAGGCCGCCGGCCGGGTGATTCGCACCGAAACCGACACCGGTTGTGTCCTCTTGCTCGACGAGCGGTATCGGGAGCCGCGTTACCGCGCCTTGCTGCCGTCGTGGTGGCAGATCGTGTTACCCGATCCGTCTTCGGATCAGGAGTGACGCATCGCGCTCAGAGCGTGGGAGGCAATGGATTGGGCTCAAGCGATTGCCTGTTGCGCCCTCAGACCACCAGGCAGCCGCGATACGCCGCGACGAACGCGGTTGCAGCGTGGCGCACCGCCTGCGCGCTTTTGCCCGGTTGGTAAAGCGCCGAACCCAGGCCGAAACCCTGAGCGCCTGCGGCCATCCAGGGGCCCAAGGTGGCCGCGGTGATGCCGCCCACCGGAATCACCAAGGTGCCGGTCGGCAACACCGCCCGCATGGCCTTGAGCGACGCCGGCGATGCGACTTCGGCCGGAAACAGTTTCAGACCATGGGCTCCGGCTTGCAAGGCCGCAAATGCTTCGGTCGGGGTCGCGATGCCAGGCAGGCAGACCATGCCCAGACCGACCGCCTCGTGCACCACCTGTGCATCGAAATGGGGGGATACGATCAACTGCCCGCCCGCCGCGTGCACCTCGCGCACCTGCTGCGCCGTGAGTACCGTGCCGGCGCCGACCAATGCCTGCGGATGCGCCCGGGCCAGCTGGCCAATGCTCTGCAGCGGATCGGGCGAGTTCAGCGGCACTTCCAGCAGGCCGAACCCTGCCTCCACCAGCGCAGCGCCGATGGCGGGGGATTCCTGCGGCGCAAGACCGCGCAGGATGGCGATCAGCGGCAGGTTCTGGAAATGGTGGGCGAATTTCTGGATCGGTTTCATCATGATCGGCTATTTTTCTTTACGGCGGCCCGGCGTGCTGGCTCAGTGCATGCAGGCCGGCCCAGGTGGCTTCGGCACCGACGCAGGTGGTGGCAACGCCGATCGCGTCGCAGGCCAGGGCATAGCGCGCGGTGAGCGCAGTCGTGCCGATGAGCGTGAGGTGGGGCGTGCTGGCCGGGTCGATGTCGCGCAATTCTTCGCCGATGACCAGGCCCGAGAGGTAGCTGGCCAAGGGGCCGGCCTGCATGCGGTTGAACAAGGACAGCGTGCGCGCGCCGAATGCATTGTGCAACAGGCCCCCGCCTTCGCGCGCGCGCGACAGGCCGAGCGCAAATGCCGGCGGGTCCCATGGGGCTTGCGCGTTGACGGTGCGTGCCAGCAGCGACTGCTGGCTCAGCAAGGCGTAGAACTCGCCGGTCATGTAGCTGCGAAAGGAAGTCACACGCGCATCGCGTACCCAGGCCCATTTGCTGTGCGTGCCGGGCAGGATGCACAGACCGTCGCGCCAGCCACCCAGGTGCATGGCACCCAGAATCTGCACTTCTTCGCCGCGCATCACATCGGGCAACGAGGTCAGTTCCGGCACGGCGCTGGGGTGCGTACACCACAGTCCCGGCACGATGGCCGTAGGCAGCGTGAGCGCCGGGTCTTCGATCCAGCGCAATTGCGCAGCCACATCGGCAAATCCGGCCGGGCACGCACAATACGGCGCTTCCACCCAGCCTTGCTTGCTGCCAGCCATGCCCGAGATCAGGCAGGTGATGGTGTCGCCACGAACCCAATCGCCGAAGCTATCCTGGAATACCTGTCCAAAACCGCCAGCAGGCACGCTCAGGATGCCGCGCGGGAATGATCGCTCTTCCAGCATCCGGCCCCGCGCGTCCAGCCGCGCACCCCGCAACGACGAGGTGCCCCAGTCCAGCGCCAGCAGCGCGGTAGCCGCATCGTTGATCGCGTCGGTGGCTGCGTCGGTGGCGGCGCTCATACCAACAGTGCCGCAAATACCGCGCTGGCGCGCGGCATCGGCGCGACGGCGCCAAAGCCCTGTACCGACAGCGCTGCTGCCGCGTTGGCATACCGTGCAGCGGCAAACACATCGTCGCCCTTGGCCAGACGGGCCAGCAGATTGCCGCAAAAACAGTCGCCGGCACCGGTAGCGTCGCGCACTGTCACCTGCCGGCCCGGCACATGGAGCCGTTCGCGCCCGTCGCTGATCAGCGTGCCCTCAGAACCGAGTTTGAGCACCACCGTCTGCGCGCCATGGTCATGGCTCCACAGCAGAATGTCGTCCGGCGCATCGAGACCGGTCAAGATTTGCATGTCGTCCAGGCTGGGCAGGAACACATCGCACATCGATACTGCCTGGGCGATGCAGGCCCGGGCGCGCGCCAACGGCCACAGCTTGAGCCGCAGGTTGGCATCGAACGCGACCCGGGTACCGGCTTCGCGCGCGGCTTGCATCGCCTCGAAGCCGGTGTCGCAGGCACTGGCCGATAGCGCCAGCGAGATGCCCGACAGATGCAGGAAAAACGCATTGCGAATGCATTCGCTCGGAGCGCCGTTCAGCCATTGCGGCGTCATGCGGCTGGCAGCGGAGTTGGCGCGCAGGTACTGGAATTCGTGGCCCTGCTGGCAATGGCTGACGAAGTAAATGCCGGTAGGGCTGGTGCTGGCCGTCGTCACGCCGGAGGTGTTGACGCCTTCGTTTGCCCACAACTGCAACAGGGAGCGTCCGAAGCCGTCAGCGCCGATACGCGTGAGATAGGCGGTGCGGGCACCGGCTCGGGCGGCGGCAATCACCGCATTGCTGGTGTCGCCACCAAATCCCTGCAGATAGTGTGGCTCGTTCGGCGCAGTCTGGTTGAACTCCACCATCGCCTCGCCCAGCGCCACCACGTCCCATGTCCGCGTATCCATGTTGTCCTCATGAGAAGGGCTCGCAATCGCCGCAAGCCGATGCGCCGCAAGGCAGTTGTCAGTGATTGTCGCGTGGAACAAATGCGCCGCGCTTGCCAACCAGAAAGTCCAGATCGACACCCTGGTCGGCCTGCAGCACATGGTCGACATACAGCTTCCAGTACCCGCTGGACAGCGGCGGTGGCGGAGCCTCCCAGGTCGACAAGCGCCGCGCAAGCTCCTCGTCGCTGATGTCCAGATGCAGCTTGCGGCCCGCCACGTCGAGTTCGATCATGTCGCCGTTGCGCACCACCGCCAGCGGCCCGCCGGCGGCGGCCTCCGGCGCGGTGTGCAGCACCACCGTGCCGTAGGCGGTTCCGCTCATGCGCGCGTCGCTGATGCGCACCATGTCGGTGATGCCCTTCTTCAGCACCTTGGGCGGCAGTGGCATGTTGCCGACCTCGGCCATACCGGGGTAGCCCTTGGGGCCGCAGTTCTTGAGCACCAGGATGCAGTTTTCATCGACATCGAGCGACTCATCGTCGATCAGGCGGTGGAACTCCTCGATGTCCTCGAACACCACGGCGCGGCCTCGGTGCTGCAACAGCGCGGCGGTCGCCGCGCTGGGCTTGATCACCGCGCCGCGCGGTGCGAGGTTGCCGCGCAGCACCGCGATGCCGGCTTTTTCCATGAAAGGTTTGGCAAGTGGCATGATGACATCGGCATTGAAGTTCTCGGCATCGGCGATGTTCTCGCCGATGGTTTTGCCGGTGACCGTGATGGCACCCTGGTGCAGGTACTGGGCGATCTCCTTCATCACCACCGGCAGGCCGCCGGCGTAGCAGAAGTCCTCCATCAGGTACTTGCCGGACGGCTGCAGGTTGACCAGGCAGTTCATCGCACTGCCTAGCCGGTCGAAATCCTCCACCGACAGTGGCACACCCATGCGCCCGGCAATGGCGATCAGGTGGATCACTGCATTGGTCGAGCCACCAATGGCGGCCAGTGTCACGATCGCGTTCTCGAACGCCTCGCGCGTCAGGACCTTGGACAAAATCATGTCTTCGTGCACCATCTCTACGATGCGCCGACCCGATTGGCGCGCCAGTACGTTGCGCCGGCCGTCGACCGCCGGATAGGCCGCATTGCCGGTCAGGCCGACGCCCAGTGCCTCGATCATGCAGGCCATGGTGCTGGCCGTGCCCATGGTCATGCAGTGGCCGTGGCTGCGGTGCATGCAGCTTTCGGCGTCCAGGAACTGCTCCAGCTTGAGCGTGCCCGCACGCACCTGTTCGCTCATGCTCCAGACACCCGTGCCCGAACCCAGATCCTGGCCGCGCCACTTGCCGTTGAGCATCGGGCCGCCGCTGACTCCGATGGTGGGCATGTCGACGCTGGCCGCGCCCATCATCAATGCCGGCGTGGTCTTGTCGCAGCCCATCAGCAGCACGACGCCGTCGATCGGGTTGCCGCGCATGCTTTCTTCCACGTCCATGCTGGCCAGGTTGCGGTACAGCATTGCGGTGGGGCGCAGCAGTACCTCGCCGAGCGACATGACCGGGAACTCGAGCGGGAATCCGCCGGCCTCGTAGACGCCGATCTTGACCTGCTCGGCCAGGGAGCGAAAGTGCGAGTTGCACGGCGTCAGTTCGCTGAAGGTGTTGCAGATGCCGATCACCGGGCGGCCCTCAAACTGGTCGTTGGGGATACCCTTGCCCTTGAGCCAGCTGCGGTAGGCGAAACCGTCGCGGTCCTGGCGTCCGAACCATTGCTGGCTGCGCAGTTGTTCGGGCTTTTTGCGGGGGGTCTGGGTCATGGTGTGCCTTGGCGCGGTGCAGGTTGTCGAACAGGGTTTTCCCGATGCGCCGTCATGGCGCAATCATCATATGATAAGCAGCGAAGGGGCGGCTTGTAAAGAGCCGTTCTCGATTTTGCGGACACACCGCTTGCACCGGGAGGCCTGATTGTCCAAGCCAGAAATTCTCGTCGTTGCCAAATTTTGGCCACGTTACATGGAGGCCTTGCGTGGGTCGTTCGTTGTGCATGACCTTGCGCATCTGCAGGACGCCGCGCAGTTCGCAACCATCGCCCCGCGTATCCGAGGCATGGCCGCCAGTGGCGAGTCCCAGGTGGACGCCGCGCTGCTGGCGCAGTTGCCCGCGCTGGAGATGATTTCGGTGTTCGGCGTCGGCTACGACGGCGTCGATGTAGCCGCGGCGCGTGCGCGCGGGGTGCCGGTCACCAATACGCCGGATGTGCTGACCCACGAGGTCGCCGACCTGGGCATGGGGCTGATGCTGTCGATCGCGCGGCGTATTCCGCAAGCCGACAAATTTGTCCGGGCCGGCCAGTGGCCGCAGGGTCCTTTTCCGTTGACGCGCAAGGTCAGTGGCGCGCGCCTGGGCATCGTCGGGCTGGGGCGCATCGGCCAGGCGATTGCCGACCGGGCGGCGGCGTTCGGCATGTCGATTGCCTATACCGCGCGAAATCGGCGTACACAGAGCCCCTACACCTATTACCCGAACGCCACGGCTTTGGCCCGCGAAGTCGACTTCCTGATGGTGATCACGCCCGGCGGCAACGGCACGCGTGGCCTGATCAATGCCGAGGTGCTGGCTGCGCTGGGTGCCAAGGGCTACCTGATCAACGTGGCGCGCGGTTCGGTGATCGACCAGCAGGCGCTGGTGCATGCGGTCACCACCGGCGTCATTGCCGGCGCCGCACTGGATGTCTTTGCCGATGAGCCGAACGTGCCCGATGAACTGCGTGCGCACGAGAACGTCGTGCTGACGCCGCACATGGCCAGCGGCACCTGGGAAACCCGTGGTGCAATGGCCGACCTGGCGTTCGCCAATCTGCAGGCGCATTTCGCCGGCAAACCCCTGCTGACGCCGGTGCCGTGATGATTAGAAACGTGCACGGCAATACAGTGGACTACCTCGGTAGCGCCATCGTGGCCGGGCGCTTTGGCGCAGGCGGTGCCATGCCTGCCGAGCCGATGCTGTGCGAGGAACTGGGCGTCAGCCGCACGGTGGTCCGTGAGTCGGTCAAGTCGCTGGTGGCCAAGGGGCTGATACAAACGGGTCCGAAAGTCGGAACCCGGGTCTGTCCCAGCAGCCAATGGAATTGGTTTGATCCAGATGTGATCGCCTGGCAAGCCAAGGCCGGGCTCACGCCCGAGTTCATCCGCGACCTGCAGGACCTGCGCATGATCGTGGAACCGGCGGCAATCCGCCTTGCGGCGCAGCGTGCCACGGCGTTCGACATCGCCGAGGTCGAGCAGGCTTTCGTCGGCATGGTCGACGCGGTCGAGCAGGGTGGCGACTATGTCCGCTACGACCTGTTGTTTCACCAGGGCCTGATCCGGGCGTCGCACAACCGCATGCTCGAGAAGATGGACCAGGCCCTGGGCGCACTGATGCGCACCAGCTTCGAGATTTCGACAATCAAGAAAGACGGACCGCGCCAATCGCTGCCGATGCACCGGGCCGTGCTCGATGCGGTGATTGCGCGCGATCCGGATCGGGCCGAACATGCGATCATGGTATTGATTCAGGACGCCCACAAGGACATCGCGCAGGTGCTCAAGGCACGGCGCGCATTGCCCCTGGCAAAAAAGACGTCTCGCGGCGTCCGGCAGGTGGCGTGAAACCATGGTGCCAGCAGGACCCGCAACTTTTTTCCCGCAACCTCAACCCAAGGAGACCTTCCGATGAAATTCAAGTTAGTTGCAACCGCTGTCGTAATGGCAGCATCCCTGCTGGCGGCTGGACAGGCCAGAGCCCTGGAGAAGATCACCATCTGGTGGGAAAAGGGCTTCTACAAGGCCGAGGACGACGCCTTGTTCGCCGTCGTCAAGCGTTTCGAGGACAAGTTCAAAATCAAGGTCGACCTGTCGCTTTATGCGACCCAGGAGGTGATCCCGAAAATGGTGGCGGCGCTCGATTCCGGCAATCCGCCCGATGTCGGCTTCGGCAACGTGCTCGACTTCCAGGTCACGGCGAAGTGGGCCTATGACGGCAAGCTGGAAAACATTTCCAGCGTCATTGATCCGATCCGCACGCGCTTCGAACCGGCTGCGCTGGCCACCACGTTCCTGTACAACAACGCAGGCCAGACCCGCGCCTATTACGCGTTCCCGGTCAGGCAGCAGACGATGCACATCCAGTACTGGAAGGACATGCTGGCCGACGCGGGATTCAAGGAAAGCGACATTCCGAAGGAATGGGACGCTTACTGGGACTTCTGGTGCACCAAGGTGCAGAACGGTTATCGCCAGAAGACCGGCAGCCGTGCCTTCGGCACCGGCTTCCCGATGGGTGTCGATTCGAGTGACTCGTTCTATTCGTTCCTCACCTTCATGGACGCGTACAACGTCAAACTGGTCAACGACTCCGGCAAACTCCTGGTGGACGATCCGGCGGTGCGCGACGGTCTGATCAAGGCCATGACGAGTTACACCTCGGTTTACGCCAAGGGTTGCACGCCGCCGTCGGCCACCAGCTGGAAGGATCCCGACAACAACGTGGCGTTCCACAACAAGACCACCGTGATGACGCACAACGCGACGATCTCCATCGTGGCGAAGTGGCTTGACGACATGAACAACCAGACGCTGACGGCCGAGCAGCGTGCCACTGCAAAGAAGAACTACAGCGAACTGATCGCCACTGCCGGTTTTCCGAACAAGCCCGATGGCACCAAGATGATCTACCGCGCAGCAGTCAAGACGGGTGTGATCTTCAAGGATGCCAAGAACAAGGCCGGTGCGAAGAAGTTCGTGACCTTCCTGATGGAAGATGCCAATTTGACTCCGTATGTCGAAGGCTCGCTCGGCCGCTGGTTCCCGGTCATGAAGGCAGCCCAGCAAAGGCCGTTCTGGAAGGAAGATGCGGCGCGTACCGCGGTCTACAACCAGTTCATGAATGGCACGACGCCGTTTGAGTTCACCAAGAACTACAAGTTCACGGTGCTCAACAACGAGAACGTGTGGGCCAAGGCGATGAACCGCATCATCAGCGACAAGGTGCCAGTGGACAGGGCAGTCGACGAGATGATCGCGCGTATCAAGACGGTGGTGGCGCAATAAGCGCCAGACCTGTGGACGCCCGTGTGCGCAGACTTGTGTCTGGGTACACGGGTTGCCTGTCTGATCCCCATCCGCATCCTCCAGGAGTTCGCCCGCCATGGCCGAAGCTGTAGCCACATTGCCGACGGTCCGCCGACGGGCCAATTCTTGGGAGATCTGGGGTCGCCTGCTGGTCGTGCCTTACCTGCTGGTGTTCGTCATCTTCGTGGTGTATCCCGTGGGATATGGCCTTTACCTTGCGCGCGACCCGCAGAACTATGTCCGCCTGTTCGACGATCCGATCTTTTTTCGCACCGCCATCAACACCCTCGTGTTCGTTGTGGTCGCCGTCAACCTGAAGATGATCATCGCGCTGGGCCTGTCCGGATTCTTCGCCCAGACCCGCTGGTGGATCAATATTGTTGCCTTGCTTTTCATCCTCCCATGGGCGGTGCCGTCGATTCCGACCATCCTGTCCGTGCGTTTCATGTTCAATTCGGAATGGGGTGTCATCAATACCCTGATCTTCAAGCTGACGCTCAAGGACGGGCCGAACTGGCTCAACGATCCCACGATCGCGCTCGGCCTGTCGATGCTGATGCACATCTGGAAGTCGTTGCCATTCTGGACCCTGATCCTGCTGGCCGGGCGCCTGTCAATTCCGTCCGAGCAATACGAAGCTGCCAGCGTCGACGGGGCCACCCGTTGGCAGAAATTTCGCTTCATCACCTGGCCTTCGATGAAGGGCCTTTACTTCACGTCGATTATCCTGTCGATGATCTTTACGCTGGGTGACTTCAACAGTGTCTATCTGCTTACCGGTGGCGGACCGGCGGACCTGACCCATGTGCTGGCTACACTGGGCATTCGTTATCTGCGCCTGGACCAGATCGAGCTGGCAATGGCCAGCATCGTCGTCGCGCTGCCCTTTATATTGCCGCTGGTCTACGTGATGATGAAGAGGTTGTCGAAATGATAAAAGGCTGGTCTCTGCGCAAGGTATCGACCGAGGCCCAGTTGCTGCTGGTGGGAATTCCGGTCGTATTGTGGACGCTGATACCGCTCTACCATCTGTTCCTGTTCGCGATCTCGCCGCGCGACACCGCGACCTCCGGTCGCCTGTGGCCGAAGTCGCCCACGATGCAGAACTTCGAGATCGTGTTCGGCCAGAAACATTTCTACCTTAGCCATTTCTGGCAACAACTGGGCAACTCGTTGATGATCGCGATTGCCACCGGCGCACTGACCTTGCTGGTGGCGACGACGGCTGCGTTTGCGATCAGTCGGCTCAAGGTGCGCGGCGGCCGTACCGTGATGAACCTGGCTTTGCTCACCTATTTCATTCCGGCCGCCTTTCTGGCAGTGCCGATGTACAAGACCATGTCCAACTACGGATTGCTGAACAACCGCTGGGCGATGATCCTGGCAATGGTGACGATTGCCTCGCCGTATTGCATCTGGGTGCTCAAGCAGGCGTCGGACAAGCTGCCGTGGGAACTCGACGAAGCCGCACGTATCGACGGGGCCAGTCCGCTGCAGTTGTTTCGCCTGGTGTACGTGCCGCTGATGGTGCCCTCCCTGGTGGCCGTCGGCACGTATGCACTGCTGCTGGCCTGGAACGAATACCTGTACGGTTTCCTGCTGCTGTCCAAGGAGACCGACCTGCCGCTGGCGGTGGCGCTGGGCAACTTCCTGTCGGCGGACGACTCGCCGTGGGAGTTGCTGATGGCCACCGGCTTCATCTACGCCTTGCCACCGGCAGCGATCTATTACGCGTTCAAGCGTTACATGGTGTCGGGCCTGACGGCAGGCGCGGTCAAGAGCTGAGTCGGTCCGGATCGGCATCCCGGCATCCCGGCATCCCGGCGTCACGTATTCAAACCCATTCGACAGGGACTCACATGGCATCCGTAGCTTTCAACAAGATCGAGAAGAGTTTCGGCAAGGTCAAGGTCCTGCACGGCATCAGTTTCGACATCGCCGATGGCGAGTTCGTCGTGCTCGTGGGTCCGTCGGGCTGCGGCAAGTCGACGCTGCTGCGTATGCTGGCAGGGCTTGAGGAGATCAGCGGCGGCGACATCTCGATCGATGGCTCGGTCATCAACGACCTGGACTCCAAGGACCGCGATATCGCAATGGTATTCCAGAGTTACGCCTTGTATCCCCACATGACGGTGCGCGAGAACATGGCGTTCAGTCTGAAGTTGCGCAAGGCCGCGAAGGCTCTGACCGAGGAACGTGTCGGCAAGGCGGCCAAGATCCTGAATCTGCATGCCCTGCTCGAGCGTTACCCGCGAGAACTCTCCGGTGGCCAACGCCAACGGGTTGCCATGGGCCGCGCGATCGTGCGCGACCCCAAGGTGTTCCTGTTCGATGAGCCACTGTCCAATCTCGATGCCAAGCTGCGGGTCGCGATGCGGGCCGAGATCAAGTCCCTGCACCAGCGGCTCAAGACGACCACCGTCTATGTCACCCACGACCAGATCGAAGCCATGACCATGGCCGATCGTATCGTCGTCATGCACGACGGTATCGTCGAGCAGATCGGCACGCCACTGGAACTGTTCGATTATCCCGGCAACCTGTTCGTGGCTCAGTTCATCGGCTCGCCTGCGATGAACGTGTTCGAAGGCACTTTGCGCAGCCAGCAGGGGCGCCTCTGGGTCGAGGCCGATGGCCAGCAGTGGCCGGTCGGCTCGGTGGCTGGCGGCAAGGACGGCCAAGGCGTGCACTACGGCATCCGGCCGGGCGACATCACGATGGTCGAGCCGGCACAGGGCATATCGGCCACGGTCTTTGTGGTCGAGCCCACCGGCGCCGAGACCGAGATCATCCTGCAAGTCGGCGAGACGATGCTCACGCTGGTCCTGCATGGTCGTACCGACGTCAAGCCGGACCAGGTCATCGGGCTGAAGATTGCGGCTGAAAAAGTGCACCTGTTCGAAAAATCCGGTGGCCAACGCATCGGCTGAGACCCGCCGGTTGGCGGGCATACGGCAGTGATCAAGCCTGTCTGGATCGTCGTGATGGGGGTTTCGGGCTGTGGCAAGAGCACGGTCGGTCAGCTGCTGGCCCGTGCGTGCGGCGTGGCCTATGTCGAAGGCGACGACCTGCATTCTCCCGAGAATGTCGAGCGCATGCGCTCGGGAAACGCGCTGACCGATGGGCAGCGCCGCGACTGGCTGGAACTGATTTCGCAGCAACTGGCGCTGGCCCATGCGCGCCGGGCCGGGCTGGTGGTGTCGTGTTCAGCCCTCAAGCGCGCGTATCGCGACGTGTTGCGTCGTGGAGCGCAGGATCTGCAATTCGTCCACCTGCACGGCGCGCCCGCCTTGCTGGCTCAGCGAACCGCCCAGCGGGTGGGTCACTATATGCCGGCCTCGCTGCTCGCCAGCCAGCTCGCCATCCTGGAGCCGCCCGGGCCGGACGAACAGGCCCTGGCGTTCGACGTCGCCGAACCGCCGCAGCGGGTGGTGGACCAGGTGCTGGCCCGGCTGCAACCATCGGCCGGTGCCGACGCCGGCAACTGACATTCCACGGAGTATCGCTTGACCCCATTCACCAAGACCATCCTGTTCACCGACACCGACGGGCGCGCGCGTTTTCGTGACGAGGCGATCCAGCTGGACCAGGGCACACCGCAATCGATGTTGTCGGCGCTGTTCGCCTGCGGCGGCTACCAGCTACGTCACAGCCCGGTCGGTTTCCGCAGCCAGTTTCACTGCACCGGCACGCCGCAATGGGTGTTCATCCTGGCCGGACAGATGGAGATCGGCTTGCAGGGCGGTACGTCGCGGGTATTCGGCCCTGGCCAGCATTTCTATTCCGCCGACGGATTGCCGCCCGATGCGACCTTCGATGCCCAGGTGCACGGCCACTGGAGCCGCCAGGTCGGCCCCGATCCGCTGGTGACCCTGTTCGTGCGCGATTGACGATACCCATACAACGATTGAGAGGACTTCCCCATGGCCAGCTTGAGCCCGTACGAAATCGCCCGATACCACGAGCGGGGCTACCTGATTCCGTCGTTTCAACTGCGTGCTGCTCGCACAGAAGTCTTGCGCGCTGCGCTGGAGCAGCTGATTGACGACAACCCCGACGTGCGACCCGAAAAGCTGGTCAGCGCGCACGTGATGGGCAAGGATGGGGCGCCCAACGTCGAGGGCGTGCGCGGGCATCC
>Ga0105045_10003123_pt1 | contig 14133 bp, 13 predicted proteins | sample MAT02_FD_78089 | JGI IMG/M metagenome (GOLD analysis project Ga0105045, IMG submission 78089) | Freshwater microbial communities from Lake Fryxell liftoff mats and glacier meltwater in Antarctica - MAT-02 (megahit assembly) | ecosystem: Environmental > Aquatic > Freshwater > Ice > Liftoff...
GCTGTGCCAGGGGCTGCACCCAGCCAACCGCAGGGGCAGGGGTTCATCGCGGCCACCAGTTGAAAGCGGGCCGGAAAATTGGCCTGCCGTGCTGCACGGCTGATCGTCACGCGGCCAGTTTCCAGCGGCTCGCGCAGGGCTTCCAGCGCGGCGCGCGGAAATTCCGGCAGTTCGTCAAGAAACAGCACACCTGCATGCGCCAACGAGATTTCGCCAGGCCGGGGTGGCGACCCACTGTGATATCTTTTTATTGCTGCGACGCGCCATAACGGTGACAATGACTTAGAGAAGATTTTTCGCACATAGGTGCGACTAGAGTTCATGAATAGCTGCGACGAGGCCTTCTTTGAATCAAAATAGCTGCGACTACGTTTTACCAACTTCGTCTGTTCGGGTGATTCCGCCCAATCGGCGCAGCGTCACGGGCTTTCTGAGTTGGCGGGGACAGCGTTCCATCCAGTACGAGTCGACGTTGGAGCGCGATTTCCTGACGCAGCAGGAATTCAGCTTGGCGGTGTGCGACGTCATCTCGCAGCCATGCATCTTCCCGTTCACGACGCGTACGGGCAGAACAGCGAACTACACCCCCGACTTCCTCGTGGTCTACGGTGCCGATTCCGCGCCGTTGCAGCATCAGCGCCGCCCCATGCTGGTCGAGGTCAAGCCGGAAACTGAGTGGCGTGAACACTGGCGGGAATGGTTGCCGAAGTGGAAGGCCGCGCGTCGTTATGCCGCCTCGCAGGGCTGGACGTTCCGCATCCATGACGAGTCCCGTATTCGAACGCAGGCACTGGCGAACATCCAGTTCCTGCGCAGGTACCGAAACAACGTCTACCCGTCGCAGGAGAGCGATTGGATCGTGAACGGCGTGCGAGAACTGGGTGCCGCCACCTTTGACTACTTACTCGCCAAACACTTTCAGGGCATCTACGCAGCACAAGGCGTGGGGCATCTGTGGAGCTTGTTAACCAGCCGTCGCTTGGACTGCGACATTTGCCAGCCACTGAGTGGCGACACAGAACTGTGGGTTCCCGATGAAATCTGATGCTACGAATACCTTGGCGCCGCAAGACAGGCAAGGCAGCGCCCATGTTCCCTCGCGCATGCGTATCGACTTGCGCAGCGGCGCTCTCGTTCGGCATTCCGACGGTGTGTTCAGGATCAATGAGATTTTGGACTTCGATTCGGTCGTGGCCACGGCTGTGGAAACCGGAAGAACAAAAGTGTTGCGAGTGGGCGAGCTGATGGCGGTGGAGTCTGCGCCGCCAGTGGCGTCCGCAGAGGACATTGATTCGATTGCTGAAGAAGATTGGCGCGTGGCTCAGACTCGTTATGAGGCGATCCGACCTTTGCTGGATTCACCTGACCAATCGCGTAGTTCGGTCGAGGCCCGCGCCTCTGCGATCGAAGTGAACCCGGCTACTTTGTACCGCTGGCTCAGCCGCTACCGGTCTCTAGACGCCATCTCGGCGCTGATCCCTTTCAAGCGGGGATGGAAGACCGGGAACTACCGCATTGGTGAGGCAGCAGAAGGCGTCATCCGCCAAGTGATCCAGAACTTCTATCTGAAGCCCGAGCGTCCTAGCGCGCAGAAAGTTGTGCGTGAAGTACACCGAACCTGCGATGCGCGCCACGTTGAGCGACCAAGCCCGACGGCAATCCGTGCGCGCATCGACAGAATCCCGGAGTACGAACGGCTCAAACGCCGTGGCCAGGCCGAACTGGCCAGGAACAAGTTCCATCCGGTACCCGGCAGATACCCAGGGGCAGACTATCCACTGGCAGTCGTTGAAATCGACCATACGCCGGTAGATGTGATCCTCGTTGACGACGTCCATCGCAAGCCGATTGGTCGACCTTGGATTACCGTGGCGATCGATGTGTTTAGCCGGATGACGGTGGGCTACTACCTGTCCTTCGACTCTCCGTCGACTGCATCTGTGGCGATGTGTATGGCGCACACGATGCTGCCCAAGGATGAGTGGCTTTTGCTGCACGACATCCAGGGAACGTGGCCAGTATGGGGTCGGCCGCACAAGGTGGGTGTGGACAACGGTGCAGACTTCCGGTCGAAGAGCTTCCGTCAGTCCTGCCAGATGTACGCAGTGGACCTGGAGTTTCGACCAGTTACACAGCCCTGGTTCGGTGGCCACATCGAGCGGCTGCAGGGCACCTTGCTTCGCGAGATTCATGACCTGCCTGGCAGCACTTTTTCTTCGATCAAGGAGCGTGGGGAGTACGACTCCGAGAAGCATGCGGCGATGACTAAGGACGAGTTCGAAAAGCTGTTCGTCAACTTGATCTGCAACGAATACCACCGTCGGGCCCATTCAGCGCTGGGCATGCCACCTCTGCGCATGTGGGAGCTGGGCATCTTCGGTGGTGCGGGCATCCAGGGGGTGGGCATGCCGCCGCGACCGGCCGATCGATTGACTGTCCTCCTTGATTTCCTGCCCTCCTTCTCGCGCACGGTGCAGGCGGACGGTGTCTCTCTGGATGCCCTGCGTTACTACGCTGAGGCGCTGCGCCCATGGATCGGGATGAAGGACAAAGATACCGGCAAGGCTCGCATGCATGTGTTCCGTCGCGATCCACGCGACATCTCTGCCCTCTGGTTCTACGACCCAGACCTGAAGCAATACTTTAAGGTGCCGTTGGCAGACCAGAGCGCACCGGCGTTCAGCATCTGGGAACACCAACTGGCCAAGACCGCTCTGGCCAAGGCGGGTCACGACCCCAGCGACGAGCAGGCCGTTTTTAAGTCGATTGGTGACCGTAGGGTGATGGTAGAAGAAAGCGCTGGTCGCACTAAGAGGGCCCGCAGAGAGGCGCAGCGACATTCTGAACATGCCAAGGGACGATCGCCCGCCGCACCTGCGGGCAATCTAACAGTAGCGCCAGGTGCCGCGCCTACTGCCGCGCCTGCTGCGCCACTCATCAGAACCGGTCTCATGTCCACCTTGCTTGCAAGCGTGGACGCTACCGACGACATCGCATGAGCACGGCCACCCAATTGCCTCAGAACGCGGCGAACCCGCCCCCTCTGTATGGCCACATCCATTCGGAGTTCAGAGAGGTGATGTTCGTTCCTGATGAACAGCGCCTGGCATTCTTGGAGCGCCCCCGCTGGATCGGCTACGAACGCGCGCAGCTGGCGCTGGACAGTCTTCAGGCGCTGATGAATAAGCCGCGCCAGCCACGCATGCCCAATCTGCTCATCGTCGGAGAGCCCAACAACGGCAAAACCACGCTGATCCAGCGATTCAAGTTGCTGTGTGGAGAGGGCTATGTCGACGAGAACGCCGATCCTGTCAAGCCGGTCGTTGTCGCAGAAGCCCCGCCTTCCGCAGATGAGAAGGGCTTGTACATCTCGATCCTGGAACGGTTTTGGGCGCCCTACCGCGCCAGCGCGCCGGCTGCACAGCTGCGCTACCAGGTGGTGCACCAGCTGCGCGAGTGCCATGTGCGCATCCTGGTCATCGACGAGTTTCATTCACTGCTCACCGGCTCAGCCATCAAGCAGCGCGAGGTAATGAACGCGATCAAGCTGCTGTGCAATGAGGTGGGCATTCCCGTCGTGGGTGTCGGCACGCGCGACGCAGTTCGCGTGCTGCACACCGACCCGCAGCATGCCAGTCGTTTCGATGTGTTCGCACTGCCACTGTGGGAGTTGAACCCGGATTTTCAGAAACTGCTGGCGGGCTTCGAGCGTGTTCTGCCACTGAAGAAGCCGTCGGGCCTGTCGCAGCCTGAAATCGCCACCATGGTGCATGCCATTTGCCGCGGCAACCTGGGAGACCTGCACCGACTGTTAAGCGCCTGTGCGCGCGTGGCCATCACCACTGGCGAGGAGCAGATCACCGAAAAGATTGTGCGGTCCAAGGCTTGGCTTCAGCCAAGCAAAGGTATCCGCGAGGTTATGTAGTGATGCATTCGTGGGCCATCCGTGTGGCGGTGCTTCCGGATGAACTGTTCTCCACCTGGCTTGCTCGGGCAGCGTTGGCGCAAGGGTGTGATCCGATGTATCTCACAGGGTGGCTTTGGCCGCGTTGGCGTGCCTGGACCGTTGACTTGGATCGGGGCCTAAGTCCGGACCGGCTGGCGACTCTGGCGGCTCGGTCGGGGTTGACGGCGGCACGACTGGAGGCCGCGACACTCAGGCCGTTGCTCACTGCGGTTGCGCCAGGCACAAGGCCGCAGCAGGCTGTATGGCCTTGGGTGCTGTCGCAGGGCAGCCGGAACCGCCGTCGATACGGCGGTTTGCAGTGCTGTCCTTCGTGTCTGTCAGAGGATCAAACCCCCTATTTTCGGCGGACCTGGCGTCTTGCCTGGCATATCGGTTGTACTCGGCACGGCACGCTGCTAGCCGATCACTGCGGTCGCTGCCAGGCGCCGGTCGAGCCACATCGAGTCCGTGCCGGCGACGGAACGCTTTGCAGATGCCCAAGTTGCGGGCATGACTTGCGTGGCACCAATACGGCGACGGCCTGCACCGATGCGTTGGCGTTTCAGGTTGCCGCCGACGAAGTGCTTGTTACCGGACAAGGGATTTGGTCGACCGCCAAGGTCGATTGCGAGACTTGGTTCGGATTGGCGGCCAAGCATGCAGGTGGTCGAATTCGGGGGCAGCGGGAAGATGCCACGTTGGTTTGTCTGACGAAGTTGTCGCTTAATTTGCAGCGGCCCAGCGAGCGCGTGCTTCGTCTGCGCATGGCCTATCGGGATATGAGCGGTGAACCGCGGGGTGAGATGCTCCATGGGCAACGCAGAACGATCGCCTCATGCGGGGCTGTAGTGCCTGACTTCGGTTTGCAGCACGGTCAGCAGCGACAATTTGCCCGTGCGCGACCGCAGGCGACGGTGCAAGGCGAGTGGGTTCGCTTGCTGCGCCGTATGCGGGTTGGGCATCCATGAGCGATAAAGACCAACTGGTCTGCGGCGTGTGCGAGCGCTCCATGGTTATGGCCACACGGGTTGAAGCAGGCGTTCGTTACTGTTCTACCTGCTACGCGCGCTTGTTCAAGCGCTTGCTGTGCGGTGGCTGCGGGATGTTCCAGCGGCTGCTGGCATCCAAGGACGATCCACGCTGCCGGGCGTGCATGGCGTCTATGCCGTGCATCCGCTGTCGACGCAAGGGCCGTCCGCTCGGCAAAATCACCCTTCAAGGTCCAGTGTGCAATAGCTGCTACAGCTACTTCGTGGCTCCGCGCGGTTGCGAGGTCTGCAGTGAGCCGTCGCGCGTGTTGAGCATTCTGCGCACGGCGGACGGCGACAAAATGGCGTGTCGGCGCTGCCGACGTGCAGACCAGCATACGTGCGCATCATGCCGTAGGCATCGACCGTGCGAGCAAGCAGCCGACGGGCTCTGGCGCTGCAGGCTGTGCGCAGAAGTGGGGATGGTGGCGTGCGGTACTTGTGCTGTACCGATGCCCGCAGGAAATGGCAAGCGGTGCCAGGCTTGCTACTGGGTCGAACGATCCGAGCAGATTGCAGGCCAGCTGATTGAACTGCTGAGCGAAAAGCGCGTGCGTGAAGCGTTCGCCGCATTTGCTGCGTGGGTGCCAACGCAGGGTCGGCTCAACGTGCCGCGATGGGCATGCCTAGACACGTGCGGTTCTTCGAATTGCTGGACGCGACTGGGGACGAGCCATGGACGGGAGAATTTCTAATCAAGCGGTTTGGTCCGGCGACGCTACGAAGCTTTGAGCTGCCGGTGCGGTGGCTCCAGTCTCAGTTAGGCGTTGCTCTACCGGCAGAAAATAAGGCGCGGGAAGCAGATTCGCGGCGTGTCAGCAAGGCGGTGTCGACTATGCCAAGGGGCACTGTGGCCAGAGATTTGCTGGAAGCTTTTCAGAAGGAACTGGAGCGTCGACGGGACTCCGGCAAGCTCACTGAGCGATCAATGCGTCTGGCAATTCGGCCGGCGGTCTCGCTACTCGAGGTCGAGGATCCGCAAGGCTCACGGGCACCGGGCCAATCTGCACTGGACCGGTACCTTGCTGAAGTGCCCGGCCAGCGTGCTGCAGTGTCGACGTTCCTAGGATTTTTGAAGTCATACCTCAGTCTGGAGCTGCGACTTTCAGCCAAGCTAGCCGCGAGCTCGGCACTGGCGCGCAAAGCCCTGGAAAAACAGATATCGGCCTTGATGGCACAACCTGTCGATGCCGCTCAAGTTGCCAAGCACTGGGCGCCGTTGGCATTGCGCTATTTCCATCAGCTGTCATCGACGGAAGCGAAGACGATCTGCAAGGAGGCGACGCGACAACCGAGCTCCGGCGGGACGGTGCTGACCCACTGCGGTCAGGAATACTGGATTCCGGCTGAACCGATGACACTGGCTCCGGTGGCCAATGCGTATTGACCAAGTCTAGTCACCGGTAAGGGTGCAATCGGTTGACTGCGCCAGGAATATGTTGTTAGGAGAGGCTATCCATCCGCAGGGTGATGCAGGCACGCTGGCTGCTGTCAAACACGAGACTCTGTCGCAGTCAAAGACTGGCGCTAGAACCTTCATACGGCCTGCCTGCGCTATGCCGACGACAAAACCGATCAGGAGTTGATCATGGGAAAAGATTCGAAAATTGAGTGGACACACCACACCTTCAATCCCTGGTGGGGATGTGTCAAGGTCTCGGCAGCTTGTGACCATTGCTATGCGGAAACCTGGGCCAAGCGTCTGGGAAAGGCCGTCTGGGGTCCGGGTTCGGAGCGGCGGTTCTTCAGCGACGCCCACTGGAATGAGCCGCTGCGATGGAACCGTGAGGCGCTGGCCGAGGGACAGAGGCGACGGGTGTTCTGTGCCTCGATGGCGGACGTCTTCGAAAACCGCAAGGACCTTGTGCCGCACCGCGCTCGGCTGCTTGAGGTGATCGATAAGACGCCAGCCCTGGATTGGCTAATACTGACCAAGCGCATTCACTTGGTCAGGAAGCAGTTGCCCAAGGGTTACGAGTTTCCTCGAAACGTTTGGCTTGGCGCCACCGTTGAGAATCAGGAGGCCGTCGACAAGCGTATTGCTTATCTGCTCGAATTCTTGTCGCCAGCGGTCCGATTCCTGTCGTGTGAGCCGCTTCTTGGCGCGCTCAACCTGGGGCCGCATCTGAGATTCGGGCCGCACGGAACACGCGTCGACTGGGTCATCGCCGGCGGGGAGTCGGGGGCGGGCGCCAGGCCCATGGAGCCCGAGTGGGCGTTGCAGCTGCGGCAGCAATGTACCAAGGCCAAGGTGCCGTTCCACTTTAAGCAATGGGGGCACTGGGCACCTGAGGAGCAGGCACTGGACGTCGTCACGCGCCGAACCCCCATTCACGTGATACGTCATGACGGAACCGAGGTGCGTCTGGCGGCCGTGGGAAAAGGGAAGGCTGGGCGCTTACTCGCCGGCAAGCACTGGGACCAGTTTCCTAATCAGATTTACATCTCGTAGCATTGGCGGTAAATCAAGCGGGGAGCAAGATTGCCTTCAGGAAAGCACTACGACTGGACGAATGGGCCGGCTGAACTGGAATCCCACAGCCTAACCAAGCACAGTGTGTTGGCGGAATACATCCGGCGCTACATTGAACAGCGCACGCTCAACAGCCGAGGCAGGGATGTGTTCCGCGTGACGCTTGTTGACGGATTCTGTGGTGGTGGCCAGTTCCGGCTGCGTGGCGAGGACCATCTGGTCGACGGCTCACCATTGCGCATGATGAAAGCCGTTGATGAAGCACGCCAGATCATCAATGTAGGCCGTACTAAACCGATTGACTTGCAGGTCCAGTACGTATTCGTTGACGTCTCCCCATCGGCGATCCATCACCTGAAATCTTTGTTGAGAGAGCGCGGCTACGAATCGCAGATCGGTAAAACGATCCAACTGATTAGCTGCAAATTCATCAAGGCAGCCGATCAAGTGCTAGCTCTGGTCAACGCGCATACGCCTCGCGCAGGGAAGGCAATCTTTTTTCTCGATCAATATGGCTACTCTGAGGTTCCAGCGTCGCTCATCACCAAGATCTTGGGCGGCTTGAAGAACAGCGAGGTGGTTCTGACATTCCATGTCGCGTCGTTTGCCACGTACACCAACGATGAATTTACCGATCGTATTGAGCAGACACTTCAGATCGACATCCGTTCAGTGCTGCAGGGACGATCCATCGATGACATCAAGAACAATGACGCGGACTGGCGACGCTTCATCCAGGGAGCCCTTTACCAAGCGCTCGTCAAGGACTGTGGCGCCACATTTTTCACTCCGTTCTTCATCCGCGGCGAAGGTGGCGGCCATGGCGAATACTGGTTAGTACACCTGTCGCGCCACCCCCGCGCGCAGGACGTCATGAAGCAGGTCCACTGGAAACATCAGAACCACTTCGTCCACTACGGTGGCGCCGGTTTGAACATGCTTGCGCCTCAAACAATGGGATTCATGCAAAAGTTTGATGGAGGCTTCAGCTTCGATGACGTGGCAGAGCACAAGACCAGTGCGGCGTTGTTGGATCAACTGCCAAGACACATCCAAGAGCTGAGGCGGCCAATCACTGTTGGCGATCTATTTTCATCAACGTGCAATGGATCGCCTGCGACCTCCAACATGTATAAGCGTACGCTTGAAGATTTGGTGTGCAGTCACGACATAGTTGTCATGTCCAAGGACGGTCGGAAGTTGTCCCAGGCCCGATATATGCAAGACGGAGATGTCGTCGAGTGGCATCGGCAAGTGAAGCTGATCTGAGCGACGGTTTCCGTCTTGTTTGGCGAATATTGATCAGTTCGCCATCGAAAACGCTCGACTGCATCTTGATGCCAAAGCAAGCAGGTCCATCGCGCCGCCGCATTGCCAGGTAGGCGTATCCCAGGATTGCGGCTGGTTGGCTAGTTTGCGAACCTCTGGTCTGAAAATTCAGCGCGTTTAATGTGCGAGCTGCGGGCGTGTCTATCGGATGACGGGAGAGTAGATGGCGACGAGGCGACTAGCTAAGAAGGCTCAGGTCAAGGCCGTTGAAATTACTTCGGCAAGCCGTGGAGGCGCCAGTGGTACGACCGAAAAATTAGCCACGGAGGGGCTCGACGCCTCCGACCCAGCCAACATCGAGCTGGTTTTTGGATTTGTCGGCCCCACCGGCATTGACCTGAATAAGGTCTGCGACGCTCTTCGCGCACAACTCCGCGCCGTCCAGTACGAGGTGGTTGAGTTGCGTCTGAGTGAACTGATCACCACGTACCTGAGCAAGTCACAGGACTTCCAGAACGAGTATGTCCGGATCAAAACTCTCATGGATCGAGGCACGGGTCTGCGCGAGGAGTCAAAGCAGCCTGACATCGCAGCTCGGCTAGGTATCGCAGCCGTGCGCAGCGCCCGGGAATCCAGGACGGGCGACGTTCGCAAACCCGGGAAGAGACTCGCCTACTTCGTGCGGTCATTCAAGCGCCCTGAGGAGGTCGACCTCTTTCGTCAGGTCTATGGCAAGTCGTTTACATTGATTTCGGTGTACGCATCACGAGCTTGGCGCCTTCAGTTCCTGAAGAATTTCCTCGCCCCGTCGCTCGGGGCTGACCGGACCAAAGCTGAAGAACACGCAACGGAGCTGATTGCTCGAGATTACGAAGAAGAAGGGCGAAAGCTCGGGCAGAGGGTAGGAAAGACCTTTCCCTTGGCTGATTACTTCGTGACCAGTGAATCTCGGCCAGATTTGGAAAAGCAGTTGAAGCGGCTGGTTCAGCTTACGTTCGGCAATCCATATGTATCGCCAACCTTCGAGGAACAAGCCATGTTCTTTGCAAAGGCTGCTGCACTTCGGTCACTTGATCTCTCTAGGCAGGTCGGGGCGGCAGTGGTCTCCGAAGATGGGGAGATCCTGGCCACCGGCTGCAACGAAGTTCCACGGTTCGGCGGAGGTCTCTACTGGGCGGGCGACGAAGGCAGAATGCGGGACTTCGAACGCGGAAGTGACTCGAACGTTGATATCAAGCGCGAGATGGTCGAAGATGCCTTCGACAGGATGCGACGGCAACCTGGACTGCTCGGTACGGCAGCGAAGCGCAAGTCGAGCTCATCTTTAGCTCAAGAAGCGCTGTTCGCTGAAGGTGCGTACCTGAGAGACGCACAGCTTTTTGATGTAATCGAGTTTGGGCGATCTGTTCATGCAGAGATGGCAGCGATAGCTCACGCCGCAAGGACTGGGGTGCGGTTACAAGGAGCGCGTCTGTTTTGCACCACGTTTCCGTGTCACCTTTGTGCCCGCCACATTGTGGCGGCAGGGATCCGCGAAGTCGTTTTTGTCGAGCCGTACGAGAAGAGCCGGACCGCGGAACTCTACGGCGACTCCATCAGCGTTGAACCTGCCGAGCCCTCTCCCAGCCGAGCAAACTTCCGTGCCTTTGTTGGAGTGGCGCCGCGGCGTTACATGGATTTTTTCGAGAGCCTCGACGCGAGGAAGTCTGCTGACGGTAAGATCAAAAGCATCGACGAATTCGCGGCGACGCCTCGGATCAAACGACTCGTTTTCACCTACACCTTTGCTGAGGCGTTTGTAGTTGACGAGACTAAACCCCCTCCGATTTCTTCCCGTGCAAGGAGCATTCCGTGAAGCACCAGCCCAAGTCATTCATGGAGCAGTTTCAGGCTGCCCGACAGGAAGTGGTTCAGTTGCGGAACTTCATGGGTGAATCCGCCAAAGTGGCCACTTTGACCTTCCCAACGACACGTACAGTGGTTGAGACAAATCGGCGTGTAGTCAGTCCCAACAAGAAGAAGCCCTAACCCGAACGTTTCCTTTGCAAAGCTCCAAGCGCTTAGTAAGCGGCTGGGCGCGCCATCTTTGCGAAAAGCGCCGGGTGAACTCGGCGCGCTGTGGGAGTTGGGCATATGGCCGTCAGCAATGCCTTAGCAACTCGTCGATGCTGCTCTTCATGCGGTTCAGCAGTCGAGTCAGCCCATCCTTGAGGTACGCCCACGGATCGTGCCCATTGAACTTGGCCGACACCACCAGGCTCACGACGACGGTCGCACGCTGTCCGTGAGCGGCTGGTTGCAGCAATGAAGAAACATTGGGGCGCTCATTTACGAGGGTGGCGAGATCACTCGGCGCTATCGGTGGGATCTACTGCGCTGCCGCGGCGGCCGACGACCACAACAGCTTGTCCATGCTCGTGAGTCATGAAGGCGAGACCCTGAATGCACTGCAGCGGTGACTGGACGAGGCGATCGCGCGGGTCCGTGGCGGCGGAGATGCGATCGACCAGATCACTGGCTTAGAACGCGCCGCTGTGCGCGCCAAATGGCGTGGCTGGCCAATTACAAAGCAGTAGAGAAGCGCAGGCTGCTTGTCACTGCGTTGTAAGGCAGTTGACGCCTGTGTTTTTCGCGAGACTGTCGGCAGTGCGGGCTGTCGTCAAACAGGGGCTTGGCAACAGGCTGCCGACCTGATAGCGTACTGAGCATGATGTTCCATTTGCACCCCGCACACCAGATACCGCCACGGCCAGGCCGTGGCGCTGCATAGCGACTGCTGAGCACACGCTCGCGTTCGCTCGCCCCACGAGGCCCTGGCATGTTGCGCAGGGCCTTGTCGTTTCTGGATCAGGTCTCAGCGCACCCATCACTGCGGGTGTAGCTCAACGGCTAGAGCGGCCTCCCTTATAAGGGGACGATCCAGGGTTCAAGTCCCGGCGCCCGCACCATCTGTCTTCGCAGGAGGTGCCCCGTGCCCGATGACTTACCCCATGCTTGGCCACCTTGCCTAGCTGCCTTTTTTAGTTGGTACCCGGGATGGCTGCCCGCGGTTCGTACACCACTCCCTTGGGGCTGGGATATGGAGATCGTTGCCGCACTGACCCGGCTCCACGCGCTTCAGTATGAATTGCTCGTGCGTCTAGAACTTCAAGAGGCGAGTGCACGCGACGGTGAACTGCATCTCGTTGTCGTGGTCGCGGACGCGTCGCCAGATGCCGCTTTGGCGCTATCGAGCGATCCTATTGCTCCGCGTATTCAGAGTGGAACAGGGCCAGGCACAGTGCTACAGAAGGTCGAAGAGATTCGGCGCGACGCCGTCGTGGCGGCAGCCCGCCGCTGCGCCGTGTGTTCAAGACTTTGTACCGGCCACATAGGAATCTGGCGCTACTGCGCTCTCCACTGTAGGCCTTGAGCCAGTGCTTGGCCAAGGTCGTCAACTACGCCATCCACACCCGATTTTTCAAAAAATGATCACCTGATTGCTATGCGAACCACTGCGGGACGCCCGAAGGCGTGCCCGCGCAAGGAGGCATTCACCCATGCTGCACTTCTTAAATGGTTGGCCAAGTGATGCCTACATATCCCCAGATTCCCCATAGGCTCGCCAGATGTGCACCGCCCGCCACCGCCACTGCATACCCTTTTTGACCCGGTCTATACCGGTTGTCATCGCCACCTCCGTTCAGGCGCGGGTTGTGTCAAGAATTGAGTAGTACTTACTCGATCGTGTCACCCCGAAGCCCTGCGACTCCAGGGCTTCGTCGTTTTGGACGATCGCTCTGCCAAGCCCAGCACAGCCCAAAAGCAGATTGCCATGTCAAAACAATTTTTCGTTGCTACCGAGCCGCCCAACGGCAAGCTTCCCGCCCCGGAAGGGTTCTCTTACGCCTTAAACACGCTTTGCACGGGTCGAACTCCCTATGTGCTCATCCCTCGGCGCTTGCTGCTGGAGCTTCGGGCTGAGCATGACGCTATAGAAGCCGCTGAGAAAAACGATTCAAAAGACGGCCTTGCTGAGGACGCTGAGTCTCTACCTGATCAGAAGGCTTTCAAGACAACGGTGGCGAGCAAAGGCGAGCTTGGTGGTCGTCCTGGCTTCCCGCAGTTACCGACGCCGAAGCGGCTTGCAGCCCACGCAGTCGATCCGACTGTGCTTGGCACGAAGTGGCGCAAACCCCGTGGCCAGGACTGGGTGCGAGTGTGGGATCCCGTGGTCGTGCGAAAAGCCGTCGAGTTGCATAACAGCGCCTGCGGATTTGCCGATAAGGAGACCCGAGAGCGCGACGCAGGGGTGTTTCGGAAAATGCTCACGGACGGCCCGTGGCGGCGCTGCGTCCGGCCAGCCGATACCGCTGCGGTCATTCGTACGCTGCGGAACCAGGCCCCGCAGATGGGCGACGCCATCCAGCACCTGGCGGACTGCCTGACGCTTGCCGCAGCAAGCCGCCAACCCCTGCGCATCCCGCCCTTATTGCTGGCCGGCACGCCAGGGTGCGGCAAATCGCACTTTGCGACGGGGCTTGCCGACGTTCTGGGCGTGCCACTGCACGCGTTTGACATGAGCATGGCACAGACCAACAGCGTGCTTCATGGTTCGGACAGGCACTGGGCCAACACACGCCCCGGCGTCTTGTGGGACATGGTCGTCCTAGGACAGGCCGCCAACCCGGTCGTTGTGCTCGATGAGCTCGACAAGGTGACGCGTCGTCCAGGTAGTTACGACCCGGCTGGGCCACTGCATGCAGCCCTCGAACCAGGCACCGCACGCTGCACCCGGGACCAGTCGATGGGCATTGTTTTCGACGCATCGCATGTGATCTACGTTGCAACCTGCAACAGCCTGACTGGCCTCCCTGACTCTTTACTGAGTCGGTTCAAACTGATCATGTGCAGCGAACCCGACGCTCGGGAGGCCCTGGTACTGGCCCAGGTCATCGTTGCCAAGTGCCTGTCAAGCCATGGCGGCCGCGCCGTGACGGGCGTCGACCCAGGCATTGCGGTTGAGCTAGCCGGGCTACCGCCGCGGCGGATCGTTCAGTTGGTATCGACAGCGATTGCCCGAGCTGCACAAGCCGGTCGAGCGCGCGCCGAGCTGCGCGACCTGGGCACCGGCGCCTCGATCACGCACGTGCACTGACATGCGCTGCGCCTTGCTTTCCAAAATTATTTATGTCGGCCGGCACAAATCAAGTTCACGAGGAGTTGATGAATGACCACGCCGCATGAACGAACGAGATCAATCCGCCGGGGCTTTGAGCTGCTGGGCGAAATTCGCCTGGACGAATCGATCAACGTCTCGCTGCGTGACCCCGCCCGAGGGCTAAGGGCTATGTACCAGGCAACCACCATGCGCTCCACATCTCTTTACCTGAAACACATGGGCAGTCGCTTGCCCGACGCCTTCTTCGATGTCGCCA
>Ga0105045_10003125_pt1 | contig 14127 bp, 12 predicted proteins | sample MAT02_FD_78089 | JGI IMG/M metagenome (GOLD analysis project Ga0105045, IMG submission 78089) | Freshwater microbial communities from Lake Fryxell liftoff mats and glacier meltwater in Antarctica - MAT-02 (megahit assembly) | ecosystem: Environmental > Aquatic > Freshwater > Ice > Liftoff...
CCGCCACAACCGCGTGAACACGCCCAGGATGCGTGTGTTGCGTTGGGCTGCGAGCGTCCAATAAGCGCGGACAAAACGCGCGTCCACATGCGTCGCAGCGGTATAGCGCGCCAGCATTGCGGCTTCGACTGCGGGCGCTACGTCCCGCCGGGCATCTTCCAGCACCGACACCAGATCATAGGCCGGATGCCCAATCAGCGCGTCCTGAAAATCAAGCAGGCCAAGTGCTGCCACGCCCGCGCGTTCGGGCAGCAGCATGATATTTTCAGCATGATAATCGCGCAGCACGCTGACGCGCGGAAGCCGGTCATCAGCGACCGGAGCCAGCACAGCGCGCCACGCCCTGGCCCACCCGTCACCATCGACGCTCAACCCCAGCGCCGGGCAATACCAGTCCGTGAACAGCGACACCTCCCCCAGCCATTGGTCGAGTTCATGCGCGGGCAATCCGGCAAGCGGCGCGCGATCATGCAGATGGACAAGCAAATCGGTCGCCGCGCCGTAAAGCTCTCCCTCCCGTTCAGGGGCCGCGTCGAGCGTCTCGCGCAACCGCGCATCGCCAAAATCCTCGATCAGCAATAATCCCTGATCAAGGTTGCACGCAAAGATTTCAGGGGCCGACAATCCCTGATCCCGCAGCCATTCGGCGATGACGATAAAGGGGCGCGGGTCTTCGTGCGGCGGCGGCGCGTCCATCAGCACCGCGCGGCGCGCGCCATCATGCACCCGGAAGTAACGGCGGAACGAGGCGTCACCCGCCAATGGGGTGATCTGTGCGCCACCCAAGCCATGGGCGGACAAAAAATCACGGGTTCCAGCGGACGGGATCATCGGGGCGGCCATCGCCCCTCCCAAGCGGGGGGCACGGTGGCTGTCAAGCTGCGTGTAACGCCGCTGCCGTCCAGGTGCAGCCACACCATCTCTGCCCACGTCCCCGGCGCCAGGCGTTCGGGCCATTCGATCAGCAGCGCGCCGTCGGTTGCATAATCCTCCAAACCAAGTTCGCGGATATCCACTGGATCGTCGATGCGGTAAAGATCGACATGGGCCACCGGCAACCGCACATCGGGCCGTTCATAGGGCTGAACAATGGCAAAGGTCGGCGACGGCGCCTCTCCGGCCAGTCCCAGTGCTGCCAAAATAGCGCGCGCCAGCGTCGTTTTGCCGGCGCCAAGATCGCCCGACAAACCGATAACATCGCCGGGCCGCAAAATCGCCGCGATCCGGGTACCCAGCGCCGCCAGCTCGGCCTCGGTCAGGATCAACGGTACCGCGCTCATTCCCGGCGCGGCAGGCGAACGCGCACCAGAGTTCCCTGCCCCTTTTCCGTTATGACCTCCATCGTCCCGCCATGCGCCTCGGCAAGCTGCCGTGACAAAGCCAGACCAATGCCGCCGCTCGGCGTGCCCGCAGCCTTGGCCCGCATCGTGCGCGCCACGCCTTCGGGCAGGCCGGGGCCATTGTCGGACACGATGATTTCGACCGCATCGGCATTGCCCTCGGCATGGATCAGCACGCGGCCGCCGCTTCGCCGCGCGGGCGCGGTAAAGCGCACGGCATTGTCAAGCAGCTGGCCAAACAGGCGCTTCAATCGTGCCGCATCGCCAGCGATACTGCCCAGATCGCCAACAAATTCGTGCACCACCTCAACCCGCTCGCTCACCGCCAAAGGAGCCGCCGCCGCCAGCACTTCGTCCAGCAGTGGTACCAGATCGACCGGCACCCGTGCGATCGCCAGCGTGCCAGCTTCGGCCTGTGCCAGGTCGAGCACATTGTCGATATGCCGCCCAAGCACGACAACCGAATCGAGTATCGCCCCGACATAGGATGTCGCCGCCGGGGGCAATTCACCAGCATACCCGCCGCGGAGCATTTCTGCAAAACCGCCAATCGACGTCAACGGGGTACGCAGTTCATAGCTCATCCGCGACAGGAACGCCGTCTTGAACTGATCGGCGGCCTCCAGCGCCTCGTTGCGTTCGCGCAGCGCGCCTTCCATTCTGCGGCTGTCGGTCACGTCGAGCATGATCAGCAACGCATTGCCATCGGGCAGAGGAATCGCGGCAAAGTCGAACTGGCGTTCGTCCTTGAACAATATCTGTCCGCTGCGCTGGGTGCGTTCGCGGGTTGCGGCGCGGATAATCTCTTGAACGATGCTGACCTGCGTCGGTTTCGCCAGCCGGTCGGCCAGCCCCGACATCAGCACATCGACGCGCGGATGCGCCGCCAGCACATTTTCCTCAACCGCCCACAGCCGCCGGAAACGCTGGTTCCAAAGGTGTAGCCGCCCATCGGGGGCGAATACCGCCACCGCCTCGAACAGATTGTCAAAGGTCGCCGTGCGCACGCGCAACAGCGTATCGCGCATCGAGGCAAGCTGAATCTGTTCCGTCCGATCCTCGACAATCAGCAACAGACCGCCATCGGGCGTCGGCTGTGCCACCAGCCGCAAATGGGTGCCATCTCGCAGCAGCCAATCCTCCTCTGCCGCTTCGGTCCGCGCGAACCAGTCGACATGGGCCTGTCGCCATTCGGGAAAGTCACGGACCTCGGGCGTTTTGCCCGCTTCGCGCCAGCCATTCATCAGCCGCGAAAAATCGGGGCTGTCGGCGACTCCCTGCGCATCAAGTCCGAACAGGCGGCGAAACGGCTGGTTGGCAAATTCCAGCACGCGGTCGGCGTTAAACTGGGCCACGGCCGCCGAAAGCCGGTCGAGCATGTCGCGCTGGGTTTCGGCAAAGCGGCGATGCGCCGCGCGTTCGCGTTCCAGTTCCTGAATATCGATGGCATAACCCGCCACGCCGATGGCCCGCCCCTCGCCGCCCGTAAGCGGAACATCGACCACGCGCATCATCCGCCGTTCGCCAACGACCGTTACGGGCACCAGTCGGGCCAGCGGCCCTCCGGCAGCGGCGGCACGGTGCGCGGCCTCGACCGCGCTAACCCCGGCCACATTTTCGACCAGTTCAATCCCCGCCGAAATCACCGATGCGGCGCTATCCGCCTCAATCGCGCGGACATAGGCATCGTTGACCAACGCCAGTCGCGTGTCGCTATCGCGAAACCACATGGGGAACGGCGCCGCCTCGATCAGACCCGACAGCGCGGCAAAAGCGGCAAGCGCATCATCGCGTTCGCGGCGCATCGTGGCAAGCAGCGCCTGCGTCTCCGTCGTGTCGGCAAACCACAGCAGCACCGATCCCGGCGCGCCAACGGCGGGCGGTGCGGCCATGCCCTGCACCAGCAATTCGCGCGCACCGCCGATGGGGCGCAAGACCAGCGCAAAGGATTTTCCGCCCCGCTGCGCACCGATGACCGCTTGTCGCAACGCGTCGTGCGCGGCGGCATCCAACCCTTCGTCAACGCCTTTTAGTTCATCAAAGCTGGCGGGTGCCTGCGCAAGGCCCAGCCACGTGCCAAGCCGCGCCCCGGCCTCTAACCGCCAATCTGCGCGCAGGATCACCGGGATTTGCGGCGCCGCCTCGACCAGACTGGCCAGCCGCGCTGTCTGGCCCGCCGCCACTGCCGCGCGGCGCTGCATCGCAACGCCGCGCAGCAACGCGCCCAGCGCCAGCACCAGCCAGACCAGCAGAAACAGGCCAATGCCGAACAGTGCCGGAGCAGTGAGCACGCCAGTCATCGTCAAGGTCGGTTCACGGGGCGAGCGGCAGCCATCCCGATGCCCTAACGGCCTCTCCCGCCGAGTTCAATCATCTCGGCGGAAAAGGGCAGTGTGACGCATCAATAACGATAATGGTCGGGCTTGAACGGCCCATGCTGCGGCACGCCAATGTAATCTGCCTGCTTTTGCGACAATGTCGTCAGTTTCACGCCCAGCTTTTCCAGGTGCAGCGCCGCGACTTTTTCGTCCAGATGCTTAGGCAGCACATAGACGTCATTTTTATACTGCTCGCTGCGCGTCCACAATTCGATCTGGGCCAGCGTCTGGTTGGTAAAGCTCGCCGACATCACAAAACTGGGGTGGCCAGTGGCATTGCCCAGATTCACCAGGCGGCCCTTGGACAGGATGATGATCTGCTTACCATCCGGGAATTCGACCAGATCAACCTGTGGCTTCACCTCGGTCCACTTGTAATTGCCAAGCGCGGCAATCTGAATTTCGCTGTCGAAATGGCCGATGTTGCACACGATCGCCATATTCTTCATGCCCAGCATGTGCTCGGCAGTGATGACGTCGGCGTTGCCAGTGGCGGTCACAAAAATGTCGGCGCGGGTCACGGCCTCTTCCATCGTTACCACTTCGAAACCCTCCATCGCGGCTTGCAGCGCGCAGATGGGGTCAACTTCGGTCACGAGCACCCGGGCGCCGCCATTGCGCAGCGATTGCGCGCTGCCCTTGCCAACATCGCCAAAGCCCGCAACCACCGCGATCTTGCCCGCCAGCATCACATCAGTGCCGCGGCGGATGGCGTCGACCAGCGATTCTTTGCACCCATAAAGATTGTCGAATTTCGACTTGGTGACGCTGTCGTTGACGTTGATTGCGGGAAAGGGCAGTTCGCCCTTCTTGGCAATGGCATACAAGCGGTGGACGCCGGTTGTCGTTTCTTCCGAAACGCCCTTGATCGCCTTGACTGTCTTGGACAGATAACCTGGGCGGGCCGCGACGAACGCCTTCAGCGCGCGCTGCATCTCGATTTCTTCTTCATTTTCCGGTGGCGGCATGGTGTCGCCAGCTTCCAGCTTTGCTCCCCACAGGGCAAACATGGTCGCATCGCCGCCATCATCAAGGATCAGGTTGCAAGTCTGGCCATCGCCATCCTGTTCCCAGTCAAAAATGCGGCCGACATAGTCCCAATATTCGGCAAGGCTTTCGCCCTTCACCGCGAACACCGGCACGCCCGTTGCCGCGATGGCGGCAGCGGCATGATCCTGTGTCGAATAGATATTGCACGTCGCCCAGCGCACATCGGCGCCAAGCGCCGTCAGCGTTTCGATGAGTACTGCGGTCTGGATTGTCATGTGCAGCGAACCCGTAATGCGCGCACCCTGCAACGGTTGCGCGGTGCCGAACTCGCTGCGCAGTGCCATCAATCCCGGCATTTCGGTTTCAGCAATGTTGATTTCCTTGCGGCCGAAATCGGCAAGCGCGATGTCGGCAATCACAAAATCACGGGCGTTGGCGGCGAGAGTGGCCACGGGGTTTCTCCTGACAGATCAGATCACAGGGCGCCTTGTTGGCGCACCCGTTTGTATGGCGCGCGCCCTAACCGAAGTTGGCGCAGCGATCAAATATAAAGTTTTCTTTATATCCCTTTGCAAACGTCAATGCGGCAGTTTTTTATGAAAAATAATTTGCTGGCGCATTTCGGCACAGCGAAATCCATGCCCAGCCGTTAAATGGACATAAGAACAATATCATCGGAAATAAAAGGTATAGCGGCCTTAGCGATAAGCTTAACTGCTCTTTGTGACAACAGTGTTACAATAAGCTGATTCTGTTGATTTTTCTTTGGATCATGACATACTCCACTGCAAGAGAGGGAGAAACGCCATGTTGAAGTTTATGCTGGCCGGGGCCGCCGCCGCCCTTGCAATTCCGTTGATGATCCCCCCTGCGAGCGCGCGTCATCTGGTCGCCGATGGCGTAACCACATTGCCTGTTGCCTATGACGCAATGCGCAGCGGTCAGACCAAAGTTGCGATTACCCAGCTTCAGGCCGAAACCAAACTTTCGCCGCGCGATCCATCGCGCCTGATCAATCTTGGCACTGCATATGCGCGATTGGGCCGGACCGAAGAGGCGGGGGCGATGTATCGTGCCGCGCTGGCCAGCCCGATTCGCTATGACGTCGAACTGGCGGACGGCCAGTATATGGATTCGCGCTGGGCTGCGCGCACCGCGCTGGCGCGGCTGGCCAGCCGCCCGCGCGGCACTGTAACGCTTGCACAGGCACAATAATCCTCCGCCATCCACGGATCAAGGGACCGGCGGCAGCGACCCAAAGGGCGCTGCCGCCGTTTTCATATTTCAGGCAACGCCCCCCGCTGCGCTAAGCAGTCTGGCATCAACGCCGACGCTGGCAAAGGCATCGGACCAGCGATCGATGCGCGGCGAATCGAACAACAACGCTGGGGTCGCGGGCGCGGCGTGCCATGCGTGGCGTGCAAATTCGCTTTCCAGCTGCCCGGCGTCCCAGCCTGCGTACCCCAGCGCGAAATGCCACTGCGATGGCCCGCCCCCCTTGGCCAGCGCGCGCAGCACATCGGGCGAACTGCTGACCATCCATTGACCGGCCACCTCCACAGCATCGGCCCCCGCCCAGTCGCGGCTGTGCAGCACAAACCCGCGCTGCCGTTCAACCGGACCACCCTCCAGCACCGGACAGTCGTGGATTGCGCCGCCAACGATGCCAAGCTGGCCCAGCACATCGCCCATCGTCAGCGACGGAAAAGGCGCACCGAGCGCAATGCCCATGGCGCCGGTTTGATCGTGGCGCACCATCGCAATCACTGCCCGGTCAAAGCGCGGATCGCCGACACCGGGCAGCGCGAGCAGAAGTTGGCCGGTGAGCCAGGGGGCGGATGTGTTCATCCCCCCCAATCTGACGCATCGCACGGCGTGGGTCCAGCGCCGATCCCGCCGCTCGCCTCTTGACAGCATCAGCGCGGCGACCAATGTCCGGAGCGTCCCCCCTCAATCCCCTGAAATGGAGAATTCGCATGACTATTGCCCTTGGCGACAAACTGCCTTCCACAACCTTTGTTAAAGCCGGTCCTGACGGCAGCGAGCCTGTGACCAGCGATGCTTTTTTCGCGGGTCGGCGGGTCGCTATTTTCTCGGTTCCGGGTGCATTCACCCCGACCTGTTCAGCCAAACATCTGCCCGGCTTCGTCGCAAAGGCAGCCGAACTAAAGGCCAAGGGCATCGACGAGATCGCCTGCACCGCCGTCAACGATGCCTTTGTCATGGGCGCCTGGGGCAAGTCCGCGAACGCCGGTGACGCGGTGACCATGCTTTCCGACGGCAATGGCGAATTTCCAAAGGCGGTCGGTCTGGAAATGGACGGCAGCAAATTTGGCATGGGCACACGCGGCCAGCGCTTTGCCATGGTCGTAAATGACGGCGTCGTCGAACAACTGTTCGTCGAGGGTCCGGGCGAATTTCGCGTGTCGAGCGCCGATCATATGCTGGAAAATCTCTGATCGGCTGAACGGTGGGCCCGGTTGCAGGATCGGGCCCGCCATCCCCTTTGTGCGGCAAAAACAGCCCCCCCCCTTTCCCTGCCGCGCGCTTTGAGGCACAAGGGGGACGATGAACGACATGCAGAACACAGCACCCAGCGACGCCGCCATCGCCGCTATAATCGCCCAAATTCAGGATCAGTTGCGCACCCACTTCCGCGCCTCTGTTGATGCGTTAAAGGCCGACATCGCGGCGTTTGTCGCCGATGGCACCCTGCCCCCCGCCGACGCGTGGGCCCAGGGCATGTATAATTATCCTGCACTGCGGATCACCGCGACCGGCACTTTGCGACAGGGCGTGAAGGACCATAATATGTCCTTTGGCCGCATCGACCGGGCGGGTGAATTCGTCACATCGATCACGCGCCCTGACCTTTTCGGCGACTATATCGCTGAACAGCTAAGCTTGATCCTGCGCCATTATGACGTGCGGATCGAGGTCGTGGCATCCGATCAGGCGATCCCCTTTCCCTATGTGCTTGACCCCAGCGGATCGACCGACATGGGCGGCGTTGCGCCATTACAGCTGGCACGGCATTTCCCGACAACAGAACTTGCGCACATTGGCGACGAACTTGCCGATGGCCTGTTCGGCTTTGACGCGGGCACCGCCCAGCCGCTTGCCCTGTTCGACGCGCTGCGTACCGATTTTTCCCTCGCGCGCCTGCGCCACTATACCGGCACCGCGCCCGAGCATTTTCAACGCTATATCCTGTTCACCAACTATCACCGTTATGTCGACGAATTCGTCCGCTGGGCGGGGGATCAGGTTGGCAAGGGCCAATATACCGCGCTGGCGGGCGCGGCGGGCCTGTATGTCAACACACCCGGTGTCGATGCAAGCAAGCAGGTCGCCGACAGCGCGTGGCGGCGGCACCAGATGCCGGCCTATCACCTGATCGCGCCGGGCGGCGCGGGAATCACGCTGGTCAATATTGGCGTCGGCCCGTCGAATGCCAAAACCATCACCGACCATCTTGCGGTGCTGCGGCCCGAGGCGTGGTTGATGATCGGCCACTGCGGCGGGCTGCGGGCGAGCCAGCGGATCGGCGATTATGTCCTTGCCCACGCTTACCTGCGCGACGATCATATCCTCGACAGCGTGCTGCCCCCCGAAATCCCGATCCCCCCGATTGCCGAGGTGCAGCAGGCCCTGGCCCAGGCCGCCGAAAAAGTGTCGGGCGAAAGCGGCGCCGATCTTAAACGCCGGATGCGCACCGGTACCGTCGTCACCACCGATGACCGCAATTGGGAGCTGCGCTTTACCACATCGGCGCTGCGTTTTTCCCAGTCGCGTGCCATTGGCATCGACATGGAAAGCGCCACGATTGCGGCACAGGGCTATCGCTTCCGCGTGCCCTACGGGACGCTATTGTGCGTGTCGGACAAACCGCTCCACGGCGAGCTTAAACTGCCAGGCCAGGCCAACCGCTTTTACGAAGAAGCCATCGCTGCCCACCTGCAAATCGGTATCCGCGCCTGCGAGTTTTTGCGCGACGAAGGCGCAAAGCTGCACAGCCGGAAACTGCGCGCGTTTAATGAACCGCCGTTTCGGTGACGGGCGCAGTAGGGGGAAGTAAAGGGATGCTGGTTCGGACCGTGCACCGCTGGTCAGCGTTGTTGATCATAATATTTTTGATCGCGCATATCGGCAATCATCTGATCGCGCTTGGCGGCGTCGCGGCGCATATTTCGGCAATGGAAAATCTGCGGCTCATCTATCGGTACCCGGTTGTCGAGGGTGTCCTGTTGATCGCTTTTGCCGTTCAAATCACGACCGGGGTGACACGGGTTGTCGCCGGCTGGCGAAAACGCTCGGGCGGAGTGGCGTGGCTTCAGGCGGGAACGGGGCTTTACATCGCCACCTTTCTGCTGATCCACGTCGGCGCTGTCCTGACTGCACGGAGCGATGGGGTTAATACCAATTTCCACTTTGCAGCGGCCGGGATGCATGTGGAGGGGTTTGTTTGGTTCTTTACACCTTACTACAGCCTGGCTGTGGCCAGTCTGTTCACCCACATTGGCTGCGCGCTGTATTGGGCAAAGCTTGATCGCGGACAGCCCGTGGCCGCACGTCGCAGGTTACAGGCGATGGCGGCGATGGGCATCGCGACGGGTGCAACGATTGTTGCGACATTGGCGGGGTGGATCGTGCCAGTGATCATTCCCGCCAGCTACCTCAGCGCTTTCTCAAGCTGAAACCGCCCTTCACCAACCCGTTTCCGCGCCCTTGTTCTGCTCTTTCAGCCAGGTCATCAGCGGGGCGAAATAATCGAGCAGCGGTTTGCCCGACATTTGGCGCGTACCGGTAAAGGCCTCCAGCGCGTCGGGCCATGGCTTTGACGCGCCCATTTCCAGCATGGCGTTCAGTTTCGCGCCCACATCCTTGTTGCCATAGATTGAACAACGGTGAAGCGGGCCGGTCCATCCTGCCGCGTCACAGGCCGCCTTGAAGAACTGGAATTGCAGCACGCGGGCAAGGAAATAGCGGGCATAGGGGGTGTTGCCGGGGATATGGTATTTGGCACCGGGATCAAAGGCATCGGCGCCGCGCGCGACCGGCGGGGTAATCCCCTGATATTGCAGGCGCAGCGACGTCCACGCCTGATTATAGCCGGCAGGCTTGATCGTACCGGAAAACACCCCCCAGCGCCATTTGTCGACCATCAGGCCGAACGGCAAAAATGCGACCTTGTCCATCGCCTGGCGCAACAGCAGCCCGGTGTCCTTGTCCGCACCCGGCACCTTGTCGGCGTCGAGCAGGCCGATCTGGACCAGATAATCGGGCGTGATCGACAGCGCCAGCATGTCGCCAATGGCTTCGTGGAACCCGTCGTTGGCGCCGTTCAGATGCAGGAAGCTTTGCTGTTTATAGGCGCGCTGGTAATAATTATGGCCCAATTCATGGTGGATGGTGATGAAATCATCGGCGTTGACCTTGATGCACATCTTGATGCGCAGATCATCCTTGTTATCCAGATCCCATGCGCTGGCGTGACAAATGACCTCACGGTCGGCGGGCTTCAGAAATTGCGAGCGCGTCCAGAAAGTGTCGGGCAGCGGCGCAAGGCCCAGCGAGCTGAAAAAGCCCTCACCATATTTGACCATGTCGATGGGCGTCTTGCCTTGTGCGGTCAGCAGCGCGCCAATGTCATAACCAATGTCGCCCGCGCCCGGCGGGGCGACGATGTCGTAAATACCGCCCCATTCCTGCGCCCACATATTGCCTAGCAAATCGGCGCGGATCGGGCCGGTTCTGGCCTGAACGGCATCACCATATTTGGCGTTTAATTTGCCGCGAACAAAGGTGTGGAGTTCGTCATACAGCGGCTTCACATCCTGCCACAGCTGATCCATCGTCCGCCCAAATTCAGCGGCGGGCATGTCATAGTTCGACCGCCACAGCGCACCGGTGTCAGCAAATCCCAGCTCGCGCGCGCCTTCGTTGGCGATCGTGACCATGCGGGCATAATCGCCCTTCATCGGCGCACCGACATTGTCGTGCCAGCTCGCCCACATTTCCTGCAATTCTTCGGGGTTGCGGTTGGTGCCCATTTCGGCCTCGATATCCGATCCATTAATCGGCGTGCCGCGCAGCGTCCCCTTGCCCTTGCCATATTGCGAGCCGAGTCCCGTCGCGATGGTCGCCAGCTCGCCCGCTGCGCCCGCGCGGGTCGGGGCCGGCAGCACGATGCCAGTGCGCAGGATCAGCAGCTTGCGCCGCGTTTCCGCATCCAGCCCCGCCACCTTGTCAAATTTCGCCGCCGCGAGCGCAAGGCCGACAGCCAGCGTGGTGTCGCTTTCCCCCTGTTCGGCGGCGAGCGCGTCGGTATCCTCGGTAATGAAAGTCTGGTTGATCCAATACACCTTCTGCGCGCGGTTCGATTGCGCGAGCAACTTCGTCTCGGCATCGGCGACAAACGCCTTGGCATCGGCAGCCGTCGGTGCTGCGGCTTCCTGTGCCAGTACCGGCATCGCGACCAGCGCAAACGCCAGCGAAAGACTTGAAATCATCGTTTTCATCGCAAAACTCCCCGGATATATTCGACTGGTCTTGATCGTTGCGGTGCGGCGGTCGAGTCCGTCCCCGACCAATGTACGGCAGACTTCGACCAACTGTGCCCGGCGGTCAACCCGACAGAAAGCTGGCGAGGCTATCGCCCAGCGCGGTTTCGGTCACGCTCGACATATGGGTGCCAGGGATCTCATCGAAACGGCCATCTGGCAAGGCGGCAGCGAGATCCGGCCCGCTGCCATTGTCCTGATCCTGCACCCCGCATACGACCAGCGTCGGCATGGTCACGCGGGCCAGCAGCGCCGGATCGGTGTCGGTGAAACTGGCCAGCAACAGCCCCGCCGCGATCCGGTCGACGCCCATGGTTTTCATGAACTGGATGGCCAACCATGTATCGTCGCCGCGCTGTGCCGTTGCAAATTCTGCAATCACGCGCTGGAAAAACTGGCTGCGCGACCGCCACCCCGCCAGCCCGTCCAGCCCCATGCCGCCCAGTACCAGCCGCCGGGGTTTCAGACCGCTTACCACGGCGCGCGTGGCTGTCCGCGCGCCCAGCGAGAAACCGCCGAGGTCATAGTCGCCCAGCGCAAGATGATCGATCAGATCGCCAAGGTCATCGACCAGAACATCGGGCGGATAATGGGCCGCATCGTGCGGCGCGCCGCTGTCCCCATGCGCGCGCAGATCAGGCAGGATGACGCGGAACCCCGCCTCCGCAATCCGGGCCGCATGGCCATATTTGATCCAGTTGATGGCCGCATTCGAGAACAGCCCGTGGAGCAGGATCACCGGTGGCCCCTGACCCAGCTCTCGCCAGACCAGCGGGATGCCATCGCGCGCGGTGAAGCGGTGGAGGGTGGGTTCAGTCATCGTGCCACCAGCCCCTTTTGTGCCATCCGCCACTTGGCCATCTCAATCCGGTCCTGCCCAAAGAAAGGTTCGCCGTCGAACACCAAAGTTGGCACGCCCCAATGCCCGGCGGCCTCAAGCGCGGCCAGGTTGGCATGGATTTCGGCATCAAGTGCTGCGGCATCGCTTGCTGCTTCGGTATCAAGCTCGGCCAGGTCCAGGCCCGCGCGCGCCGCAGCCCCGGCGAGATGCTCGCCTTCGTGCCAGCCATCCTGTCCGCCCCAGATCATCTGCGCGACCTCATCGCAGAAGGCGAGGCTCGCGCCCCGCCGCGCCGCTGCCTGCCCCAACCGGGTGAGGCGGAAAATATGCGGCTGTTCCGCTGCTATCGCGCGCGTCATTACATTTTGCACAATCGGATCGGGGCGCGGTGGGCCGAACGGGATGCCGTGAAACTGCGCCACCCGCATCATGTCGCGCATCGTATAGCCCAGCCAGTTGGGGTGGCTGCGTTCAAAGAAGTCGGGTTCGCGGATGGCCAGCGGATAGACTGGACGGACAATGATATCGACCGCGTGGCTCTCGCTGAGCGCGCGGTACCGCCCGATGGCAAGATAGCTATAGGGGGAACGAAAGGACCAGAAGAGGTCGGCGGTGAGGTTCATTCCGCCTTGGTGCCAGCCGACAGGCGGACACGCAACCATGGGATGACGAACAGCGCGCCCAGCATCGCCAGCGCCATATCCTTTTGCGCGTCCCAGATATCGCCTTGCTGGCCATTGTAATGGTCCGCCATTTCGCCCGCCACGACGATGGTCAGCAGCCATTCGAAAATCTCGTACAGGCTGGATATGGCAAGCACGAACGTCAGCCCTGTGAGCAGCGCGCCCCGCACCCCCAGCCCGCCGCGCCGCGCCAATTCGGCCACCGGCAGCAGCGCCAGCAGGCCAAAGGCAAGATGCACCAGTCGGTCATAATGATTGCGGGTCCAGCCCATGGTGTCGCTGACGCTGGCGCCGGTCAGTGCGGTGGCCCAGGCGTCATACGGCACATTGCTGTACGTATAGCGCCCACCAAGTGTGTGGAGCATCAGAAAAACGACGATGCTGGCCAGCGCAGCGGTGCTGATCGGCCAGCGCCGCAACAGCCACGGCGATGCGACGATCAACACCATCGTCGGCAGATGTTGCAACAGCGCAACTTGCGGATAGGGCTGGTCAATCTGCGCCAGCAACAGCACGGCGAGGAGCAGGCCGATCAGCGGGCGGTGAAAACGCACGGTTACCGCCAACCCCCTTACCCCTTCTTCAAATGCCAACCCCCCTACCCCTTCTTCAAATGCCGCCGTCCGAGCAATTCTGCAATCTGCACCGCGTTCAGCGCCGCGCCCTTGCGCAGGTTGTCGCTGACGCACCAGAAGGCAAGCCCGTTGTCGACCGTCGAATCGTCGCGCACACGGCTCACGAACGTGGCGTAATCGCCGACGCACTCCACCGGGGTGATATAACCGCCGTCTTCGCGCTTATCGATCAGCATCACGCCGGGGGCCTCGCGCAGGATGCGCTGGGCGTCTTGTGCCGACAGTTCATTTTCAAATTCGACATGGACCGCTTCGGAATGGCCCACGAACACCGGAACGCGAACACAGGTCGCGACAACCTTGATCTTTGGCCCCATGATCTTTTTGGTTTCAACCACCATCTTCCATTCCTCTTTGGTCGAACCATCGTCGAGGAATTTGTCGATGTGCGGGATGACGTTGAACGCGATCTGCTTGGTAAAGGTGCTGATCGATTTTTCATCGTTCACGAATATCGCGCGCGTTTGCGAAAACAGCTCATCCATCCCCGCCTTGCCTGCGCCGCTGACCGATTGGTACGTCGCGACGACAACGCGCTTCACAGTTGCGACATCGTGGAGCGGCTTGAGCGCGACCACCAGCTGTGCGGTCGAGCAATTCGGGTTGGCGATGATGTTGCGGCGCTTATAGCCATCAATGGCATCGGGGTTCACTTCCGGCACGATCAGCGGCACGTCGGGGTCCATGCGGTACAGCG
>Ga0105045_10003126_pt1 | contig 14125 bp, 14 predicted proteins | sample MAT02_FD_78089 | JGI IMG/M metagenome (GOLD analysis project Ga0105045, IMG submission 78089) | Freshwater microbial communities from Lake Fryxell liftoff mats and glacier meltwater in Antarctica - MAT-02 (megahit assembly) | ecosystem: Environmental > Aquatic > Freshwater > Ice > Liftoff...
GCCACGAAGTGGCGATCAAACGCCTGTCGCTCCACGGCACGCCCGAGGAACTGGCGAAAGCCCGCGCCCGCATCCGCCGCGAAGCCGAGGTGCTCCAACAACTCGATCACCCCGCCGTGGTGCACCTGCGCGAGGTGGTCGACGAGGGCGATGACCTCATCTTGGTCATGGACTTCTTGCCCGGCGGCAACCTGGCCCAGCGCGTCGGCGAGCACGGTCCGCTCTCGGCCGACCAGGTGGACCAGGTGGCCGACCGCCTTCTCGATGCGCTGGCAACCGCCCATCGCATGGGCATCGTCCACCGAGACATCAAGCCGGCCAACGTGCTGTTCGATGCAGCCGGGAACCCCGCACTGGCGGACTTCGGCGTCGCCATCCATCGAGATGCCACCCCCGGGCTCACCGCCACCGAGATGGTGGTGGGCACCCCGGGGTTCATGTCACCCGAGCAGGCGCGAGGCGACGATGCCACCGCCGCTTCCGATGTCTTCAGCCTGGGGGCCACGCTGCTGTTCGCGGCGACCGGCGCCGGACCGTTCGGCGCCGGCGACCCGCGCGTGCTGCTGCTGCGCGCCGCTGCGGGCCGCACGGAGAAGGTGCCCAAGGACCTCCCACCCGACCTGCGCCGTCGGATCTCGGCCATGGTGTCGCGCGATCCTGCGGGTCGACCGACGGCGGCCGCGGCACGGGGCGGAACCGCTGGCACCCACCAGCGCACCGCAGCCAGCCGAGCCGTGCGGTCGCCGCGGCGACGCCTGCAGCTCGGGGCGGCTGCGATTTTGCTGCTGGCCATCGCCGGCATCGTGGCGGTGGCCACCAGCGCCGACGGCAACCGAGGCCCGCTGCAGGTACCGACGTCGTCCACCACGGAATCCACCGTCCCCACCACGGAGCAGTGCACTCCACTCCCCTTCCAGCCCTGCGGCGAGGAGCCGGCCCCAAACACCGATGGGACCCGCTGCCTCGAAGGCTTCGCGGACTACGACGACGACGCAGCCAACGGTTGCGAGGCCGCCGCCGACGGTCAGGCCGACGACGCGGAGCTCGACGGAGCCTTGACCGCCAACCTGGTGCCCGGCGATGACGTGGACACCTACTCGTTGCAGGTGGGCGACCGCTTCCAGTTCGACTGCAGCGGAAGCATCCAGGTTCGTCTCACCGCCCCACCAGGAGCGCGCCAGCGCGTGACCGTGCTCGATGGCGACAAGCAGCTCGGTACGGGCATGAGCGAGGATGGCGTGCCCAAGGAGGTGACCATTGGCGACCCCAACTGCGGGAGCGACGATGGCGGCACCTTGACCGTGCGGGTCGAGTCGGTTGGCACCGACCGTTCGCCGGAGAACTACCTCCTCGAAGCCCGCGGCAACTTCTGACCCGCCCCTCCGGAGGCCTCCGCAATGCCGCCGGTAGGGTCACCGGCCATGGCTCATGATCGACTCGGGTTCACCTTTGCCAGCCTCATGCCCCTCGGCCCAGAACTGGCGCTCGAGACCGCACAACAGGCGGCGAGCCTCGGCTACCGCTCCTTTTGGACAGCCGAGACCACGGGGCCCGAGGCGTTTTCGCTCCTGGCCGCGGCAGGCGCAGTGGCGCCGGGCCTCGACCTGGGCACGGGCGTGCTCGCCCTCCAACTCCGCACGCCGATGGTGGCCGCCATGGGCGCCGCCACCCTGCAGGCCCTGCACCCCAACGCCGACATCTTGTTGGGCATCGGCGTCTCGTCGCCTGTTGTCACCAGCCGGTGGCACGGCGTGGAGTACGGCGAGCGGCCGCTGGCCCGGGTGCGCGAGTACGTCACCCTCGTGAAGGCGTGCCTCTCGGGCGACAAGGTCGACTTCGATGGCGACTTCTACCAGGTGAAGGGGTTCCGCCTCGGCCTGAAGCTCGGCGACAAAAAGCCCAAGGTGGTGGTGGGCGCGCTCAACCCCGCCATGTTGCGCCTGGCCGGCGAGGTCGCCGACGGGGTGCTGCTCAACTACCTCCCCGCCTCGCACGTGGCCTGGTCTGTGGAGCAGGTGCGAGCGGGCGGCACTGCGGAGATCTACGCGTACGTCCATGCCGGGGTGGGCGACCGCGAGCAGGGCATCGACAAGGCCCGACGAGACCTCTTCTCCTACGCGGTCGTCGACGCCTATGCCGCCAACTTCCGCCGCGCCGGGTTCGGCCACGAGGTCGACGAGATCCGCGAGCACCACGCCGCCGGCGACCGCGAGGGCGCCCTCGCGGCGGTATCGGACCGGATGTGCGACGCCATCGATGTGCTCGGCGACGCGGATCTGGTGCGCGACACCGTTCGCAGCTACGTGACCGCTGGAGTGGACGTGCCCGTGCTCATGCCCCTGCCCTGGGGTGGCGAGCGCCGCCAGGTCATCACCGACACCATGGAAGCCGCCGCCTCCGCCTGAATCTACGTGCCCTCTTCCGCTCGCCCTGCCCGATCTGGGTCGATGGTGCGAGTCCTGGGCGCACGATCGACCCACTTCGAGCACATCCGAGACCACTTCGGGCCGCTGCCAGGGGCGCTCGGTAGGGTGCGCCCATGGAGCTGAAGGATCGGGTGGTGGTGGTCACCGGCGGGGCCAAGGGCATCGGGTACGCCCTGGCCGAGGCGTTCGTGGCCGAGGGTGCCAGGGCCATCGCCGTGGTGGACCTCGACCAACGCGAGGTCGACCACGCGGTTGCGCAGCTCGGCGAGCGCGCCACCGCCTACGCCGTCGACGTGTCGGACCGGGCCTCGGTCGCGGCGCTGGTGGCCGATGTCGAAGACCGGCTGGGCCCCATCGACCTCATGGTGAGCAACGCAGGGATCGGCACGGGGGCAGGAATCGACGCCTCGGACGAGGCTTGGGAGCGCATCTTCGGTGTCAACGTGCTGGCCCACGTCTACGCCGCCGAGGCCGTCCTGCCCTCCATGCTGGCCAGGGGCGAGGGCTATCTCCTGTCCACTGCGTCGGCCGCTGGCCTGCTCACCCAGATCGGCGACCTGCCCTATTCGGTCACCAAGCACGCCGCCGTGGCCGTCGCCGAGTGGTTGGCCATCACCTACGGCGATGCCGGCATCAAGGTGTCGTGCCTGTGCCCCCAAGGCGTGCGGACGGACCTGCTGGCCGGGGCCATGGGCCTCACGTCGGTGGAGACGGTGGTGGCCCAAGGCGTCATCGAGCCTGCCGAGGTGGCCGCCGCCACCGTTGCCGGTCTGGCCGCCGAGCAGTTCTTGATCCTCCCGCACCCCGAGGTGGCCGAGTACTACCGCCGCCGCGCCACCGACACCGACCGCTGGCTGGCCGGGATGAGCCGGCTCCAAGCGCGCATCGTCGGCGCCTTGGCCGATGCCCCGCCCCCCGCGGTCACCTGACCGGCCCCGTCTCGCCATGGCCAAGCGAACCTCCCCCATCGACGACGGCCTGCGCGACATCGGCCTCGAGATCGGCCAGATCGTGCGCTACCTCGGCTCATCCGACAAGCGCTACCGAGAAGGCGTCGTGCTCCGTCTCGAGCGCGACGGGTCGGTCGGCCTACGTGACGACCGGGGACGGGCGCGCGCCATCACCGTCGAGCGCATCGAGGTGCGCGTGGTGGGGCCGCGCGGTGGCGAGCAGTGGCTGCCACTGACCGACACCGGCGGCGGCTTCCAGCTCGGCCTGTTCTAACGGTGGACGATCTCATCCTGCTCTCGAGCTCGCACCTGGTCGATCTCCCCATGGAGCTGGCGGAACTGCACGTACACCTTCAGGTTGGCGACACTCATCAGCTGCAAACGAGCCTTCCGGACTTACAGGGTCGCCTGACCACAGTGGTGGAGGCGGCTGGCTTTCGGGTCCAGCGAATCACGCCACAAAGCGCGCCTCCAGCATCCGCACCTCTGCGCACCGTCTTCGTTCGCGTCGAGCGGGCCCTCCCCGATCATGTGGGCGAGAACATGGCGATGCTGTGTTGTGGCCTGAACCCCTCGCTCCATGCCGCCGATGCTGGGGTTGGGTACGTGACCGGGTCCAACCGCTTTTGGCGGGCCATGGATGCGGCCGGGCTGGCCGGCCGCGATCGAGACCCGCACCTCCTCCTGCGTGAACACCACATCGGCATGACCGACCTCGTGAAGCGGGCCACAGCGCGGGCCGACGAGCTGACCACAGCCGAGTACCGCACTGGGGTCGCCCGCCTCGACGAGCTCTGCGAATGGCTGCAGCCCGCGGCCGTGGCCGCGGTCGGACTTGCGGGGTGGCGCGCCGCGGTGGACCGCAAGGCAACCGTGGGTTGGCAGCCTCGGCCATTGGGCGGGCGACCGGTCTACCTCCTGCCCTCAACCAGCGGCCTCAACGCCGGCACATCGCTCGACGACCTCGTCGCTCACCTCCAACAAGCACACGCCGGGCCACCCGCCAGCTGATCTCTCCGAGAAGTTCACGCAACGAGGCGCGGATCGCACACGTCGGGCTGCGACACTGGAACCATGGCCCGCCGCACCAAGATCATCGCCACCATCGGACCCGCTTCAGATTCCGAGGCCATGATCAAGGACCTTGCCGAGGCGGGCATGGACGTGGCCCGCATCGGGCTGGCCCACGGCTCGCTCGACGAGGCCATCGAGAAGTTCCGCCGGGTCCGCCGGGTCGAGGCCGCGCTCGGCCGTCCCATCGGTGTGATGGTCGATCTCCCCGGTCCCAAGGTTCGCGCCGGCCACATGCCCGAAGGCGGCCTTCCGGTGATGGAGGGAGACCTCATCAACCTCACCCCTGGGTCCGAGGGCTCCACGGCCAAGGTGATCAACGTCGACCACGAGGGGCTGCTCACCGACCTTCATGTCGGCGATCGGGTCACGTTCGGAGATGGCGTGGTCATGGCCGAGGTGATGGACCGCAAGGCCGACTGCTTGGAGGCGCGCATCACCCACGGCGGCCTGCTGCAGGGCCGGCCTGGCGTGCACATCCCGTCAGACCGCCTGCGCATCTCATCACCGACCCCCGACGACCTCCACATGCTCGACGCGTTCGTGGAGGAAGGCATCGACATGGTGGCCCTGTCGTTCGTCCGGTCCGCCCACGACGTGCGACGCGTGGGCGTCGAACCCCACCCCCGGGGTCCGCTCGTCATCGCCAAGATCGAGACCCGTGCCGCAGTCGACAACCTCGACAGCATCATCGAGGCGTCGGGCGGCGTGATGATCGCCCGTGGCGACCTTGGCGCCGAGATGCCCATCGAGGAACTGCCGCACCTCCAAAAACGCATCATCCAGCGCTGCATCGCGCTGGGCCGTCCCGCCATCACCGCCACCCAGATGCTCGAGTCGATGGTGACGGCCCCGTCGCCCACTCGCGCCGAAGCGTCCGACATCGCCAATGCGGTGTTCGACGGCTCCAGCGCCCTCATGTTGTCGGGCGAGTCCGCCATCGGCCACAACCCCACCAATGCCGTGGCCACCATGGCGCGCATCGCAGCGCGAGCTGACGACGAGTTCGACTACGACGCGTGGGGCTCTCGTGTCCACGACCTGGCCTCCACCATGAAGCCCCACATCGACGACACCGTCACCCTTGGCATGACCAACGCTGCGTGGCGAGCTGCCCTCGAGACCAACGCCAGCGCCATCTTGTGTGTCACCCGGACCGGCTTCACCGTTCGCTCCATCGCTCGCTTCCGACCCGAGGCCAAGATCATCGGCTTCTCCACGGACCTGCAAACGCTGCGCCAGCTCACGCTCAGCTGGGGTGCCACCCCCTTGCTGCTCGACGTGGACTACCAGGACGAAAACGTCATCACCCGGGCCGTCGAGCAGGCCCGCGAGGCGGGTCTCATCCGTCGTGGTGACCTCGTCGCCGTGTTGTCGGGTTCTCGCGAGTACCCAGGCCAGGCCACCGACTCCCTGCGCCTCATCCCCATCCGCTGATCCGGGACAAAGCTGTCAGGAATCACTACAAGTCGGTTTGAATCTGCCGAAAGGACCAACAGGCGATGTCCCGGCAATCGGTGCCGGTGGGGCCCCTCCCGTCGTCCGAGGTCTCAATGTCCATGATGCGACGTGGTCCCCTTGACCGGTACTCCCCCGAATGGGTGCTTCGTCAGGCGAACGCGCATGGCATCCACGGAAGCATCGAGTTCCACACCGACCGGCCGCTCACCTTCTACCTCCAAGATGGCTGCATCTACGCCGCCGCAGAAGGAACCGGAGCCGCCGCTGGTGCCCCCGACGCCATGCCAGCCGATGAGGCCGCCGCCCGTCGTCACGTGGTCGACCTGCTGAGCGATGCCCTCAGCCGTGAGGTCGGCTGGTACTACCTCGACCCGCTCGGCCACGTACCCACCAAGGGCACCTGGGTTTGGGAGACCGCCGGCTTGATCATGGACACGCGAGCCCAGGTCCACGAGGTCCGAACACGGTCGACCTGGAGCGAGCGCACGATCGAATTGCAGCCGTCCCCGAGCGGCTCGGTGACCCTCGGGTCCGATGCCTGGTCGGTCGTCGCAGCCCTGGCCGGCAAGCGAGACACGTCTGCGCTTCGCTCCGAACTCGATTGGAGCGCCGACCGCCTGATCGCCGCACTCACCGAGATCGAGGGCCAGGGCGTGCTCGCCAACCCCAGCAGCAGGAACCACATCGGGCCGCCGACACCCCCTGTCAACCTCTCGCCGCCGGAACCCCCCGGCAGGCTGCTGCGACGCAGGGGCGAAGTCCGCCGCGCTGGCGGCTGACCCTCGGGCGCAGACCCGTCGACTCGCGTGGTGCATGCTCGTAGCCATGGGCTTGCTCGACGGTCGCAGCGTGTTGGTCACCGGGGTGCTGACCCCCTCGTCGATCGCCTTCACCTGTGCTCGAGTCGCACAGGAGCAGGGGGCCACCGTGGTGCTCACCTCGTTCGGCCGGGCGATGTCGACCACCCGGCGAGCGGCGCGCAAACTGCCGGTCGAGCCGGTGATGCTCGAGCTCGACGTGACCGACCAATCCCAGCTCGATGCGCTGGCACCAGCCTTGGGCGAGCACTGCGAACAGATCGATGGAGTCGTGCACGCCGTCGGGTTCGCGCCCGCCCTTTGCCTCGGCCAGGACGACGGCCTGTTCGCCGCCAGCTGGGACGAAGTGGCAATGGCGTTGAAGGTCTCGGCGTGGTCCCTGCCCGCGCTGGCCAAAGCGGTTCGGCCGCTGCTCGTCGATGGCTCCTCGATTGTGGGCCTCGACTTCGATGCCTCGGTGGCCTGGCCGGCCTATGACTGGATGGGCGTCGCCAAAGCAGCGCTCGAATCTGCTTCGCGGTACCTCGCCCGTGACCTCGGCCCGTCTGGCATTCGGGTCAACCTCGTCGCTGCTGGCCCGCTGCGCACCGTGGCTGCCCGCAGCATCCCCGGGTTCGCGCAGATCGACGAGGTCTGGCAGCAACGAGCGCCGCTCGGCTGGGACGTGGATGATCCCGAGCCCGCAGCCCGCGCCGTGGTTGCGCTTCTGTCCGACTGGTTCGGGGCCACCACGGGCGAGGTCGTGCACGTCGACGGTGGCGTCCACGCCATCGGGGCCGCCTCGCCCCGCTGACTGGTTCCCCGTTCTCGATGGGTCCATCGGTCAAAGCGATGGTTTTGGCGGGTTCGATCGCGAAGAACCGGGACATGAAATCGAACATGTGTTCGTAAACTGTCAGGGGTGGTCGTAGACTGAGTTGCATGTCCCCGCCTCGCTTCCTCGACCCGTCCTCGGGCGACGAAGGCGCGACGCGCGGTGGAACGGAAGGGGCCTATCAGGCGATCGTCGAGGAGATCGCCCAGGTACAAGGGGTGATCAACGTGGCGGAGGGCCGGTTGGTGGAGCTGACCCGCATGGCCGCAGCGATCGGGGTCTCGGGCGGAGACAACCTGCCTCCGGCGAAGTGGCTGGCATGGCGCGCCGGCATCGCACCAGGGCGGGCGAACGACATCGTTCGGTTGGCCAAGCGCGCCGAAGAGCTGCCACACACGATGGCGGCGTTGACCGCTGGCGCGCTCACCCTGGACCAAGCTGCGGAGGTCGCCCGGCACGTCCCGGCTCGCTACGAACAGTCAGCAGCGCGGGTGGCCCAGTGCTGCACGGTACGCCAGCTCCGCCAAGCGCTCCCCTGCTACCGCGATCCGAAGCCCGGCGATGACGCCGACAGCCGAGATGGCCGCAGCGTGGCCAGCGGCGTCGACGACCGCGGCTGGTGGCTGCGCGCCCGGCTCCCCGAGGCTGAGGGCGCCGTCGTCGACCAGGCCCTACGGGCCATGCACGAGGACCTCAAGCGCCAGGCCACGGCCGACGCGCCCGTAGGGGTCGACTCCGAGCCCGTCCGTGCTCCGGATTCGCTGGTCGCGCTCGCCGAGACGGCTTTGCAGGCGGGTGAAGCAGCTCGACCGGGCACTGATCGCTACGTCGTCCACGCCCACCTCGAGGCTGGGCCCGCGGGTGTACAGCTGATGACCCACCTCGGCGTCGTCCTCCCCGAGGGTCAGCGTCGACAGATCCTGTGCGACACCCGACTGCGAGCCATCGTGCACGAAGGGGTCGCCCCGGTCGGCATCGGTCGGACCACCCGAGTCGTCAACCGACGGCTCCGCAGAGCGATCGAGCACCGAGACCGAGGCTGCGCGGTGCCTGGCTGCGGGCGCAACACCAACCTCGATATCCACCACATCGTGCACTGGGAGGACGGCGGACCGACAGAAGCGTCGAATCCGGTCACGCTCTGCCGATACCACCACACCTGCCACCACACCGGCACCCTCGGCCTCGAGGGCAACGCCGACCTCCCTCGCCACGGCGCGCCCGGCGTGGTGTTCACCAACTCCTGGGGCCACCCGCTCGCCGCCAGCGGCCAACCCATCCGCCCGGTGACCCCACCGGCTGACGCGCATCCCCAGATGCGGGTCGCGACCGAGGCCAGGCGTGCGGGGATCGCGTCGCACCGGTACGTCCCGCCCACGGGCGAGCGACTTGACCGCAGCGGCTTCCACCTCCAGGAACGCAAGACAGACCCACCCGCCGACGCCACCAACGACGACCCCACCCGCGCTGGCCCCAACGCCGCCTGACAGCACAAAGGTGGAAGGATCTCGCCATGGACAGCGACACGACCCCTGAGCGACCCCGGCTGCTCGATCGCGAATCCACGCGTCCGTTCCTCGTGGTGTTCGCAGTCGCGGCGGTCATGTGGATGGTGGAGATCATCGACCTCCTGCCATCCACCTCATTCGACCGATGGGGCATTCGTCCCCGGCAGTTCGAGGGGTTGTTCGGCATCGTGACCGCGCCGTTCCTCCACGCTGGGTTCGGCCACCTCATCAGCAACACCATCCCGTTCCTGGTGCTCGGCTGCATCATCGCCGCGGCCGGGGTGCAGCGCTTCGTCCAGGTCACGGTCCTCGTGGGCCTCATCGCCGCCCTGGGCACGTGGCTCATCGGGCCCAGCGGCACGGTGCACATCGGCGCCAGCGGCATCGTGTTCGGCTACCTCACCTATCTGCTCACCCGGGGAGTCTTCGAGCGCAAGCTCGGCCACATCGCCATCGGGCTGCTCGTCTTGTTCTTCTATGGCGGCATCTTGTGGGGGTTGCTCCCCCGCCCCGGCATCTCGTGGCAAGGCCACCTCTTCGGTGCGATCGGCGGGGTGGTTGCCGCGCGGGTCGTGCACGGCCAAGGCCGCGCCACCAACTTCTCGTGAACGATCGGGGCTAGCGGGGGGCGAGGTCGCGGATGGCCTGGCGCTGGTCGACGCCGAATGGGAGCACGGCCAGCGCTGGGGTGGTGATGCCGTTGGCCTGGTAGCGGCCGATGTGCTCGCGACACGCCTCCGGCGAACCGTGGACGATCAACGTGTCGACCAGGTCATCGGGGATGTGGGTGAGCGCCTCGGCCCGGTCGCCGGCAGCCCAGGCATCCCACATGGGCTGGAGTACCTCGCCACGCCCGAGCCACCGGTGGAACTCGGCGTAGACGGGCACGGTCAGGTATGCGGCAATGAGGCGTCGACCCCAGTCGCGCACCAGGGCGGCGTCGGTAGTGGGGGCTACGAAGATGCGCGCCACCACTTCTTTGTCGGGGCCGCCCTCGTGAACGAAGGGCGTGACGGTCGAGACGTCGTCGGCTCCGAGCCAGTTGACGATCGCGCCGTCGCCCTCGGCGCCCGCCAAGCGCAGCATCCCTTGGCGCAGCGCGGCGATCAAGATCTTGGGCTGCACCTCCGGGACCGCACTCAGCTTGAAGCCGTTGACCGAGAAGGTGTCGTAGTCGGCCTTCACCTTCTCGCCGGTCAGCGCCGTGCGCAGAAACCGGACCATGTCGCGCGTCTTCTTGTAGGGCTCGTCGAAGGGAATGTCGTTCCAGCGCTCGACGATCACGTTGCTCGACGTGCCGATGCCGAACGCCACCCGCCCGGGGGCGGCATCGGCCAGCGCCGCCACGCACTGGGCCATGGTGGCCGGCCCGCGGGTGAAGCTCGGAACGATGGCGCTACCCAACCGCAGCGAGGGCGCCCACACCGATGACAGCGCAAGCGGGGTGAACCCGTCGGCCCCATCGGCTTCGCTCGACCACACATCGGTGTAGCCCAGGTCAGCAAGCTCTCGGATCCAGTCGCCCTGTTCGTGGAGGGGCACCCCCATGAACGGAATGGTCATGCCGTAGCCGTGATAGGTCACGAGGGCTCCTTGGGTTGGGCGTCGGTTGCCCAGTACCGCACGATCGTGGACTGGCTGGCCGTGGCCATCAGCGTGCCATCGTCGGCGTAGAGCCGCACGGTGCCGTGGCCGAACCCGTTGGCGATGCCATCGACCTGGATGTCGAGCAGCACCCACTCGGTGGGCACGATGCGTATGACCCGCAGCGTGTTGTCGAGCGAGTTGCCTCCAGCAAACGCACCCAGTGCTTGGCCGATGCCGAACGGCACGTAGTCGCCAAGGATCGCCAACGCCGCCGCCGACGGCTCGAGCAGGTCCGGGATCCGGGCCCACAGCGCGGAGCGACCATCGGCTGCCGGCGTGCCCATGAGGTCCTCCCATGCGCTGGCGCTGGCCAGGCGCAGATCGAGCCGGCTCATGATCGATTCCTCACCGGGGATCCGCAGCGGACGCGGGTCGCAATCTTCGGGCCGGGGGACGTCGATGGGAGTCACGTACGTCTGGTCGATATCGAGGTCGCGGGCGCCGAGCGCCGCGTTGACGGTGAAGATCTCCTGGTCGGCGACGTGGCCCACCGCCCGGGCCTGCGTGCTGTTGCGCCCCGACACCGCGATCGTCACGTCGACGTCGACCACCGAGCCCGGCTTCGCATACGACAAATACTGCGCCGTGGCCCATACCAGCGGCCGCTCGGTGGTCCCCTCGAGCGCGGCGATGGCCGCAGCGAGGCCACACCCACCGAAAAGGAAGCCGCCCCCGGTCGACATGCCCGGCGTGACCGAGAAGTGCCAGCGATGCGGGTTGTGTGTGGGTTCGAGCCCCAAGAATTCCCGTGCGTCCACGGACACCGACCATAGAACGTGCTCAGCAGGGTCATACCCATCGCGGTCTAGGGTCCCCCCATGTCGCTGCGTCACGTCGTGTGCTTCCGCTTCCACCCCGACACCACCCCAGACCAGGTCGAGGCCCTTGCCACTGGCCTGGGCGAGTTGCCTGGGATCATCCCGGAGATCGTCGACTATCGGGTCGGGCCCGATGTGGGGGTCAACCCCACGTCGTGGGACTTCGCCGTCACCGCCGACTTCTCCTCGGTTGCCGACTACGAGACCTACCGCGACCATGCAGCACACCAGGCCGCCATCGATGCGTTCGTTACACCCATCGCGGCAGACCGCACGGCGGTCCAGTTCGCCATCTAGTCTCCGCCGCCATGACCGATACCCCGTGGCTTGGAGATGCCTGTTCGCTCGTTGATGCCTTCCGGGCGAAGGAGCGCTCACCCGTCGAGGAACTCGACGCCTCGTTGGCGGCCATTGCCGCGAGTGACCTCAACGCGTTCGTGTTCATCGACGAAGAGGGCGCCCGGGCCAAGGCCGCGTCGGCCGACATCGACCTTCCGTTCGGCGGTGTCCCGGTGGGCATCAAGTCGCTCGAGCCGGTGGCCGGGTGGCCCTACACCGAGGAATCGGTGGTCTTCGCCGATCGCATCGCGGACTCGAACACCACCCACTTCACCCGCCTGAACCAGCGCGGCGGCATCGTCGCGGTGGGCCAGACGCTGGCCTCGGAGTTCGGCGGCCTCAACGTGTCCACCAACAAGCTCCACGGCACCTGCCACAACCCATGGCAGCACGGGCGCACTGCCGGTGGGTCATCGGGTGGTTCGTCGTCTGCGGTGGCGGGCGGCCTGGTGTCGATCGCCACCGGTGGCGACGGCGGTGGTTCCATCCGCATCCCGGCCGGATTCAACGGCCTCGTGGGCATGAAGGGCACGGCGGGGCGCATCCCTCGTGGCCCCAAGACATGGATCGCCCCCATGACCGTGGTGGTGGGGTGCCAGGCCCGCTCGGTGCGCGACGTGGCGCGCTGGTACGACGTCACCTCCGGCTACGACATGCACGACCCCTACTCGCTCCCGCGCATCGACGGCTGGGAGCGCGATCTGGGCACATTCGACCTTCGAGGCAAGAAGGTGGCGATCGCACCCACGCTCGGCGCGGCTGTGGTGCGCGACGAGGTGCAACAGCGGGTAGTGGCGGCGGCCGAAGCGCTGGCGCGCGACGCCGGGCTGGAGATCGTTGACCTCGACGTGCATCTGCCCAAGGTCGACGTCGACTGGGCGCTCGGCAATCTCTCCGCCTTGTACGAGGATCTGCGCGGCTTGTGGCCGGAGTGCAAGGACCAGCTCACGCCATCGATCGCGTTCGGGCTGGAGTTCGCTGAGTCGGCCGTCAACCTCGACACCGTGGCCAAGGGCGAAGCCAGCCGCACGGCGCTGAACGAGGCCATGGCGGCGCTGTTCGACGAGGTCGACTTCGTGATCTGCGCCACCAACCCCGACGTGGCGTTCCCGGCCGAGGTGCTGCACAACACCCGGGTGGGTGACCAGAAGGTGGGCCTGGGTAACAACGGGGCGCTCACGATCCCCGCCAACATCGTCGGCAACCCATCCATCTCGGTGCCGGTGGAGCCGTTCCAGGGACTGCCCGTGGGCATGCAGATCATGGGCCGCCACCACGAGGACCAGCTCCTGCTGGACCTCGCCTCGGTGGTGGAGCGCACCGTGCCCTGGGCGCTGGTGGCCCCAGGCGCTCCCTGCTGACCCTCTCGCTTCGATCGAACATGTACTCGACGGGAACATCGAACACCTGTACGGTGTTGGCAGACACGGAGGTCACCATCCGTAGGTGAAGCCACAGCGCTTCGTTGTCAGACCCCCTGCGGAGAATGTCGCCATGGCATCGCAACTCACCCTCATTCCTGCCAGCAAGGATTGGCAGCTCGACACCAAGACCAAGGAGACGGGTCGCCGCGGCATCGCAACCGCACGGGCCGTACTCGCCGCCCATCGCCCAGCCGAGCCCACCCGGCGCTCGGCCGCCTGATCGCACCGCTGCACCCACGTTCTTGACCGTCCGGTCAAGTCGCGGTCTACGCTGCCCCCCATGCCTGAAGTCGTCATCGTCGAAGCCGTCCGCACCCCTGTCGGGAAGCGCAAGGGCGGACTGTCCACCCTCCACCCCGCCGACACCCTCGCTGCGGTGCAACGTGCCGCCATCGAGCGCAGCGGGATCGATCCCGGGGCGATCGAACAGGTCATCGCGGGCTGCGTGAGCCAGATCGGAGAGCAGGCGTTCGACATCGGCCGCACGGCGTGGCTCACTGCGGGATTGCCCCAAGAGGTGCCGGCCACCACGGTCGACACCCAATGTGGCTCGTCGCAACAGGCCACCGGGCTGGCCACGGCACTTGTCGCTGGCGGCGTCGTCGACGTCGCCATGGCCTGCGGCGTCGAGTCGATGAGCCGAGTCCCCATTGGGTCCAACGCCAAGGGCGACTACGGGCGGCCGATTCCCAAGTCCTACTTCGAGCGCTACGAGTTCGCCTCGCAGTTCGAAGGTGCCGAGCGCATCGCCGAGAAGTGGGGCATCACCCGGGCCGACGCCGACGAGTTCGGCCTGCGCTCGCAGCAGCTCGCAGCACAGGCCTGGGCCGAAGGCCGCTTCGAGACCCA
>Ga0105045_10003127_pt1 | contig 14122 bp, 10 predicted proteins | sample MAT02_FD_78089 | JGI IMG/M metagenome (GOLD analysis project Ga0105045, IMG submission 78089) | Freshwater microbial communities from Lake Fryxell liftoff mats and glacier meltwater in Antarctica - MAT-02 (megahit assembly) | ecosystem: Environmental > Aquatic > Freshwater > Ice > Liftoff...
ATTTAAGGGATTACAAAAAGCTAAAATTTTCTAATTGGAAATTCTTTTTTTACATCCCGATCCAAATTTACCTTTTCTAAAATTAAATTTTTACCTCACAATGAGTAAAATATCAATAGGTTTAAGTATTCTGACGCCTTTGTTAAAAAAGAAAAGTTGCTTTTATTTTACTTTCCTGATTCTTTTCAAAATAAATATATTCTGAAAGCTTCAAAATAGTAAGAAGAAATTGAGTATCAATTCCGATCTTCTGGTCAATTGGCTTTGTAAAAGATGGTATTCAGGGTTTTACCAATAAATGAATATCCAACTCCTAATAAAAATTGGTAAACCTGATTTTCCTTCAGACCATTTAAGTTAAATTGCAAATCTTCAATTAAAAGATAATCAGGCCGATATTTTTCCCAATTATTCGATTTAAGAATATTGATTTCAAATCCTTCAACATCAATACTCATAAAATCAATATGTTCTGTCTTTAAATTTTCGTCTAAAATTTGATCAAGTGGATAAACTTCAACCAATTTTTCTGATCGAAATACCCAGCCATTTGCCTGGTAAGTTTTTGCTTGTTGCTCATCAAAAGTATTTAATGCAGGTTCTTGAAAAATATAAAAAACCAATTTTCCGCGTTCCATTCCAACACCAGCCTCTATGTTAACGTCAAACGGTCGAACAGATTTAAAACTTTCCATTGAGCCGGGCATTGCGTCAATGTTCACCCCTCTCCAACCCATTTTATAAAATAAATATGTGTTTGAAAACCGTTTTGGATGGTGAGCACCAATATCAATAAATATTCCGTTGGGCTTGAAATTAAATATCCGGTTTAAAAAAATATCTTCTCCTTCTTGAGAATATGAAATTTGACCAAATTCTAATTTCTCTATATCAAACCTCTCTCGTTCTAATTTCAATGGATGTTGAATCGCCTTAAATATTGCATTGGGAACCAAATGAAGAACGAAGTTGCGAAAGCCGTTTTTTAATCTATTTATGTACATTTATGCCAAAAGTGATTTTGATGTTAACAATATTTCTTATCAGAATCTACTTGATTTTTTTATCGCAAGGTAAATAAACATGCTAAGGGTTGGGAATTTTCTTGATTAATTTCCTGTTTTTAAATTTTTCAATTCATCCTAAATCTCTAGTAAATAGCTGAAATTTAGTCTTTTAAATTGACCTTCTCATTATTTTTTTAGGCATTTTTTACAGAGCTAAAAAACGAAAAAAATAGCCTGCTAAGGAAAATCCAACTATAATTGCAACCAGTTTAAAGCCTTTGCCTAGGTTATTCCACACGGGTTTTGGTTTACTTTAAAACCTCAGGAAGTTTGGAAAAAATAGAAAAATGGTCTTTAGAGATTTTACCTAAATCTTCGATATTTGATTTAAGGTTAGGTGAGTTTTGGAATTATAAAGATCTAATTTTACTTTTTGTAAAGAGGGAATTAGTTCCAACCTACAAGCAAACCATTCTGGGCCCTCTTTGGTTTATCTTGCAACCCTTGTTAACCACTCTGGTATATTCAATTATTTTTGGTGTGGTTGCAAGAATTCCTACAGGTGGCATTCCTCAAATATTGTTTTATATGTCAGGTATTGTTCTTTGGAATTTTTTTAATACATCGTTTACCAAGGCCTCTGGAACCTTTGTAGCCAATTCTCACATTTTTGGTAAAGTGTATTTTCCAAGGTTGATTTTACCAGTTTCGGGCTTGATTTCAAGTTTTGTGAATTTCCTTATTCAATTGAGTTTATTTTTAATTATTTTGATATGCTACTATCTAAACGGAGCTAATGTTCATCCAGGTTTTCTTATTTTTTTAAGTCCGGTTTTTTTATTGATGTTAAGTTTATATGCATTGGGAATGGGCATGATCATTGCCTCGTTTTCTACCAAATATAAGGACCTGTCACACTTCCTGGCATTTGGCAGTCAACTCTTAATGTACAGTACACCAATAATTTACCCCGCTTCCATTGTTCCGGAAAAGTTCAAATGGATAAGTTATGTAAATCCATTAAGTCCAATTTTTGAGGGTTTTAGATATTCATTTTTAGGAAGCGGTGAATTTATGGTTGATAAACTCATAATAAGTTTTTTGGGTGGATTATTGATATTTTTTTTGGGTCTTATTTTTTTTAATAGAGCCGAAAGGAATTCCATAGATACAGTTTAAAATGGGTGAATTAGCAATAAAGGTTGAGAATTTGGGTAAATCTTATAAGCTTGGCTCCATTGGAACCAAGTCATTAAAAAGCGATTTAATGGCCTTATTTTCATCTTCCAAAAATGGGAAGCAGGACGAAAGTCTGATATGGGCAGTTGAGGACTTGAATTTTAATGTATTAAAAGGTAGTGCAGTTGGAATTGTAGGAAAAAATGGTGCCGGAAAATCCACCTTATTAAAATTGCTATCCCGGACTACGGCACCCACCACGGGCTCCATAAAAGCCAGGGGTAAAATTGCTTCTCTTCTCGAGGTAGGTACAGGTTTTCACCCAGAGCTAACCGGCAGAGAAAATGTGTATCTGAATGGAGCAATTATGGGAATGACAAAAGGTGATATTAAATCTAAATTTGATGCCATAGTAGAGTTTTCCGGTGTTTCCAGATTTATTGATACTCCAGTAAAGCGTTATAGTTCAGGTATGTATGTTCGTCTTGCTTTTGCCGTAGCCGCTCATCTTGAATCTGAGATTATGATAATAGATGAAGTATTAGCCGTTGGCGACATAGATTTTCAAAAGAAATGTATAAACAAAATGCAGGAAGTTTCTGGCCAGCAGGGTCGAACTGTTTTGTTTGTTAGCCATAATATGGCATCAGTTAAGGCCTTATGCAATACTGGATTGTTTTTAGAGAATGGTAGGCTTCGTTTGGCGGGGACAATTCAGGAAATTACTGAAGCATATACATCATCAAATAGAGGTCTAATTCGAACTCAAGAACTTGCTGAAAGAACAGATAGGACTGGTTCAGGATTTGTAAAGCTTACAAATTTCGAAGTTAGAGATTTAGTTGGTAATGAAATAGATACAATATTGACAGGTGAAAATATTGCTTTTTGTTTCACAGTAAGGTGTGGTTCGGAGAGCGCAAAGAATATAGATTTTGGTTTTAATTTCTATAATTCAGAAGATGAAAATATGGGAGTTTTATACAGTTCTTATCAGTCCATCTTTTTCGATATGAAACCCAACCAAACTCTTCAAATTAAATGCGTGGTACCTAATTTCCCTTTTACAATTGGCAACTATAAGGTTGGCACGAGAATCGTTGTCAACAACGAAGAATCTGATTGGCTTTTAGGGGGAGCAGGTTTTATTTTGGTAGAAAATGGAGATTTTTATGGGACTGGTAATACTGGTTTTTCAAATCCATACCTAACCAATTTTATTGGTACATGGATTTCTTCTGAAATTTAATTCCTTCTATGAAAAGTGAATTGTTTACAATTCCTGTGCTATTTGTCACATTCAATAGGCCAGATTTAACTGTAATTTCACTCTCCAGAATTCTAGAAGCCAATCCACCAAAGATTTATTTTTTTAACGATGGTCCTAGAATTGGGAATTCTAATGATGGTGTAAGTTGCCAGGCTATTAGGATTTTAATTGATTCTATGGATTATCAGGGAGAATTTATACCTCGGTTTGAGGAAATAAATTTGGGGTGTAAGAATGGGGTTTCAACAGCAATTACATGGTTTTTTGAAAATGAAGAGATGGGTATCATTATAGAAGACGATATCCTTCCTACAATTGATTTTTTTTACTATTGTCAGGAGATGCTCCATTTATTTAGACATGACGATAGGATCTTTTCTATTTCAGGGTGCAACCTTCTCAATATCTTCAAGGAACAAGAAAACGATTATTTTTTTACAAATTATCCCAACATTTGGGGATGGGCCTCCTGGAGAAGGGTTTGGCTACTTTATGATGTGGCCATGTCCGATTGGAACAATCCTGAAACCAGGGAGCTTGTCCTTCAATATTTGCCAACTAAGGAGTTTAGAGAATTAAAGATAGCAGAGTTTGATTCTCTGGTAAGTGGGCAAAATAATACCTGGGATTACCAGTTTTATTTTTCTCACCTTATTCATCATGCCTTAGGCATTTGCCCTTCCAAAAATTTGATTGAAAACATTGGAATTGACCATAAAGAAGCTGTCCATATGATTGGAGATAGTCCATTTTCTGATCTGAGGCACCAAGGTTCAATAACCTTACCAATGAAACATAATCCGATTATGGTTCCAGATAATGAATATGCCGAAAAGTCCATAAGAAAGGGATATCCTTATTTTTATGAAATTCCAGTATATCCAGAGCCTCCAAAACCAAATACTAGTCAGAAAATTAGTATAGCTGTCGGAAAAATGATCGGACAAAAAGGCCTACTCAGATATTGTATAAATTTTGTTTTGGGGCGAAAATAGTTGGGTGATAATTGAATTATAAGAGATTTACTGATTCGAAGGAAGCCTTCCCTTCCTCCAAAAACTTTACAAAGGCCTCCACATCAAGGTCATAAGATCTTGGCGGAACAAGTAGTTTCCCATCTGGTGAAAGCAGAACATAGAGTGGTTGGGAGTTGGCTTGATAATCTCTGACCTGGAGGTCAGCGTTTTGTTTTCCGATGGTTTTTTTGATCTTTCCATCATAAGGACTTGTATACCAATCTTTTTCTGGCAATTCGGTTTTGTCATCCACATATATGGCAACCATTACAAAATCATTTTTAAGTCTCTTCATCACTTCTGGAGCCGACCAAACATTGGCTTCCATTTCCCTGCAATTGACGCAACCATGACCCGTAAAATCTATAAATACAGGTTTGTTTTTCTGTTTCGCACATGCCAAGGCTTGTTTTAAGTCGAAATATCCTTGCAATCCATGTGGCAGATGGAGAATATCTGAATATTTTGGATAGTCACAAAGGCCTGCATCGGTTTCCGTGGTTGATTTAGCATTTCCATGTTTTTCAAAAATGGCTTTAATGTTGAAATCAAGGGTGCTTTCCGGAGGCAGATAACCGGACAAGGTTTTTAATGGAGCGCCCCACATTCCGGGAATCATGTATACAACAAAACTAAAGACAAGAATGGAAAGAGAAAGTCGGAGCACAGGAATTTTTTCCATTGGGCTGTCATGTGGCAGTCTGATTTTTCCCAATAGATAAAAGCCCATCATTGAGAAGATTACAATCCAAAACGCCAGATATACTTCACGGTCCAAAATATGCCAATGATATGCCTGATCTGCAATGGACAAAAATTTCAATGCAAAAGCCAACTCCAGGAAACCAAGTAAAACCTTAACGGAATTTAACCAGCCACCTGATTTAGGAAGGCTGGAAAGCCATTGGGGGAAAATTGCAAAGAGGGTAAATGGCAACGCAAAAGCCAGTGAATATCCCAACATTCCCACGATTGGTTTTATAACTTCACCTCCTGCAGATTGGACCAGAATGGAACCTACAATGGGTCCGGTACAGGAGAAGCTGACCAAAACAATGGTAAATGCCATAAAGAAGATTCCAATAATTCCACCCTTATCACTTTGCTTATCAGCCATATTGACCAATGAGGAGGGAAGGACAATTTCAAAAAGTCCCAAAAATGAAAATCCAAAAAAGATGAATATGAAAAAGAAAAACAGGTTTGGCGCCCAGTGGGTGGATACAAAATTGGCAAACTCAGGTCCATTTAACCTGCTTACCACTGTGCCAATTAAAACATATAAAACAATGATGCTAAATCCATAAAGGCTTGCTTTTCCAATTCCTTCTGACCGACTTTTGCTTTGGCGGGTAAAGAAAGTAACCGTCATCGGGATCATTGGAAATACACAAGGTGTGAGCAAAGCAACCAATCCTGAAAGAAAAGCAGCAAAGAAAAATGCCCAAAGTGACCCTTCCTCTTTTTCTTCTTTTGGTTTTAAATCAGATTTCAAAGTCTGAAGGCTTGCAGAATCATCTTGGGCGGAGCGCTCAACAAGGGCGGAGTCAACAGGTTTGGGGGGTGATTGTTTCCCTACCTTTGATGTATCTACAGGTGTGTTTGTAACGGATTGATTTAGATTTTCTACAGGTACAATCCCGGATTCCTTTTGTGCTTCAATTACTTTGATTGGCCCAAAGCTAAAATCTCCATCCTTATCTACACATTTTCCAATTTCATCCGAGCAAGCCTGACTTTCAAAAGTTCCTTTTATTGAGCTTATGGCCCCAAGAATTTTTACTTTTTGCCTGAACTCGGCTTTGGTGTGAAACAGTCTGACTTTTCCTTCAAAAATATCATCGTATTTTTCTTCAGCCCCAATCGGAATAACCTTCCCAATTAATTGGTAGCCAGGCGATTTTTCAAATTTAAAAACCGCCGGTTTTGGTCCTATTTCAAGGTAGAAGTCGTTGGAATATAAATGCCATTTGTTGTCAATTCTGACTTTGATAATCAATTCAATTGTCTCACCAACTTTGGCCTCATTCTTACTGGTTAAAAACGACCAGTGCGTGGGTTCAAAAATCTGGGCCTGGATATTGATCCCGAAAAGCAATAAAAGTGCAAGCACCAAAAGGTGTTTAAGTTTCATTTTCATATTTACAAAAGCAAAAGTACAATCTAAGTAATCAATATTGATAATTCCTGACGTTTGCTCCCGTATCTTCGCGGCCCTTTAGCAAACCATATTGAAACAGGAAATCAAACTTCCGGACTATCAGATTCATGAATTTCCAAATGGAATCCGACTTGTTCATAAGCAAGTGCCTTCTACAAAAATAGCCCATTGTGGTTTTATCCTCGATGTTGGCAGCAGAGACGAACTTGCTGACGAACAAGGCATTGCCCACTTTTGGGAGCACATGGCCTTCAAAGGAACCGAGAAAAGAAAGTCCTTTCATATCATCAATCGTCTTGAAATACTGGGTGGAGAAATCAACGCTTATACAACCAAAGAAAAGATTGCTTTTCATGCGTCTGTCCTTGCAAGTCATTTTGATAAAGCCGTTGATTTGTTGACTGACATCACCTTTTTCTCCATTTTTCCAGAAAAAGAAATTGAAAAAGAAAAAGGGGTAATTCTGGAGGAAATGTCCATGTATTTAGACACGCCCGACGATGCCATTCAGGATGATTTCGATTTATTATTGTATCCCGGTCATTCTTTAGGGAATAATATTCTAGGGACAGAAGAAAGTGTAAATTCCTTTCAAAGGTCTGATTTTCAGAATTTCTATAAAAGAAACATAGGCAATGAAAGGCTGATTTTTTCTTCAGTTGGGCCAATGGATTTTGAAACTGTCATCAGGAAATCCCAACCCTTTTTGGAAAAAATTCCTGTACAGGCTTCTTCAAAGACCAGAACACCGCCTCCCTCTGGAATACCAGAATCCAGAATAGAAAAAAGGCCGATTTCTCAGGCTCACCTTATGTTGGGTTGCAGGGCATATCCTTTAAATCATGAGAGGCGGATGGGACTTTTTTTATTGAACAACGTACTTGGTGGTCCTGCCTTAACCAGTCGCCTCAATTTTACAATCAGGGAGAAGAATGGCTTAGTATATACTGTTGAGTCTTCTTATTCCCCTTACATGGATACAGGAGCTTTCAGCATTTATCTGGGCACAGAATCGAAAAATCTCGAAAAGGCTGAAAATCTGGTTCTGAAGGAAATTTTGAATCTAAGGTGTAAGCCGCTCAGCACTCAGCAATTGCATAACGCTAAGGAACAAATCAAAGGCCAGTTGGCTATGGCTGAGGAAGGAAATCAAATGCTGATGTTAATGCTTGGAAAAAGTATCCTCGATATGGGAAGAGTTGAAAGTCTTGGTGAAATTTTTTCAGCCATCGACCTGATGAGTTCAAAAGAGCTTCTGGATATTGCCAATGAAGTTTGGGACCACGATAGCTGGGTAAGACTCGCTTTTGTGCCCGAAAAATCAAAAAAGTAAAGGCATTTAACCCGCCGCCCCAAATATTATTTGGAAATAATTAAGTTACCCGAAACTTAATTATTTTTTTTCCGTTAAAGGGATTCGATTCTTTACCCTCTAAATTCTTACGGACATGAAAAGTTCAAATGCTTCTCTACTTTTGGTAATTATTGCATTTTTCGCTTTTGGTTTTAGCTCTTTAAGCTTTGCCAGAAATGGAAATTCATACGGAAAAAGTTATACATATACTAACCTTAGGTTGACTCCAAAGCAGTTTTCAAAAGGATATAAAGCCGAAAAACGCCAGCATAATACTGTGAAATCGACAAGCCACAAGAAATTTCAAAAACGAAAAAAAGGAAGTTGGCTGGAACGATGGCTTAGCCGAAATTATTGACCATTTAACCAAATCGATTCTGTGCAAGGGGTCTGCTTTTGAAGCAGACCTTTTTTTTGTTAAATGATTAAAAATTCATTGTATTTTCGTTTAAGAAGGCCCAATATTGCCAGGACATTATTACCAAAACGATTTCATGAATTTTAGAAAATCAATTGTTCTTAGCCATTTGCTCTTGTTTGGGCTACAGTTTTGTATTTCTGGACAAAGCTCCAAAAATATGTATGTAAAAAATTCAAGTCTGCTAAAATCGAAATATCTTTTTAACCTGGCTGATTATGGGGTAGTTCCAGACGGAAAGACTTTGAATACCGCCGCCATTCAAAAGGCCCTGAATGCCGCTTCAGAATCTGGGGCCACCTTGCTTATTCCCAAAGGAATTTATCTGACAGGTACATTATTTTTGAAAAGTAATACCCACCTGGAACTTTCGGCCGGGGCTGTTTTACTGGGTTCTCCTAAAATTGAGGATTATACCAAACTTACATGGGGCCATCACGAGGACAGAACCCCCTGGCATTTATTGGTGGCTGATCAGGCAAAAAACATTCGGATTTCAGGGTTAGGATGCATTGATGGAAACGGCCATAATTTTTGGCAAAAGGAAAGAAAACATGACTGGGCTTTTTTTCGCGAAATAGAGGAAAGACCAAGCCCAATGGTGGAAATTACAAATTGCGAAAATGTTGTGATTGAGAATATTACCCTAAAAAATCCCGCAGGTTGGTGTTTGCATCCATTCAATAGCCGGAATGTAAAAATCACAGGAATTACAATTGCCAACAACCTTTTTGGGCCAAATTCTGATGGGATTGACATTGGTGGTTGTCAGGATGTAATCGTCTCAAATTGCAATATTTCAAGTGGTGATGATGCCATTGCTCTAAAAACCACGGAGGATTCCGGACCCTGCGAACGAATAACGATTACAAATTGCATTCTGGAAACCAATTGTGTCGCTGTAAGGGTTGGCTATGAAAGTCGGCAGGACATCAGGGACATAAGCATAAGCAATCTGATAGTCAAAAATTGTTCACGGGTGGTAGACATCAGGAGTGTAGAAGGAGCTGTTATAGAGCGAATTAGAATCAGTAATGTCTCAGGATATACAAATTCGGGATGGCCTGTCAATCGGGTGATAGAGGTGGACCTGAATGAGGTTCCAAACGCGTATCCCATTGAAATTAAAGATCATCCAAATTTTGGAAAGCCCAAACCCTTGCTTAAGAAAGGTGCCATTCGCGATATTTCGTTGACAGATTTTGACATCCTGACTGATGGCCGAATCATGATGGGTGCAAAAGATGGAATGTTTTTAGAAAATATTTATCTAAACAACATCCATCTGCGATACGCAATGATCGACAACTGCATTGCCCTTTCTAAAAAAGCGGAAGGCAACGGTGGATTTTTTAGTGGTTCACCAGATTTGAGAACTGCAGAGGCGGCATTCGCAATAAAAAATATCAAGGGTTTCCGTTTAGAAAACTTCAGGGTGAGCTGGCCTGGGTATCCGGTGGCTGAAAATTGGAATTTGCTAAAAACAGACTGGAGAAATCTGGAGCCTGAATGGTACATGGGCAATGAAAGTAAAATCAGATCTGGCGAAAAGAAACCTGTTTTTAAAGCCTTTTGGGCCAAAAATGCGAAAGGCGGTTTTGTCGATCTTAAATTGGTGCAGGCTTCAGAACCGGGTATTGAAAAGTCTCAGTTGTTGGATTGTGATTTAAAATTGGAAAACTAAACAAGCATTTCTTCTCAATTCGCCAGAGTACCAATTTTAGGATCATTTTTTCCAAAAAGCGCAAAAGTTTTTATGAGTATTTGGTTTGGGACAAAAACGGAAACCGTATTCTGAATTCGTTCACTGCAGCTTTTGAAATTTTAAAAAGAGAGGTGGAATTTTTTTCTTCCGAATAGACCAGCGCTTTACCCAAAAAATCAATGCCTGCGGAGTGGCCAGGATAAATGGCTTCTCCTTCCATTCCTATGCGGTTTACTGCTGCCAGATAGGTCTGGTTTTCAATTGCCCTGGCCATCAAAAGTTTGTCCCAGGCTTCAATTCTTGGTTTTGGCCAATGGGCGGAGCATAAAATCAGATCATAATAAGGATTGTGGTTTCTTATGGTTTCGGGAAAACGAAGGTCAAAGCAGATCATTGGCTTGATGCGCCAACCCAGAAATTCAAAGATCGGAAGCTGGTTGCCAGCTGTGAAAACTTTATCCTCTCCCGAAAATGCAAACACGTTTACCTTGTCGTAGTGTTGAGTTTTGCCGTCTGGCTCCACAAAAAGCATCCGGTTAAAGGTTTTTCCTCCTTCAGCAATTGAAACGGATCCACAAATGGCTGCGTTTTTTCTTTCCGCCATCATGCGCATCCATTTATGAGTTTGCATGCCCATTGTTTCAGGCCTTGTGGTAAATGCTTTTTTATAACCTGTATTGAAAAGCTCGGGAAGTAGAATGATATCTGTTTGATCTTCAGTTGATTCAATCAATTCTTCCAAAATGGCAAGATTCGAGCCAATGGTCTCACCATGGGTGTCTGCCTGGAGTAAAGTAATTTGGATTTCTTTTTTTTCCATGCTGTAAAATAAGGTAAAATAAACTTTGGGTCTTTCAGATTTGCCAATTCAAAGCCATAGGTGCAGATTTGGAGCTTGTTATTTTCAATGGGAGTGTTTTCCATATTTTAGTCATTCTTAAAAGGCACTCCGAAATCAAAAAAGAAATAAATGTCAGCTGCAAGAAACGATTCCAAAAGAATAACCACCCACACACTTCAGGAAATGAAGCTAAAGGGGGAGAAGATTAGCATGCTCACTGCCTATGATTTTTCAATGGCGGGCATTCTGGATGGGGCGGGAGTAGATGTTTTACTTGTAGGCGATTCGGCTTCCAATGTGATGGCCGGGCATGAAACCACGCTTCCCATCACCCTTGACCAAATGATTTATCACGGCGCATCCGTGGTTAGAGCCATTAAAAGAGCTTTGGTCGTGGTTGATTTGCCCTTTGGATCTTATCAGGGAAATAGTTCTGAGGCTTTGCGGTCAGCCATCCGGATTATGAAAGAAACGGGTGCACATGCAGTTAAAATGGAGGGAGGCTCCGAGATAAAGGATTCCATCATCCGGATTTTAAGTGCTGGAGTTCCTGTTATGGGCCATCTTGGACTTACTCCGCAATCCATTTATAAATTTGGTACCTATACCGTCAGGGCAAAAGAAGAGGATGAAGCGCAGAAGCTTATTGAGGACGCTTTGGTTCTGGAATCCTGCGGCTGTTTTGCTGTGGTTTTAGAAAAAATCCCTTCCAGCCTGGCAAAGCAGGTGGCCCAGAAACTTACCATTCCAGTAATTGGCATTGGCGCCGGTCCGAATGTGGATGGTCAGGTTTTGGTTACCCATGATCTTCTTGGAATTACCAACCAGTTTAAGCCCAGGTTTTTACGGAAATATGCAGACTTGTTTGGAATCATTACAGATGCGGTGAGCAATTATGTGGAGGACGTGAAGCGGAAAGATTTTCCCAACGAGTCTGAAGCATACTAATGAAACCTGGATTAATTCCTGATTTTTCTGGAGTCAAGCGTCTGACAAAGAAAGTTTTAGAATTTGCAAAGTCTGATTTTAATCCAAAGATTTATGCCTTCACTGCTCTATTTTTAGCATTATCAGCCTCTCTTAATTATTACTATTCATTTGATGATCAATATTTAGAGCCTTTGGCTGGATCATGGCAGGGGATGTTTTTCTATTTTCTATTTTATGGCTTTTCATATTTTTCCGTGGCCATTCCTGTTTTGGTTTGGAGTGGTTCAGGTGAAATTTTAAAAAAAAGCTCCTTTTGGTTGAGATCTCTTGTCTTTATTGGCTTCATTGGAATAGAAGGTGGAGTTTCGATTCCATCTGATTTTGTGGCCGGTTTGGGTTTTGATGATAGTGCATATTGGGCAAGAAAAACCATTCGTCAGCTGGAAAGTATCGTGGTTTGGATTCCGGTTTATTATTTATTTTTAAAATGGAATGATCCAAAATTAAAGGATGGTTTATATGGTATCCGACTTCGCTCTGAAGATTTAAAGCCATATCTTTCAATGCTTTGGGTAATGATTCCGCTCATTGCCCTGGCATCTTTTTTGCCTGATTTTCAAAATCAATATCCCGTTTTCAAAAGGGTTGTTAATCATTTGCCAGGCGATTCGCAGCTTTTAAATGCACTGTCCCTGATCACGTTTGAGGTTTCTTATTTGCTCAGTTTTATGTCTACCGAGCTGATGTTTCGTGGGGCGCTTGTTATTGGAATGTCTGGCATTTTAGGTCCAAAAGTGGTTCTGCCAATGGTAAGCACCTATATGTTTCTTCATTTTGGAAAGCCTTTGGGGGAATCGATCAGTTCAGTTTTTGGTGGATATATTTTGGCCGTCCTGGCATTTCAAAATCGAAACATTTGGGGAGGAATTTTCATTCATACCTGTGTTGCCTTCCTCATGGATCTTGCCGCTGCGGTTCAGCTTTCTCCTGAACTTTTCAAGGGAATTTTTTTCAAATGATTCCGGTTTGTCTTTTTTGTAGTCTGATTTCATTCGTATTGCTTTTAATCATAGGCATTGACCAATTTTTACATCAATCCATTTTATATTTTAATAGTTTTGTCTTTCACCAAAGAAAATTTGCATAACAGCCTAAACAAATGATGAAAATTAATTTTTACTTTTTCTCTACTCTTCTTTCTATTTTTACTTTTATCCTCACAGTATTTGCCGCTCAAAAGGATTGGGAATCGGTTAATCGAACAGAACTAAACATTTCAAAACCACAATACATAAAAGCTAAAACTGCTTTTTATGCAAAGTTAAACATGGCAGATCTAAGACAGGAGTTTCTTACTTCGCCAAAGGAAAGACCGCAAAGTTTAAAAAAGTACGGAAAAGTGATTTTTTTGCCAATGCCAGATGGAAGTCAGCAAAGATTTGCATTCGCATCTTATCAAATGATGGAGGAAGGTTTAAAATCAAAATGGGATGTTGTGGAAACCTATACAGGTCAAGGGCTTGATGATCCAACGGCTACCTGCAAGGTTGATTTTACATCCTTCGGTTTTCATAGCCAGATTCTGAGTGTGAAAGGCGATTTTTACATCGATCCTATTTTTCACGGCAATTCAGATTATTATCAAATCTATAAAAAAGACGATCTTGATAAGGCTCAGATGAACAAGGAATTTGTTTGCGGCCTCAATTCGGATCAGTCGGCTGACATTTCTGAAAATAAAAATTCTGGTGCAAGTCAGGTTGCTGCCACTGGAAACATAAGAAGGGTTTACCGAACGGCAATTGCCGCAACTGCAGAATATACAGCTTTTCACGGTGGAACCAACCAGGCCTCAGCGGCAATTACAACCACCTTGAACAGGGTAAATGGCGTTTATGAAAAGGAGGTTAGCATCCGGCTTGTGTTGGTTGCAAACAATAACCTGCTTATTTATACAAATGCCAACACTGACCCGTATGCGAACACCAATGGACCTACAATGTTAGGTCAGAATCAAACCAATTTAACCACCGTAATTGGCCTGGCAAATTTTGACCTTGGCCATGTATTTAGTACCGGAGGGGGTGGAATTGCAGGTCTGGGTGTAATCTGTAGTTCTTCTCAAAAAGCAAGAGGAGTGACTGGTTCAAATTCACCCATTGGGGATCCATTTAACATTGATTACGTAGCCCATGAAATAGGACATCAATTTGGTGGTGAGCATACTTTTAACACAGAATC
>Ga0105045_10003128_pt1 | contig 14121 bp, 13 predicted proteins | sample MAT02_FD_78089 | JGI IMG/M metagenome (GOLD analysis project Ga0105045, IMG submission 78089) | Freshwater microbial communities from Lake Fryxell liftoff mats and glacier meltwater in Antarctica - MAT-02 (megahit assembly) | ecosystem: Environmental > Aquatic > Freshwater > Ice > Liftoff...
ACAAGAACTTGTAGGCGTCGCCCTCGGTCGCGAACAATTCGATCTGCGCCGGCAAATTGGTCTTGGTGTTGACCTCTTTGTACATGTCCAGCGGCGCAAGCTGCGAATAGCGCAAGTTGGTCGTGCGGTAGGTGTCGAAGACGCCGCGTGACAGCGCCTCTTCGTCGTTGATGCCCGTGAACACGGCATCGCCTTTTTTGCCGAGGATGATGGCGGTGCCCGTGTCTTGGCACATCGGCAACACGTGACCGGAAGCGATGTTGGCGTTCTTCAGTAGGTCGAGCGCGACGAACTTGTCGTTGTCCGAAGCCTCGGGGTCGTCCAGGATGTGCGCGAGCTGCCGCAAATGGCCAGGCCTCAGCAAGTGTGCGATGTCGAACATCGCTTGCTTGGCGAGCAGAGTCAGTGCTTCGGGCTCGACCTTGAGGAAGGCGCGTCCACCCGCTTCGAACGTCGACACGAAGTCGTCGGTGAGCTTCCGGTAGTGGGCGAGGTCCTCGCCCAAGGGCAGAATCGACTGAAACTGGAACTCGGGTTCGCTGGCCATGACTGGCGTGTTTAGCTGCCGGCTCGGGGGTCGCCAAGCCCGCTCGGCCGCGCCATGAATCAGACCAGCTACCTCTCGTTCGTATCGTGCGCGCCGGGGCTCGAAGCGTTGCTCGGTCGCGAGCTGGCCGAACTCGGTTTTCCAGGACAAATCAAGGAGGCCGGCGTCGAGGTGCGCACCACTTTCGACGGCGTCGTCGGCATCGCGCTCGGCAGTGCTCTCGCCGAGGGGCTCAGGGTTCGCCTCAAGTCCTTCGTTGCCCGCGACTTTGGAGCGCTGATCGAAGGCGCTGGCCGCCTGCCTTGGCGGGCCTACCTGCAGAGCGGCGCTCCGGTGCGCGTCAAGGTGACTTGCCACCGCTCGAAGCTCTGGCATTCGGGTGCAGTCGAAGAGCGGATGCTGGCCGTTTTGAAGCAGCGTGTGAACGCCAGCGCCGCCGAGAGCGCGTCCGAGGACGCTGCGCTTTCCGAGCAAGAAGAAGCAAACGAGCCCGCGACGGTGTTCGTGCGCATCACCGGCGACGCGGTGCAGTTCAGCGTCGACGCGACCGGGCGCATGCATCGGCGGGGCTACCGGACGCATGTGGAACGAGCATCACTGCGAGAAACGCTGGCTGCGAGTTTGCTGCGTGTCGCTAGCGAAGCACGCCCGACCGAACGTCCGCGCGTGATCTGGGATCCGTTCGCTGGAGCCGGCACGATCGTTTGCGAAGCTGCTCGCCGTTACTCGGGCATCTCGCCTGGGCGCGAACGCTCGTTCGCTTTCGAAAAGTGGCCTACGCACGACGAGCAGACTCTCGAGCGGATGCGCTCGGGCGCAACGCATACGGCTTCGGGCTCGGCGGTGGAATGCATCGGCTCCGATCTGTCCGAACGCGCGCTCACGGCCGCTCGGCACAATGCCGAACTGGGCGGGGTCACGGCGTCGACGCACTTTTTGGTCGGAGACTTCGAGCAGATCGCGCCCCAAGTTCCCCAGGGAGCTTGGCTGGTGACGAACCCTCCCTACGGTGAGAGGCTCGAACAGAACGGGCTCATGGCGCGGCTCGACCGTTTGCTGCAGAAGCGTCGGGATCTGCGGCCAGCCGTCCTGCTGGTCGGTGGCTCCGCCAAGAAGGAATTGCCCGGACATTTTCGCAATGCCTTCACGACCAAAAATGGCGGCCTTGACGTCAACGTGCGGATCTTGGAACGCTGACACGAACTGTCAGCGTCGTTCTACGAGCTGGGCGTTTTCAGTAGGCGCGGCAGCGCAGACTCGAGTGACCTCGCCGCTTGACTCGTCGATGCCGACGCAGGCGTTTTCCGCGTCTTCCGCCGACCAGAGGAGCCGTCGCAAACGGTCCAAAAACGGTGCCTTGCGCTCGTGGGCGGCGGAAGTCGCTGCCAATGCTGCCAGAGGTTCCACGCGTGGCTCTGGCTTGCGTGTACGCGGCTTGCTTCGCGACGAGAAACTCTCCTCGAGGTCGATTTGTGCGAGGTCGACGCGCAGGAGCGCCACCGCAGCCCTCTCTTGCGACGCTTCGACGACGGCTTCGAGTTGCCTTGCGGTCGCGCAGCGGCCTGGATAGGCGTCGCAGACCATCACGATTTCGGCCCAGTTGGAGAGCGTGTAAGCGAGCTCGAGTCGGCGAAAAAAAGCGTCGTAGAGCTGCCTCGTACACGCGTGACTTGCCAGCGTGTCTCGTCCACACGCAGCTGAGACGGCGCGCGGATTCTCGAACAGGTCGCGCGCGACTCGTCGAGGTTCAGTGCGTTCTTGATGAACGTTCATGGCCTGGTCGCGCGCGTCGAGCGCAGCACGCGACGGGCCGCAGGCCGTGGAGACAGAGGCCAGTCCAGCGACGAGCAAAACGGACGAGAGCGTTCGTGCGCCAAAAGATTCGGTGGATTCGTGAGCCATGCCGGTCCCATCGGCCAGGGGCGAAAGCCGTTGCTCGAAATTGCCGCGGGAGCAGCTCGGGGCTTGGGCTCACCGCTCTCGAGGCATGGTCGGCCGGCCTCCGCCTCCTGCAATCCCGGCCCGTGGACCCCGGGCCGCACGTTTCTGGCGGCCGAGGTGATGCCGGTTGCGTCCGCTGGATTTCACTTCGACCTTGAATGTCGCTCCATGAATCTCGACGACGCCATCGAAGTAGACATCTCATTGTGGCCCATCGTGCGTTGCGCGCCGCGCGGGGTCGTGCCGGATGAGGCTTACGCAGGGATGTTTCTGACGTTCGAGAAGCTCTGGGACAAGGGCGAGCGCTTCCTGACCGTCACCGACACGCGCATGAATGAGAGCGTTTCGGCGCGTCAGCGGCAGTTGATCGGCGCTTGGGTGAACGAGCGCGGCGACTTGATCAAGAAGTTTTCGCTCGGCTCGATCATCATCGTCGACTCGGCAATGATCCGCGGTGCGCTCACGGCCATTGGCTGGGTGGCTCAGCCCGATCTGCACTCGAGCTACGTGAGCGACTGGTCGGAGGCGAGCAGCCTCGCCAGCCAGTGGCTCGAGACGAGTGGCCACATGACCGAACATCTGCGCCAGAGGTTGCTGCACGTGAGCTGACGCGCGCGATGAGTCGTCGCGCGATCAACGCGCTTTCATCTGGAAACCAGCTCTTCGGCCTGCGTATCGGTTCTGGGTTTGAAGCCGTCGGGCGTCGAGGAGCCCGTAGGCGATTCGGGTAACTCGCCGGGCGGAGAGACGTCCTTCGTCGGATCGGCTGGGGCCACGGGTACGGGTTGCTCGTCGGTCGGTGCTTCGGCGGGCGGGGCCGCGCCACCGCAGGCCAACTGGAACAGGAGCAATGCGGAGAGCAGCATCGAGTTTCGCATGCGGTCCAGATCAGCACTGCCCGCTCGGCCGCAAAGTGACGAAATTGGTGGCTTTCACACGCCTGCTGGCATGGCGCGATGTCGCAACTGGGGCGAATTGCTCCACTGACTCGGGAAAATTCGCTGCAATTCTCGACCGACCATCTGGCGCGCTCCTTGCTGAACCAGGTCCATGGCCACCACTCGCGGTTGGGACAGCTCGCTCGCCTTTCTCCAGGCGCCGTACACGTTCGTCGGTGATCGCTGCCAAGCGCTCCGCACCAACGTCTTCGAGACGCGGCTCATGCTGCAAAAGACCGTGTGCATGCGCGGTCGCGCCGCTGCGCAGGTGTTCTACGATCCGGAATTATTCGAACGTTCGGGCGCTTCGTTTTCGTGGTTGCAAGCGACTCCCGTCGGCAAAGGCAGCCCGCAGGGCGTGGATGGCGAGCCTCACGACCGTCGCGCGCGTTTGTTCGCGTCGTTGCTGGCGCCAAGCGGTATCGAGCGTCTGCGCGAACTCGTTGCCGAAGAATGGGCTGTTTCTGCCGATGAATGGGAAAAGCGCGACTCGATTCGGCTCGACGAAGAATTTCATTCGCTGCTGACGCGCGCGGTCTGTGTCTGGGCGGGTATTCCGCTGTCCGAGTTCGAAGTGGAGCGCCGTTCAGCCGACTTGGTGGCTCTGTTCGATCAGGCAGCCGTCGTAGGACCGGGGCACATGCGTTCCCGTTTGGCGCGGCGTCGTGCCGAGGCGTGGCTGATGCGGCTCGTGCGCGCCGAGCGAGCTGGCCGTGCGGCCTTCGTCCCGGGCAGTGTCGCGGCGCGCCTCACGCGAGAAGACCTGGACGTGCGTGCTGCCGCGGTCGAGTTGCTCAACTTCGTGCGGCCGATCGTGGCGGTGTCGGTCTACATGGTGTTCGTCGCGCATGCGCTGCACCAAAACCCGGAGGCCCAGCCGCGAGGGCCGGAAGCGACCGAGCGCTTCGTCCAAGAGGTTCGTCGCTTCTACCCCTTTGCTCCAGCTGTCGCGGCCCGGGTCAAGCGGGATTTCGACTGGGCTGGTATCCGTTTTGCCAAAGGCCGGCGCGTGTTGCTCGATCTCTACGGCACCAACCACGACCCCTCGTTTTGGTCGCACCCGGAGCGCTTTCAACCCGGGCGCTTCTTGTTTTGGAATCAGGATCCGTTCTCGTTCATCCCGCAAAGCGCTGGTGATCCGCGCATCCACAACTGCTCTCCGGCCGAGGCCATCGCCCTGTCCTTGATGAAGGAAACGGTCGCTCAGCTGACTGATTTGCGCTTCGAGGTTCCTCCCCAGGACACGGGCCTCGACATGTGGCGTTTGCCTGCGTTGCCGAACGCGCATCTCGTCGTGAGCCACGTCCGCGTCGCGCCGACGGAGGCCCCGGTCCACGAAACCCAAGGGACCCCAACCAGCCCCGAAAGTGAGATCTTCTACAAATTGCCCGGCGGCGGTCGCCGCCGCGTGGGTTGAGTTCTTCTCACTGCCATCGAAACCACTTGAGCGCGAGCGCGAAGCCGGCTCCTCCCCACACGGCCAAGACAGCCAGGGGAAAGCCGAGCTGGAGCAGGCCAGCGCCGTCGTTGAAGACGGCCCTCATGGCGTTGACCAGAGCGGTCAGCGGCAGCAGCTCGATGGGCAGGTGCAAGAAGGCCGGGAAGCGCTCGTACGAGAAAAACGTACCGGACAGCACCCACATGGGCAGCTGCAGCAAGTTCATCCAGCCGTTGGCGGCCTCGGTGTTCTGGATGCGCGCGCCGATCAGCAGGCTGATACCGGCGAAGGCGCCCGCACCCAAGAAGCCGATCAAGAGGAACGTCGTCAGGTGACCTTGGATGGTGCAACCGAAGATCAGCTTGCCAAAGCCGAGCAACACCCCGAGCTCGAGCACCAGGAACAGAGCGCGCGAGAAGAAGTAGGAGAGCAAGAAATGGCTGCGCCGCATGGGCGTGACCGCGTAGCGGCGGAGCAGCTTGCGCTTGCGCGCCACTACCAGGTTGTAGCCGACGCCCCACATGCTCGACCCCATCACGTTCATGGCGATCAGCCCGGGCATCAAAAAATCGATGTAGCGTGCGCCCGGTTCCGAAACGACGTCTTCGCGCGAGCTGAGCGGATCGATGCGACCGCTGGCTCGCTGCAAGACGCCATCGACGACCATCTTGGCGATCGGACTCTTGTCTTGCGTCGGATCGAAGCGGTAGTGCGCGCCTTGATTCGACAGCTCGACGACGACGTCCACCTTGGCTCGAGTCAGCGCTCGAAATGCTTCGTCGGCAGGGAGCACGCGCGCCTGGAGCTCGGGAGCGCGACCGAGTGTTTCGCTCAGCTTCGCGACCGAAGCCGAATCGTCCACCAAGACGACCGCGACGAGCGGTCTTGCCGGCGTCTTGGAGCGGAACGCCAGGCCCAAGCCCAGGGCCATGAGCAACGGAAAGCCGAACACCCAAAAGACGATGCCTGGCTCGCGCCAGAACTCGCGCAAACGCGCCAGCACCAACTGGGCCAAGGGATTGAGGCGCTCAGTCATCGACCAACTGCTTGCCCGTCAAATGCAGAAACACGTCGTCCAGGGTGGCTTGGTGCGTCGACAGACCAATGGGCACGATTTGCGCCTTCTCCAAGGCTTCGATCACTGCCGCTAGAGCGGTGAGGGCGCGATCGATGGTGACGCGGATGCGACCGCGTCGTTCTTCCACCTTCTGGATGGCCGGCTCGATCTGGAGCTGGGCGAGCTCGAACCCGGGAGGCGCCGAGCCCACCTCGAATTCGACGAATTGCACGTCGCCGAGCGAATCGACCAAAGAGCGCGGCGTGCCGCGAGCGATGATCTGGCCCAGATCCATGACGGCGATCTCGTCACAGAGAATGGCTGCTTCGTCCATGTAGTGTGTGGTGAGCACAATCGTGCCGCCGTCTTCGCGAAACTGCTCCACGACCTTCCACAGCGTTTGCCGGGCGCGCGGGTCGAGGCCGGTCGTGGGCTCGTCCAAGAACAAGAGATCGGGCGCTCCGGCCAAAGCGGTCGCCAAGGCCACGCGCTGCTTCTGGCCGCCCGAAAGAGTGTGGAACTTCTGCTCCGCTTCTGCTTCGAGGTGCACCAAACGAATCAGTTCCTCGACGTCTTTGCCGCCCTGATAGAAGGAGCGAAACAGGCGCACGACCTCGCGCACGGTCAGCTTGTCCGCGAGCTAGGTATCCTGCAGCTACACGCCGACTTTGTCGCGGATCCACTGGTCTTTTCCAATGCCCCAGCTCTCGCCGAACAGTCGCATCGTGCCCGAGGTCGGGGCGTGCAGACCTTCGAGCATCTCGACCGTCGTCGTCTTGCCGGCTCCGTTCGGACCGAGCAGACCAAAGCAAATGCCGGCGCGCACCTCGAGATCGATGCCCGCTACGGCGACTTTGTCCCCGTAGCGCTTGACCAGCTTTTCACAACGAATGGGGGGAGCGTTCATTGCCGGGCCTTTTGTCGCACAGTTGCGTGGTCCCGTCAGCCGGCCGCGCGAGCGATCAGCAACTCGCGCGACGAGGCCGAAATTTCGAGCGTGCGGTCGTGCCCCTGGCTATGCGGCGCGGCCTCGTGGGCATCCCCAAAGTCGGCGGCCTGTTGCTCGCCCCAGGAGTGACCAGGTTCGAGTGGGATGGCTCGCAACAGGTTCAAAGTCGAAACCGTACGGGCCGATCCACATGGGCGTGCTCAGATGTTCGTTTTTGCTCCGGCCCGGCTTGGGGCGGGGCCAAAAGCGAAGCGGTTCGGCCAGCTAGCCAGGAGCCCCTCGGCCGTGAGAAGCTCTCTGCCCGAGGACGCCTTGAAAGAATTTTACGCCTCCATCAACATCGCCGCATCGCCCGAGCGCGTGTGGGAAGTCTTGATGAATGCCGCAGAATGGCCCAACTGGGACCCTTCCTGCGAGCGCATCGAAGGTACGATCGCGCCAGGTGCCACGATCAAGGCCTTTACCAAGCTGAGCCCGGGTCGCGCCTTCTCCGTGAAGGTCACGACCTTCGAGCCGCCTCGAAAAATGGTTTGGACCGGCGGCATGCCGCTCGGTCTGTTCAAGGGTCGGCGTTCGTTCAACCTGCTGGCCACCGAAATCGGCACGGAGTTTTCTCTGCACGAGGTCTTCACCGGCCCCATCCTGGTGCTGATCGGCGGGAGCATCCGCGACATGAGCGACCCCTTCCACGCTTTCTGTCGGGGTTTGAAGAGCCGAGCCGAAGCGAGCTGAAGCGGCCGAACTCCCTTGGTTTTCGCGCTTCAGTGACCCGCTGGCCGATTTTCTTGACAGGCCGCTCGCGCTCACTATGTTTCGCCCCACCTGACGCGCGGTGGAGCAGTCTGGTAGCTCGTCGGGCTCATAACCCGAAGGTCGTAGGTTCAAATCCTGCCCGCGCAACCAACGTCGTATACAGAAGCCTCGGTCCTCACGGACCGGGGCTTTTTACTTTGGGCAGGGACCACCATGAGCGGCAGGACTTCGCCTCGGGCGACCAATTGCGGCATCGCGAAACCGTGCTGCCGTCATCGCGGCATTCGTGGCGACGCCCGCTAAAAGTCCGTCCGCCGGCCCGGAAGGACTGGGGCCGCCTGCTTGTTGGCCTCGTGGAACTTCTGAGCGAGAGTTGGGATTCGCATGATGGATGACAGGGAGGAGGAATTTGCGGCGCCAGTGCTTCATGGCCAGCGGTTTCGAACGCACGCCCTGCCTTTGGACGTCCTCAAGGAATTGGAGGGCTACCAACGACTCATCGTTGATGTCGCCAAGGCCCTCTATCTGACTCGACGTCCCAATCGTCAGCGAGAATTCCAGGCGTTTTGGCATCGAACATGAGGCGGTCCTGCTCGATGCGTTGCGCTTGCACAAAACGATTGAAGCTCGGATAGGTGGGTCTCGGTCGATACGACGCGCAAGACCAGCTAGAGAAGATCGAGGAACTCCACGACGTGACACTGGTAGAGGCGGGTCAGCTCGATGTGGCGGACCTGGGCGTGCGACTAGAAGAGCTGAAGGCTCTGCGCCAGGGTTGGTTCGACGGCGAAACCGGCGATGCTCTCAACCAATCGGGACTCTCCCAAGTCTCTTCTATAATCGAGCACCTGCACGAACAGGAGGAGCTACCGATCCCCTTCCTCTACCCTACGCCTGACGGTGCGCTGCAGGCCGAGTGGAGTCTGGGGTCGTGGGAGCTGAGTGCAGCTATCGACCTCACATCGGGCGACACGCTCCTTGATGCCGTCGATGCAAATACGAACGCCGGCAAGGACGGCAGCATGAATCTCTTCACACCCGGTGGCCAAGAGGCCTTGGTAAAGTTCGTCAACTCCGTCACCCGAAAGGGCTCGATCTGATGGAAGGTATTCATCCGCTGACCGACGGGGATGAGCTGTTGCACAGTCAGGTCCACCCGTCTTTCCTTCAACAGGGGCGCGTGGGGAGTCAGGCATTTCGGCCCACCACAAAGGACCAAGGCCAGCTGTCGGTATCCAGGGGAGCGATGGCCACCGCCGCAGAGGCCTTCCTCCTCTACACGACAGAATTGAATCTGCCGTCGGGGGGAGTGTGGAGCGTCAGCGTTGCGGAGTGCGGAGCACAAGACCTACCCACCTATCCGGACCCATTGTCCGCCCCCGTCAGCGATCCGGCTCACGCCTTCATCGACTTCAACGGCTTTCCCAGCAACAGCTCGGTGGAACGGGCGTCCAAACTGTTGGCGAAGTTGGCGACCGCTCGGGGCTGCCAGTATCCCTAGGGCGTCGGCCCAGCAAGTCCGGCACCGAAGCCCCGAGGAGAGATCCTCGGGGCTTTTTCGTTGCATGGGCGACGGAGTCGGGGGCTCAGAGGGCCGGAACTCGCTGCCGCGTTTCTGTTCGAGCCCGTCGCGTTGAAGGCTCTGTCGGTGTCCCACGTGCACTCAGACCGGGGTCCGCGCCCGCTCAGGGGTCGTCGAGCAACGCCAGGACACGCTCGAGAGCCCGATCCAGTCGAAAGCCCGCGGCGCGCTCGCGCAGAAGCGCCAAATCCACGGGAACGCGCGTCAGCAGCTCGACGATATCCAGCTTGGACTTGGCCCCCCCCGCGTACAGCTTGAACAGTACGAGGTCCTCCACGCCCACGAGTCGGCCCGGAAGGCCCACCTGACTGGTGGCCCGCTGCTCCGCCGCGCGGACGAGCGCGGGGAAACCACCGGCCGGCGAGTTGTCGAAATTGATGATTTGCACCGGCCGGCTGTGCTCGGCCTCACCCGCTCCGCTAGGAGGAGCGTCGACTCGCTCACGGCGCCTTCTTGGCGGAGGCCTCGAGGGACAGTGCCTCGAGGGACAGTGCCTCGAGCGACAGTGCCTTGAGCACGCGGTCGCGCGGGCTGAGCGCGAGAATTCGCTCGATGGCGAGCTTGCGGGCCGCGTCCGCCGACGCGCTTGGGCGGGCGTTCAGCTTGCTCACGGGGATGGTTCCCGGGTCGGCGCGCTTCGTCACCCGGCCAAGATATCTCGCCGAGTCAGAAGCAGCTAGGAATCACCTCCATCCTCTTCCGTTCGCCTCGCAAGTGGTCTTCCGGGCTGACTGGTCTCCGGAAGTCGGTCGCTTGTTTCCGAGAATTGGGCATCGCCGTCAGAACGTCCATCGGCGAGTCGGCCGCGGTCGCCGAGAAATCCGCCCAATAACGGGCGACGGGCCGGGCGTCGCTCGGGGCGATACGCCCTTGTTGGCTTTGGCGATGGACTTGCATCGGTCGTCCCAATGTCTTCTGTCCGGGGCTTGTTTCGCTTCTCATCCTCTTGCGGCGCGCTCGGCGCCACCGGGGTTCTCATCGGCTTGGTTGGCTGCAGCGACGGGGACCTGGATGAACCCCTAGCCACGGTCGAGCTGGCCCTGACTCTATCCGGGAATGTGTCCGCCGATTTCGTCGACACGCGTATCGACAGCAAAAAGCTCGAGAGCCCGATTGAGCGACGCGTTCCGATTCCTTCGGGTTCTTCGACGGTCGCCGCGGTCTACGGCGGGCTCCTTGGAGGAAAGTACTCGGTCGAGCTCACTGCGGAGTCGCGAGACGGAAGCGTTCAGTGCTCGGGCAAGGGCCAGTTCGAGATCTCAGCGGGTCAGACCGCCTACGCCCTCATCGTCCTAGACTGCAAGAAAGGTTCGGGGTCCGGAGGCGTCAGGGTCGGAGAGGTCAATTTCTGCCCGACTCTTGGATTTCTCTTCGCTGCGCCGCTCACGGTCGACGCCGGCCAGACCATCGATGTCGAAGCCCAGGGCAGCGACATCGACGACGATACGGTCAGCTACGTCTGGACCTCTACTTCGGGTTCGTTCGACAAGCCCATGAAGGCCAAGACGAAGTACCACTGCGACGAACCAGGCATGCAGACGCTGACCGTCACCCTGGACGATGGCAACGATTGCGCCGAGGCCACTAGTATCGAGATCGAGTGCATCCCGTCGTCGCCACCTCCCGAGTCAGAAGTTTGCGGCGACGGCGTGGTCGGGGTCGGGGAGAGCTGCGAGCCTCCGGGCACGTCCGGTTGCGACTCGACCTGTCAGCTTGTCGCGGCGGAGTGAGGGAACGGCGTCGTCGAAGCTGGCGAGGATTGTGATCCGCCCGACGACCTCTCCTGCGACAGCAGCTGCAAGTTCTGAAAGTGACCTTGCCTGCCCCGCGCAAGCCTGGTGGGCCACCCACGCCGCGACAACTCACTCTAGAAGGTGCCGCAGCGCCTCCAGATCCAGTGGGGCGGCTTCGACGCCGTCCAGCAACAGCTCCGCGGTAGCGCGCTTCTCGCCATGGAGGGCAAGGATCTTCTGCTCGACAGTGTCTTGCGTGACCAGACGGTAGACGGTGACTGGCCGTGTCTGGCCGATGCGGTGAGCGCGGTCGGTGGCCTGAGCCTCGACGGCGGGGTTCCACCAGGGATCGAGGTGGATGACGTAGTCGGCGGCCGTCAGGTTGAGCCCCGTACCGCCTGCGCGCAGGCTGATCAGGAATAGATCCCCCTCACCATCCTGAAATGCTTCCACGCGCTTGCGCCTCTGCGCAGCGGGCGTTGAGCCATCGAGGTAGACGTAGGGAATCGAGCGCGACTCCAGCTCGCGGCGGATCAACGCGAGATGCTGCACGAACTGGCTGAAGACCAGGGCACGGTGCCCGCCAGCGCGTAGCTCGTCCACCAGAGCGAAGAAGGTCTCGTGCTTGGCGCTACTCCCGAGCGACTCGGGCGCACCCGCCAGCATCGGATGACAGGCCGCCTGGCGCAGCCGCGTCAGCGCCGCCAGGATTTGCAACCGACCCTGGTTCTTTGGCCCGGAAGCATCCAGACGTCGCAGCGCGTCACGGCGAATCGCTTCGTAGAACGCCACCTCGTCGGCGTTCGGTTGGACGGTCAAGGTGATTTCGGTCTTCGCCGGGAGCTCTTCCAGTACGTCGGCTTTGCGGCGCCGCAATAGGAACGGCCGAACCAGCTGGTGGAGCGCCTCGCTCACGGCGCGTGCGCCGCCCGCCTGAAGCGGCCGCACGAAACGCCGCTCGAAGCGCTCCTGACTACCCAAGAGCCCCGGGTTGACGAAGCGGAACAGGCTCCACAAATCGAGCAGGTGGTTCTCGACCGGTGTGCCGGTGGACGCAAAGCGATAGCGAGCCGAGAGGCCGCAAGCGGCACGCGCGCGCTGACTGCTTGGGTTCTTGATCGCCTGCGCTTCGTCCAGGACGAGCAGCGCGAAATCGAGCTGGGCGAGGCGCGCGCTCTCACGCTGCATGTGGCCGTAGCTCATGATCAGCAGGTCTCCCTTGCCCAGCCCGGCCAGCTGCAGCTCTCGATCTTCTTCGCCAAAGCGAACTACCCTGAGTCGAGGACAAAAGCGCTGTGCCTGCTCGGCCCAGTGCGCGCAGACGGAGGTGGGCGCGACCACCAAGGCTGGCCCTTCCTTGGCCAGCGCGGCGGCGAGAGCCAAGAGTTGCACGGTCTTGCCCAAGCCCATGTCGTCGCACAGCAGCCCGCCGGCGCCAAAATGCGCAAGGCGTCGCATCCATTCGTAGCCACTCACTTGGTAGTCGCGCAGCTCGGCTTCGAGTGTGCGCGGCACGGGGAACTTCTTGCGCTCGGCCTCGCGGTAACGCGCCAGCTGCTTCTCGACCGTCGCCTGAGCCGCGTCAGCGTCGAGACCTTCGAGCCAAGCGGCCAACGCCGGCGCGGCGAGCGCCGGCAGCTCGAAGCGCTCGGCCTTGCGCTCGGCCGCGCAAGCGATGCGATCGAGCTTGTCCATGAGATCGCGGGTGAGCGCCACGATTTGTCCACCGTCCAGCTCTACGAAGCGTCCGCCTCCCGCCGGGCGGCGCTCCACCAACTCCTGCAGGGACAGCACGCGCTCTTCGTCGATGCGCAGCTCGACCTGAAGGGAAAACCAATCGTTCGTGGCTTTGACGCCGACGCGGAGCGCCCGCGCGTCTCTCTCGCCGAGCAGCTGCAGCGGCTGCCCTTCGGGCCACTCTAGCCGCAGCGCGTCGCCTTGCCGGCCCAGCTCTGTCAGTAGCTCCAAGCAGTCGGTCAGCTCGCGGAGCCGCAGGTCCCAGCCGTCGCGCTCGGCCAGCGCCAGGCTCGGACACGCGAGTTCGAGCGCGTCTACGCGCTGGCGCTCATCCGCGAGATCCCGGCGTACCACGCGAGGTCGGCCAGCAATCTCCTCGGCCAGCGTGGCGCTGCCTTCCCCTGCCGCGACCAGCGGACCCTCCCCGCCAAACGGTCGCACGCCGAGCGTAAACCTGAGCCCTGGCGAAGCTCGATAGAGAGCGATCCGCAGCTGTCCGTCGGCCGGCTCGACCGACGCGTCAGGGATTTCCAGCTCCAGCTCGGAGCTTACCCGCACCGTACCTCCGAGACGGGCCAAGCTCGCACGCAAGGCGCTCTCTGCCTCTTTCGGCAAGGCCGTCGCGCTGCGCTCGAGCGCTCGGGCCAATGTCCGGTGCGTCTCGGTCAACGGATAGACGATCAGGCGGCTCGGCTCCAAAGCCGCCAAGGCCGGCGGTGCGCCAGAAGTCACGGAGGCCGCGCTCGGGACCAGCGACAGCGTAAACCCTTGGGCGCTCCTACGGAGCGAGAGTTCGGGCTTTCGCTCTTGGACATCGAGGGGCTCGTGCGTGGTGGGATGCACGACGCGCGGGTTTCCGACGAGTGACTGAATCGCTCCCGCGCGCCAGACGTCGCCCATGCCGCGGTGGTCACCGTACCTATCGAGCTGCTCGATAATGCGTCGATCGAGCGCGCTCAGCTCGCCGCTGGAGTCGAGCGACCGCAGGCGACTCAGGGCAAGCGGACGATAGGCGCCCCAGCCGCGCGCGCCACGCTTGCGCGAAAGAGGCGCTGGCACGAAAACACCGCCGGAGACCTCTTGCACCGTCCAGGCGAGCTGCCAAGCGGGCGCCTCGCCGCCCTCGGCGCCTGGCTCGGGCGTCTGCGCGGCGCGGTCCAAGAGTTCGATGACCTCGCGCCAGGCGGGACGCGGCTCATGCAGTCGGCTGAGCACGCTCTCGCCTGCCCCTGCAACGAGGACGGCCTGACTCCTCGTCAGCTCGTCAGCCAGCCAAGAATAGCCGGCCGCGGCCGCCTGGGCCTGGACGCGGCCCACCATCGGCGTCCACATGGAGGCGCCGAGAGCCGCAGGCGAGGTCCACTGCCAGTGGCAAGCCGCGGCAAGCAGCTGAAAGACGAGCGCCAAATCGAGCCTATCCCCGTGCGGCCAGTCGAAGTCGAGGTC
>Ga0105045_10003129_pt1 | contig 14121 bp, 11 predicted proteins | sample MAT02_FD_78089 | JGI IMG/M metagenome (GOLD analysis project Ga0105045, IMG submission 78089) | Freshwater microbial communities from Lake Fryxell liftoff mats and glacier meltwater in Antarctica - MAT-02 (megahit assembly) | ecosystem: Environmental > Aquatic > Freshwater > Ice > Liftoff...
CCAGTGTGCTGCTGGGCAATGTCAGATGACCCTGCTCGCCACGGCGCAAGCCAAACGCGTCGATACCGAGGTGGGCTGCGACGCGCGCGACTTGGTCAATCCGCCCGATGGTGAGTGCACGACCGAGAGTCTGGCGTTCAACGTTTCGGTCCCAGATTTTGCTGGTGAGCCGGCTGAAGGCGACTTCGTCGTGACGATCCCGTACCTCGAGCTCGAAGAGGGGCAAAAGGTGATCGACCGCATCGACGCGGGTGAGAACCCCGCCACGGTCATCCAGGAAGAAGTCGGCCCCCAGACCTATCCGCAGCGACAGTTCGCCGTGAATTTCGCCACGACCAACCCGACGACGCCGGCGCTCACCGCCGCCGACTGTCACCCCATCACGGCGCCCTGAAAGCCGGGCGACTGGTTTGCGCGGTGTGGCGGTGGCGCCTGACGACTATTCGCCGCGGGCCTGGACGGCGACCGACTCGGCCTCGAGCAAGTCGGCAATCGTCAGGCCGACGATCGCGTGCTCGCCGCTGAAGACCGAACCGGTCTTGAGCGCGGCCAAGCGCGCCTGCGCCAATTCGAAGATGCGCCGGGGCAGCGCGACGTAGCCGACGTCGGGCGCCACGAGACGCGCCGAACGTAAGTAGAAAGCCAAGAAGTCGGCCACCTCTTTGCGCTCTGCCTCCTTGACGCTCACGTAGAGCAACAGCGGGCGGCTGAGCGGCACGTAAGTGCCGTCGGCCACGGTTTCGCGCGTCGGCTCGATCGGTCCATCGCCGTTGCTGGCCACGCCATCGTCGATGGGGACCAGGCGGAGCGCCTGGCTGTTCTTCGCGTAGTAGGCGAGGCCGAAGTAGCCGATGCCGCCGCGTTGAGCCTCGAGCTTGGTGACCAGCTGGTTGTCGTCTTCGCTGGCGACGTAGTCCGAGCGACTCGAACCTTCTTGGCCGACGATTGCTTGAGTGAAGAAATCGAAGGTTCCCGAGTCGAGGCCTGGCCCGAAAAGTTGCAGCGGCTCGTCCGGAAAGGTCGACCGGACGGCCTTCCACGACTTCACGCTGCCCTCGGCGGACGGCTGCCACATCTTCTTGAGCTCGGCGACGGTAAGCGACTTGAGCCAGGTATTGGAGCGAGGCACGGCCACGGCCACACCGTCGAAGGCGACGGGCAGCTCGATGAAACTGACACCGTTGTCGTCGCAGAGCTTGGTTTCGCTCGAGCTGATGGGCCGCGAGGCGGCGTTGATCGACGTTTGCTTGCGACAGAATTTCTTGAAGCCGCCGCCGGTGCCCGAGATGTCGAGCTGGATGTCGGTCACCAAGTTGGCCGCGTAGAGATCGAGCACGGCCCGATTGATGGGACCGACCGTGCTCGAGCCGTCGACCAGGATCGGCGCTGGCGGCGGAACGGGCTTCGCAACCGCGGGCTCCTGAGCCTTTTCTGGCGCCTCTTTGGCGCAACCGAGCACGAGCAACAGAACCACACCAGCGAGTCGACGCATGACGCGCACCTTAGACTGTCGACGCGCGACGCTTGGCGACGGTTTTGAAACGAAACGGTGCGCCCGATGTCACCGGCCGGTCTTCGGCTACGCGCGTGCCCGAATGTCACTCTCTCGATCCCAAATCAGGCCAAATGGCCGAGTAGCCTGCGCGAAAGTATCAACCAGGAGCGTTCCGTGAGAATCAGTCAACGTTGGGAAAAGGGCGCCAATCGGGGCCTGAGAGAGAGCGCGCTCCTGAGAGCGCTCCTGCTCCCCAGCCCAGACCGACGAGCGTGGCCAAGAGTTCGCGGCCGCGCTTGAGCAGCACGAAGGCGGCTCCGACCGTCGCTACGTCGGGCACGCCAAGCAGCGCGAGAGCTGCGACGTAACCGGCATCTTGGAGGCCGAGTCCGGCTGGCAGCACGAACAACAGCTGCCGACCGAGCGACAGCGCAACGTCGAATGCCAAGATCGCGACAAAGGACACGGGAGCTCCCAGCAGCCGCAGAATGAGCCAGCTTTCGACGGCTTCGCCGAGCCATGCCAAGAGACAGAGAAAGATGGGCGCGGCATTGTCGCGCAGGTTCAGCCGAAAGAAGCCACGTGTCGCGTCATCTACGCGCAAGAACTGCGTGCGATAGCGGCTCACCCAGCGCGCCCACGGCGCAGCGCGCCAGCGCCTGACCCAGACGAAAAGTTGGACAGCGCTTCGGCCTTTGCGGAAGAACATCTGCATCGCCCCGGCGCCAACCAGCAGCGCCAGCCCAAAGCCGACCAGCAGGCCCACCAGTGGGCGCGGTACGCCCAGTACCGAGCTGCCCGCGACGGCGGCCCCAAGCAGGTAAAGTCCATGGGCGACCATGCGCAGGTACTTGCGGTGCAGTGTCGTCGCGACTCCGGCCCCCACGGGCAAGCCCGTGTGACGGGCGAGCAGCGAGGGCTTGAGTGATTCACCAAGGATTGCGCCGCCGGGTAACGTCTGGCCGACCGCCTCCGTGGCTGCGCGAATGCCCCAAAGCGGCAAGAAACGCAGCCGGTGACCGGCGCGCTCGATGGACAGCTGCCAACCCCACGTCTCCAGCGCGAGCCCCAGGGTCTGCGGGATCAGCACCACGACGGCGGTCCAACCGAGCCCAGCCAACAGCGTCGACAGGCGCGCCCGATCCAGGTCGCGAAAGCAAAAAACGCACAAACTCACCAGGAAGACCAGGGCCAGGGCGATGAGCAACGAGCGCAGGTTCGACTTCACGCGACCGAGGATGCGGCAAAGCCACAACGGGCAGGCGTCGATCAGGCGACGGCTTGGTTCCAATTTTTTCGCTCGGTCAGCGTTCCAATTTTCTCGGTCGGTCAGGGGGTGCGCTGGGGTCCCCCTTCCGCGCGAGTCCGTTCAAGAGTGCTCGCACTAGCTGCGTGAGGGAGGACCGCTGCTCAAGCGATCCTTGCGCGGCAGGTCTAACGTGAACACGCAGCCCTTGCCTGGAAGATCGCGAACCAGCAGCTCGCCGTGATTGGCCTCAGCGGCCTTGAGGCAGATGGACAAGCCCAAGCCGACGCCGCTGCGGTCGCTGCCGCGCTGCTCATAGGGCTCGAACAGCTTTCGGGGATCGCCAGGCGGCAGTCCGCCGCATTCGTCTTCGATCTCGAACGAGACGCGACTGGGGGTGGCCCGCGCGGTCAGAGTGATTTGGCCGCCCCTTTTCGTGAACTTGAAGGCGTTTTGCAGCAAGTTGTTGACTGCCGCGGCCAAGATCTGCCGGTCACCCTCGATCCCGACGCTGGGATCAAGCGAGCTTGCCGTGAAACGTACGCCAATGGCGCGCGACTGGAGAAGCGCGCCGATTTCGACTTCTTCCATGAACTCGGCGACGCAGATCGGGTTGAAGCGCTCGATGCCTGCGTCCAGTCGCACTTCGGCCAGCGATCGATCGATCAACTCGCGCAGTCCAAGCAAGCTGCGCCCCAGCACCAAGCCCGTGCTGCCGCCGGTAGCCACGCTCCCCGTCTTGATCATTTCGAAGGCCAGCATCGCAGTGTTGAGCAGATTGCGCTGCTCATGAGCCAGGACGCCGAGTCGTTCGGTGCCCTGCTGGGCGACGGTGCGTTCGCGGTGCCGCGAAAACTCGGTGACGGCCTCGGCAATGGCGTCGTCAAGGCAGAGATTCAGCGTCTTGAATTCGTCCGGCGCGATGGGCGCGTGCTGCTCCACCGCCAATTCGGTGATCGACTGGCAGATATCGCCGTAGTCGGCGACGACCTGGGCGACCGTCAGACCCATGCGAAAAAGAGCCAGGCCGTGTTGCCCAGCACTCTTTTTGATTTGGTCGTGCTCGACGTTGTCGCTCGAGCGTGCGCGAATGAGAGCGTCCACCAGCTGGTCCAAGAAGACGGGGATGCCATGGGCCAGCTCGCCGTCCGTCGGCGTGGGTGACAAGCGGTCTGCGACGCGCGTGCGAGCCCGCCAAATGATGGCGTCGCGATTCGCGAGCACGAAGTCGTCGAGCACGAAGCGACGGTGCGCTTCGATGACCGCTACCACAAGCAGCAGGCCGTGCTTCTAACTCTGCGCGAACCCCAACTGGGTGCCCGCGCTCAATGTGGAGTGTCGATATCCCGCTCTTCTGCAGGCAGACTCGACCAGCTCACTAGTCGTGGCAGACGGCTTCGATGTTGTGACCGTCGGGAACGAGCACGAATGCTCCGTGCTCGTTCGGGATGCCGTCGTGCGCTAAGAAGTCGGGCTTGGGCGCACGCCGTAGCCAAGCACGACCAGACCGCCTGTGTGTTCCCGTGGCACTTCCATCCGCACGGAGTAGCCGAGAGGCGCGAGCGCCTGCTCGTAAAACTGCCTTCTCTTTTCGGGATGCGTGGTGGCCAGGCCGGTGTGATCAATCACGGGGCGCAGGGTACTTCCCCATTTCGCATTCAAAAGCCGCCCGTTGAATTGCCCAGGCCGCCCGGCTAGAGCGGGCGCCGATGAAGAAGTTTTCCAGGCGTCAGCTGGTCACGGTACTGGTCGCCGTTTTGGCGACTCTGCTCGTCACTTTGGTGGTGATGAACTTCGTCACGTCGCAGAAGAAGCTCGAGCGGCAGCTGCAGCATCGTTATGGCGTTCGCGACCCGGAGTTCGCCCGCGAGATGGGCGTGCTGCTCGGCCCCAGCATCATTGCAGGCAATCGCGTGACGGCGCTGAACAACGGCGACGAAATCTTCCCCGCCATGCTGAGCGCCGTGCGGGCCGCACGCGAAACCATCACTTTCGAAACATACATTTATTGGTCGGGTGACATTGGCGGAAAGATGGCTGATGCCCTTTGCGAGCGGGCGCAGAGCGGCGTGCGCGTGCACCTTCTGGTCGACTGGCTGGGCAGCATCAAGATGGATGTCGAGATGCTCGAAAGGATGAAAAAGGCTGGGGTGGAGGTGCGGCGCTATCGGCCGCTGTCCTGGTACCACTTGGGGCGGATCAACAATCGAACGCACCGGAAACTGTTGGTCGTCGACGGCCGCGTGGCGTTCACCGGCGGCGTGGGCATTGCCGATCAATGGGAAGGGCACGCCCAAGATCCCGAGCATTGGCGCGATATTCACTTTCGCATCGAGGGGCCCGTCGTGGCGCAGGTTCAAGCTGCATTCAATGACAACTGGATGAAGACGACCGGCGCCGTGCTCCACGGCAAAAGCTACTTCCCCGAGCTTGCGGCGGACGGGCCGCTCGGCGCGCATCTGTTCTTGGCGTCGCCGGCCGGCGGCAGCGAGAGCATGCACCTCATGTACATGCTGGCCATCGCGGCTGCGACCGAGAGCATCGATCTGTCGGCTGCCTACTTCGTGCCCGATGCGCTGATTGCCGCCGCCTTGGTCGACGCGCGCCAGCGTGGGGTGGCCATTCGTGTGCTGCTTCCCGGGGAACACATCGATTCCGATGCCGTGCGGCTCGCTTCGAAGGCCAGCTGGCAGCCCTTACTCGAAGCGGGCATCGAAATCTCGGAGTACGAGCCGACGATGATCCACAACAAGTTGTTGATCGTGGACGGACTGCTCGTGTCCGTCGGTTCGACGAACTTCGACATGCGCTCGTTTCGATTGAACGACGAGGCCAGCCTCAACGTTTACGACACGGACTTTGCGCGCCACATGACGGAGGTCTTCGAAGCGGATCTGAAGAAAGGCCGTCGCTATACGCTTGCCGATTGGCAAGAGCGGCCGTGGCACGAAAAGTTCCTCGAGACCTTCGTGGTTCCGCTGCGCACTCAGCTCTAGTTCGATGCCCCAATTGGCTGATTGGGCAACTCAGCTGATCATCAAAAAGCTCACCTTGACAGCGTTTTCAACGCGGCGCACGGGCCCGTTCAGTTGCGCCGGATCTGCGGGGGCACGACGTACATTTTTGCCGTGCTGACTAACGCGAGCACTGCGGCATCGACTTCTCCAGCGTCGCCGAACTCGTCGGCGTTGACGTTGCTCAGAACGTCCATGTCCCGAACCCCGGCGCCTGCGACGTACCAGCCATAGCGTTGAATGGCTTCAAGGATGCGAAATGCGGGCAGGGGCACTCGAGCGAATCGAGATCTAGAGTTGGATCGAGCTGAACCAGAGCGCCGTACGGCAGCACGCCGTTCCACGGGGTGCCGCGCAGTGAATCGTCCATATTGGCTCTTCAGGCAGCTGTTCGAGTAGGGCGAGCAGCACGCGAATGAACCGGATTTGTTCGACGCTCCGAATGATGCGGATTGGCAGGCGCACCTCGCCACGTTCATGCGTGCGCTCGCCCCGGCGTGGCGCGCCGATCCCGTGCTTGGCGAAAAGCCCATTCTGACGCCCTCCGTTGTTGGTTGGGGCCAGGTGGAGGAATTTGCTGCGAGCTTCCCAGAATGCGCCAACTTCGCGGAGGGCAGAGCGGAGTTTCGGAGGCTGCGCAGGCGATCTGCCTTCCTCGCCTTTTCTTCGAATATTTCGCACTCGGGTACGCACGAACCCACGCTTACGAGTTCCTCGACGAATGGCCTGATCCGGAACTCGAGGAGCAGGAGAAAAACTTCGGCATCGTGCGGAACGACTGGTCGCGTAAACCTGCGTTCCACGCGATCCGGCGCTTGCTCACGCTGCTGGAAGATCCTGGGCCAGCATTCGAGCCGGGAGCGCTAGCTCTGTTCCCAGTTCAGCCACTGGGTGCTCACGCCCTTGAGCTGAGTGATTGCGCCCCGCTCGTCGACGAACTTCGTGCCGTCGATCGACAACTGGCCATGGCGCGTTAGCGGGGTGACCGAGTTGTCCCAGCACCATTCGGATTCAGCACGTGTCGGATGATTGGCTCTCGAAAGTCGTCTCATGCCTCCCATCTTCTCGGCGTGCGCGGAGCCGTGGCGCAAGTCTTGGATGATGCTGCCTCTCTGCCGCGGCATCGTAGAGAAAGAGCGAAACGCGCTCGAGCCCGATGCGGACGCGACCGAGCTCGACGGCGCGCCGATACACAGTCTCGAGATCGCGATAGCTCGACAGTTCGTGCGTTGTAGTCAAAAGTATCAGGTAGACTGACCTGGTCCTCGTGACGATTTTACCTTTCGCTGGGGCGCGCTCTCTCTCACAATGCTGAGGTGGCTCTTCTTATGACCGACATGTCAGCGCGTTCTCGTTCAATCTTCCCGCTACTTCGTTCGTTCCTGGCGCTCTCCGCGTTGATCGCCGGCTGTAGCGAAATACCTGAACTGATCGTCGGGGACGGTGACGGAGCCACCGGTGGTTCCAGCAGCGACGGCGCTGATGCATCTGATGGATTTACTATCGACGACGGAGGCGGCGGCGCGGCGAGCGGCGGGAACGATGGCGGCGGCGAAGTCGCCGTGTGCGCCAACGGCAAGCTCGAAATCGGTGAGCTGTGCGACGACGGCAACAAGAAGGATGGCGACGGCTGTTCCAAAGATTGCTCGGAGGTCGATTCCAACTACTTGTGCCTGGTCCCCGGAGACAAGTGCCAGCGCATCGCCACCTGCGGTAACGGCGTTCTCGAAGGCAGCGAAGCTTGTGACGACGACAACGGCGTCGACAATACGCAAGGTGGCGACGGCTGCTCCGCCGACTGCAAGACGGTCGAACTCGGCTACGTCTGTGTGCGCCCCGGTGTGGCTTGTACGCTCGCGCCGGTCTGTGGAAACGGGCGCCGTGAACGCGGCGAAACTTGTGACGACGGCGATGGTGACGACGCTGTGTTCGAGCATGAAAATGACGACGGCTGCTCCTCGACCTGCCAGCTCGAGGACGCGGCGCAGTGGTTTTGTCAGCCCGGCGCTCTGTGCATCGCGCGCATCTGCGGGAACGGCGTGCGCACAGACGACGAAGCCTGCGAGGTTTCGATTGTCGGCGTCGGTTGTAGCGCCCAATGCGAAGTCGAAAACGGCTACCGTTGCTCCAGCGCTTCTTGCAAAGCGATCTGCGGCGACGGCCAGGTCGTCGGTATCGAGGAGTGCGACGATGGCGACGGCGACGACGCGGCGTTCGAGCGCGTTTCTGGTGACGGCTGCTCGGCCGCCTGCAAGGCGGAGCCCTTCTTCAGCTGCAACAATGCCGAGCCCAGCGTCTGTACCGATACTCGCGTTTGTGGCGACGGCGACATCGACCCCGGCGAGGTGTGCGATCCGGGCAGCGGTCTCAACCCCGACGGTTGCATCACGACCGGCGCCAACAGGTGCAAGGGCTACGTCGGTCAAGTCGTGGTCGCGGTGTGCGACAACGGCATCATCGAGCTAGGCGAGGCGTGTGACGGCGCGGGTGCACTCGGCTCCGGCGTGTGCATCAACGACTGCACCGAGGTGGCGGATGGCTACCAGTGCCTTGGCGCCAACTACTGCGTGAAGATTGCGCTTTGCGGCGACGGTCAAGTCCAACCGGGCGAGCAGTGCGACGTCGGACCCGTTAGCGATCCCGGCTGCGATGGTTCGTGCCAGGTCGTCAACGGCTATTACTGCTCGGGCGCCGCACCCTCAATGTGCGTCGTGTCGACCTGCGGCGACGGCGTGCGCGCCCCGAACGAAGCCTGCGACGACGGCCCCGGCGCGGCCAAGAACATCAGCGGCGACGGCTGTTCCACCAGCTGCCAGGTCGAAACTGGCTGGGTTTGTCCCCCGACCGGCGGTTGCCGCACCCGCTGCGGGGACGGCATCGTCACCGCCCCGGAGGAATGCGAGAGCGCGACTGGCTGCACCAACTGCAAGATTAACCCTGGTTACGACTGCGGGGTGAGCGGCACGGTGTGCGTAACCACGCGTTGCGGCAACGGCGTTGTCGAACACGGCGAAGGTTGCGACAACGACTTCGTGACCGCTGGCCAGGCGCCCATCGCGGCCGACGGCTGCGGCGCGACTTGTCAGCTCGAGCCCTCGGTCACGGTGGGCCCATCGCCGACTGTCGCCGTTACCTGCGGCGACGGCATCACGACAGGCACGGAGGAGTGCGACGACGGCAACACGACGGCCGGCGACGGTTGTTCGGTCATCTGCCACAAGGAGCCGGGGTGGACTTGCGATCCGGTCATCAGCTACCCCGACTCGATCAAGTTCAAGATCACTTACCGTGACTTCAAACATCGCAACCAAGGCGGCGGCCACCCGCACATGAAGTCGGGAGGTGGCGGCAACCCCACCACCACGGGCGACGGCGGCATCGTGGGCCCTGTTTGCACCACGAGTAATCCTGGCTCCTGCGGGCGCCTCGATGCATCTGGCAAACCGCAGTACGACTCAACCACCAGCAATCCGTCGATTGATCCCACGGGCGACGGTCTGAGCGTCGCCTATCACGTCGAAGCCTTCAAGCTCTGGTACCGCAACAGCAACGCGTCGGTGAACGACCAGATCACCCAGCTGGACGACGAAGGGGCCAACAGCGTCGTCACCAGCAACCTGATCGAGCTGATGGCCAATCCCACACCGCTGCCTGCTGCGGGCCTCGATACGATCGAGCTCACGCGCATTGGCGCCACGTCTGCGTACCAGTTCAATGCTGCAAACAACGATTTCTACCCGCTCGGCTCCACTGCCAGCCCAACCGTGACGGCGCGGGGCTTCGGCAACTACACCAACGGCGCAACGCGCAACTGGAATTGGACCTCGGAGGTCCGCTACTACTTTCAATACCAGGGCAACGAAACACTGTCCTTCTTTGGCGACGACGACGTCTGGGTGTTCATCAACGGCCGATTGGCCGTCGACATTGGTGGCATCCACCCCACCGAGCACGGTCGCGTCATCCTGGGTGACGATGGCGACGGCGCTGGCAGCACCGATAGCAACTGCTCCCGACACGGAGGTGGTCAACCGGGAGCTTGTACGTTGAACGCGAACAAAACGCTCCTCGCCAACCGGGCCGACGACAAACGCTTTGGCCTGATCCGGGGAGGCGTCTACGAAATCGTGGTGTTCCAAGCGGAGCGCCAGCCGGGAGGTTCGAACTATCAGCTAACGCTCGATGGCTTTTTGGCGCCTCGTTCTTCCTGTTACACCACGTGCGGCGACGGCACCGCTGCCGGCAACGAGCTGTGCGATTTGGGGACGACGACCGTCGGTAATCCGGACGGCAACCAGGACGGGGTCTACGGCAAATGCAACAACAGCTGCACTTACGCCTTCTGCGGCGACGGCACCCAGCAAACCACGCAGGGCGGCAGCGAGGAGTGCGACAACGGCGTCAACTCCAACGTCTATGTCACCGGCAGTTTGACCGGCAAATGTGCGCCCGGCTGCAAGCTCCCCGGGTCCTGTGGCGGTGAGACCCCCGTGGTGCTCCAGCCTGCCTACGAGATCTGCGACGACGGCGTCAACAACGGCGGCTACGGCGAGTGCGCAGCGGGCTGCCAGAGCTTCCAAGGCTACTGCGGCGATGGCAGCGTCAGCGGTCCCGAGAGCTGCGACGACTCTGTCAAAGTCGGTTACCGAGCAGATGGCAACGGCTGCGGCTTCGACTGCCAGCAGGCGCCCTTCTGCGGTGACGGCATTCGCAACGGCACAGAAAATTGCGACGGCGACGACGACGGAGACAACAATGACAACGTCGATCGCTGCGGCAGCAACTGCGACTTCGTGGCCGTTTGCGGCGACGGCGTGAAGAACATCGGCGAAGCCTGCGATTACGGACAAGGGGCATACGTGGGAACACCCCAAAATGCGCCCTACCTGGGCTGTACCGCTCAATGTGAAAACGGACCCTTCTGCGGCGACGGCAGCCAGCAGTCGGCCTACGAGGACTGCGACTCGGGCAACGCCAATGTGGCCGAAAGCGTTTACTCTGCAGCTGGCTTGTGCACCCTCTCGTGCGTCATAGGACCGCGCTGCGGCGACGGCATCATGAACGTCGGCAGCCAAGAGCAGTGTGACAACGGCTTCAACGACGACACCTACGCCTTCTCGACGCAGAGCGGAGTTCCCTTTGCCAATGCCACCGAGTGTGGCGCTGGCTGCCTCGAGCTGCCGTACTGCGGCGACAACATCCTCCAGGTGACCGAGCAATGCGACGAGGGCGACGCCGCTCACGCGGGTGATGGCACGCAGAACAACGACACCGCCTACAACGGCTGCAAGACGGACTGCACCTTTGGTCCCTATTGCGGCGACGGCGGACCCGGCACCGGAGATCAGGATGTCGGCGAAGTGTGTGACGACGGCCCAGCCAACGTGGCCTACGGAACGGGGCCCGGCCAATGTGCCTACGACTGCAACCCAGCGCCCTACTGCGGCGACGCCATCCGCAACGGTTCCAGCGAGCAATGCGATCTGGGAACCAGTGCCAACAAGGGCGGGTATGGCGGCTGCACCTCCAAGTGCAAGCTAGGCCCGTACTGTGGCGACGGTATCAAGAACGGCAAAGAAGCCTGCGATGCTGGTCCCTCCGGTAGCCTCGCATGCACGCCAACTTGCAGCGTGCGCAGCGATGTGAGGTAGCTCAACGAACCTCAGTGGCCGCGCATCATCCAAAGCGCTTCACGCAGGAGTTCCGAGGCGTCCGGGTGCTCGACTACCTCGCCGTGGCCCATGACGATGCGACGCATGGGGGGTGAGAGCACCTCGCGCAGGCTGCTGCGCATGGCCGCCTTGTCACGCGTGTAGACTTGGAAGAAGCGACTCTGACCGAGACGGCCCGGTGTTCCCATCGCGCTCAGCGCGAGCTTGGTCGCGAAAGTCGCGGGCTTGCGGATGTTGAAGACCATGTCCGCGGTGATCAGGCTGGCGGAGGGCCGATGGTAGAGGGCTACCTCGTTCAGGACGGGCGTGCCCTCCAGGGCGAGCGGTTGGAGAATATCGGAAAAATTCTCGGGAAGTTCTCGCGCTGCGGCTGTAAGGACGCCGCTGAACGTCAGGTCCCTCCGCTTCTGCGGGAGGCCTGGCACGTTGTAGAGCCGGGCGCTCGCAAAGCGCTCCACCGCGCCTCGCGCGTAGAGGTGGTGGAAACGATTGGGCGCCAGGATAGCGGTGACCTCGCCCAGCTCGCGCGAGCCGCGCTCGAGCTCGTCGCTCAGCGCGATGGGTGAATGCAAGAGCAGCTGGCCGGCCTGGCGCACCACGGTCATGCGTGCGGGCAGCCGCACGCCACCCGGAAAGGACAGGAGCGCCGTTGCTTCCCAAAGATCTTCAGCCAAGGGCATGAGCGCGGCGGCCGGGGGTGGAGCAGTCATCCGCGCTATCCTGCGCGTTGGCGGCAACTAGTCAAGTATGCTTGACTAAGAGCATGAAGCGACGGGTACCCACAAGAAAGCCGCCGGCACGAGCGCGCGCAGAAGCGGAGCCCGCGGCCCAACAACTGGCCCGCATCGAGCAGCAAAAGGCGCAAAGCTTGGGCCAGGCCATCTTGCGGAGCGCGCGGCTTTTGGATGAGCACGCGGTGTCTCGGGTACGAGACGAGTCAGGCGTGAGCGCGTTGCGCCGGGCGCACACGGCGGTGTTCCCACATCTGGACTTTGCAGGCACACGGCTGTCGCTCCTGGCGGAACGCATGGGTATCACCAAACAAGCCGTCAACCAGCTGGTGGACGACCTCGAGGCGATGGCTGTGGTGGCGCGCCAAGCCGATCCCAGCGACGGACGCGCCAAGCTGATCGTCTTCACCGCGAAAGGGCGCCGCACGCTGCTGCATGGGCTGGGTATCCTGGCAGCCATCGAGGGTGAGGCTGCGGCGCGCATGGGCCAGCGGAAGGTGCGTCAGCTGCACCAATTGCTAGGCGAGTTCATCGAGGTGCTGGAGACCCGGGCCATCGGCGCTTAGCGCCGCCAGCCACTTCCAGAGCCTGTCCCACCGTATCCGTGCGGGGGCTGGGGGGACTGAGTGGCAAGTGTATCGAGTGTCGATACACTTGCCTCGTCCATGCTGCGCATCGCAAAGAAACGTGATTGGCTGGCTCGTTTCAAGCCCATGCGAACGTCGTTGTCGTTCCGGGAGCGCGCGAGCGCCGGAGTCGGCGGCTTGCTGGGCCTCTTTCTGACCGGTTTCATCGCCGACGCGTGGTTGGGAGCGAGCGAGCAAGTCCCGTTGCTCATCGCTCCCATGGGTGCATCGACGGTGCTGGTGTTCGGGGTGCCGGCAAGCCCGCTTGCTCAGCCCTGGTCAGTGGTCGGCGGAAACACCATTGCAGCCCTCATCGGGGTAGGGGTCGCCCTGTCTGTCGGCGACCCCGTCGCGGCCGGGGCCGTGGCCGTGGCGCTGACGATTGTCGTTACCAGCTTGCTCGGGTGTCTCCATCCGCCTGCTGGCGCCGTGGCGCTGACGGCCGTAATCGGCGGACCACTCATCGCGGCGCAGGGCTTTCGCTTCGCGTTGGTACCCGTGGCCCTCAACTCGGGTCTGCTCGTCCTCTTGGGCGTCGTTTTCAACAGCCTGATGGGGCGCAGCTACCCGCATGTGCCGGTGCTGCCCGACACGGTTCATCATACCGCAGACGCGCCACCTGAGTTTCGTCTGGGGTTTTCGGCGCAAGACATCACCAAGGCTCTCGAGCGGAGGGGCTCCGTGCTGGACGTGGAGCGGGACGACATCCTGGCGCTGTTTCGTGAGGTCGAAGAAGCAGCGCATCAGCGGCTGCGTGGCATTATCCGTTGCGCGGACATCATGTCGCGCGACTTGGTGACGGTGGGACCGGATGACGCTGCGGCGGTTGCGTTGGAGCGGCTTCACGCGCATGGCCTGCGCGTACTGCCAGTTGTCGACGAAACAGGACACGTACTGACGGCGGTCGACCTTGCCACTGTGACCCATGCTCCGCTGTCGATGTCGGTGCGACACTTGCCGCCGGTTCACTTCGAGCTCGTTTCCCAAGCCAGCGGCATCGAAGAACTCTTGCCGCGCCTGTCCCAAGGCCACGTGCAGGAGGCTCTGATCGTCGATGACGACGCGCGGCTGGTCGGCGTCGTCACCCAAACCGATCTCTTGGCCGTGCTCGGGCGCGCGCGCTTGGCCAACGCCACGACACCGAGCGAACTCGCCCGCGCACTCCGCGCACTCCGCGCTCTACCGGCGTTGCCCGCTTCGGGCTCCGGGCAAGGAGGTCGCACGCCGAGCCGGAGATATATCGAGTAGCGATATAGTTGTTCGCTCGCTGTTGCCTATCGCAAGAAAACCGTGATTACTGGCGGGCTTCTGTACCGGCCTTGACCGGTGCGCGAACG
>Ga0105045_10003130_pt1 | contig 14118 bp, 12 predicted proteins | sample MAT02_FD_78089 | JGI IMG/M metagenome (GOLD analysis project Ga0105045, IMG submission 78089) | Freshwater microbial communities from Lake Fryxell liftoff mats and glacier meltwater in Antarctica - MAT-02 (megahit assembly) | ecosystem: Environmental > Aquatic > Freshwater > Ice > Liftoff...
CGTGCGGGGTCGGGCGACTGCTCGGCGGTGGCGAAGTCCAGGTCCGCCTCACTACGGATCGGCACCAGGTGAACGTGGCAGTGGGGCACCTCGAGCCCGGCGATCATCGTGCCGACCCGTGCTGGGCGGAACGCCGACATCAGCGCTCGGCCCACTGCCAGTTGTGCGACGCCGATCTTCGACCAGAGATCCTCATCGAGGTCGGTCCAGTGGTCGACCTGGCGCACCGGCACCACGAGCGTGTGGCCAGGCCGCATCGGAGCGATCGTGAGGAACGCGACGACATCGGGGTCCCGCCACACGAAGCGCCCCGGGAACTCGCCCGAGATGATGCGGGAGAACACCGACGGCTCGACAGGGGACCGCCCGCCCGGCGACGCCTCGCCCGGTGAGAACGCGCGCTCGGGCTGATCCGGGGTCATCGCCCCAGCCTACGATGTGGACGATGACGCACGCCCGTGGCCTGGCAGGTGAGGAGATCCCCGAGGGGGAGGACCGGGTGTTGACGGCGCCCAACCTGATCACGCTGGTGCGACTGCTGTGCATCCCGTTGTTCCTGTGGCTGCTGTTCGGCATCGAGAACTACCTGGCGGCCGCCGGCCTGCTGCTCCTGCTGGGCGGAACCGACTGGATCGACGGTTACGTCGCACGGCGCTTCGGACAGGTGTCGAACTTCGGCAAGATGTTCGACCCCACCGTCGATCGACTGCTGCTCATCGTCGGCATCGGGGCGATCATGGTCGCGGATCTCGACATCGCCTACTTCATGGCTTTCGCCTGGGTCGTGGTCGTACGAGAGGTCGTGCTGTCGGTGATCGTCGCCGGTTCGGTGCTCCTCGGTGCCCGCCGGATGGACGTCACCTGGGTCGGCAAGTGCGGTGCGTTCGCGATGATGACCGCCTTCCCGGCGTTCCTGGCCTCCGCGGACCCGTCGATCACGGGGAGCGCCTGGGAGACCTTCTTCCTGGTCGTGGCGTGGGGTTCGGGTCTCCCCGGGCTCGTCTGCTCGATGATCGCGTTCGTCGGCTACGTGCGGGAAGCACCCACGGCATTGCGCGAGGGCCGCGAGATGCGTGAGGCAGTCACCGAGGGCCGACAGGGCCGACAGGGCTGACAGGACTGACACAGGACCGACAACACCGACGCAGCGCCGAATCGACGTCGGTCGGTCACATCGGGAATGGCAGGGGAGTCGGGGCGGTAGGTTCGGGGGTGGACCACCCGCGACGCAAGGACCCCTCCTGTGAAGGCCGTCATCATGGCGGGAGGCGAGGGCACACGCCTGCGCCCCCTGACCTCCAACGCCCCCAAACCGATGCTCCCGCTGGTCAACCGGCCGATGATGGAGCACATCATCGACCTGTTGAAGTCACACGGCATCACCGAGATCGTCGTGACCGTGGCCTTCATGCCCGATGCCATCCGCAACTACTTCGGCGACGGCTCGGAGTTCGGTGTCCAGATGGCCTACGCGGCGGAGGAGACCCCGCTGGGCACCGCAGGATCGGTGCGCAACGCCATGGCAGAACTGGACGACACCTTCCTGGTGATCTCCGGCGACGTGCTCACCGACATCGACCTGACCGCCCTGGTCGCCGGGCACCGAGAGCGCGAGGCGTTGGCGACCATCGGGCTCGTGCGGGTCGAGAATCCCCTGGAGTACGGGATCGTCATCGCCAATGAGGACGGCTCGATCGAGCGGTTCCTGGAGAAGCCCACCTGGGGACAGGTCTTCTCGGACACGATCAATTCCGGCATCTACGTGCTGGAACCTCGGATTTTCGACTGGATCGCGTCCGACCAGCCGGTGGACTTCTCGAGCGACGTGTTCCCCGCCCTGTTGCAGGCGGGCGAGGGCGTGTTCGGTTCGGTGGCCGAGGGCTATTGGGAGGACGTCGGCAACCTCTCGGCGTACGTGCGGGCACACAAGGACATCCTCGACGGTCGGGTGGTCGTGTCGATCCCCGGCTTCGAACTGGCCGACGGCGTGTACGTGGGGGAGGGGGCCGAGATCAACCCCGACGCGAAGCTCACCGGCCCGTGTGTCATCGGCGACAACTGTTTCGTCGACGCGGGCGTGAAGCTGGGCGAGTACGTGGTGCTCGGCACCGGTGTGCGGGTGCGGCGCGACGGTGAGCTCGAGCGCACGGTGGTGCACGAGAACGCCTACATCGGTGAGTCGGTGAAGATGCGCGGCGCTGTGGTCGGGCGGGCATCCGACCTTCGCCGCGGCGTGCGCTGTGAAGAAGGCGTCGTGCTCGGCGACGAGGTCTTCGTCGGTGAGAACGCCGTGCTGTCGGGCGACGTCAAGGTGTACCCGTTCAAGACCGTCGAGGCCGGCGCGGTGGTCAACACCTCGGTGATCTGGGAGTCGCGCGGTGCTCGCTCGCTGTTCGGGCGCGGCGGGGTGTCGGGACTCGCCAACGTCGACGCGACGCCCGAGTTGGCAGCGAAGGTCGCACTGGCGTTCGCGACGTCGCTCAAGAAGGACGCCACCGTGGTGGTGTCGCGCGACTCGAGCCGTGCAGCGCGCATGTTGAAGAGGGCGATGATCGCCGGGCTGAATTCCGGTGGCATCAACGTGATGGACCTCGAGGTGGCCAGCGTTCCGTTGACCCGCTTCCACTGCCGCTCCGCTCCGGTCTCGGCAGGGATCACCCTGCGGTTGAGCCCGGACGACCCCGATTCGGTGATCATCCGATTCTTCGACGGCGACGGGGCCGACATCCTCGAGGACCGTCAACGCAAGATCGAACGGCTCTTCATCCGCGAGGACTTCCGCCGTGTCCGCCCCGCCGACATCGGCGACATCGACCTGGTGCCCCGGGCCCTGGAGCAGTACGCGGTGGCGCTCGAGCAGACGATCGATGTGAAGTCGGTCGCGAAGCGACGCTTCAAGGTGGTCATCGACTACTCCTACGGCTCCACCAGTTTCGTGATGCCCAACGTGTTGTCGAAGTTGGGCGCGGAGGTGCTTGCGGTCAATCCCTTTGCCTCGACGCGTGGGGTGCTGGGCTTCGATCGTGAGCAGCACGCGGCAGGGGTGGGTGATCTGGTGAGGGCATCGGGCGCCGACCTCGGCGCAGTCATCGACCCGTCGGGCGAGCAGCTGACCCTGGTCGACGACCGGGGTGTGGTGCTGAACAATCACCAGATGCTGATGTCATTCCTCGACCTGGTCTGTGACCGTCTGCTCGGTGATCGGATCGCGCTGCCGGTGACGGCCAGCAGAACCGCTGCGGATCTGGTTCGATCGCGCGGGTACGAAGTGTTGTGGACCAAGACCTCTGCTGCTGCGCTGATGGAGGACGCCGACTCCCCGGGAGTGGGGTTCGCCGCCAACATCGAAGGGGGCGTCATCCTTCCGGGTTTCCTGCCCGCCTTCGACGGAGCGGCCGGTCTGTTGAAGATGCTGGACCTGCTCGCATCGCGTGACGTGAAGCTGTCCGGGGTGGTCGCGGCGGTCCCGGAGGTGCACATGGTCCACGAGGTGGTCATCACCCCGTGGGAGCAGAAGGGCACGGTCATGCGCACCTTGGTCGAACAGACCCATGGTCGCCGCGTGGACCTGATCGACGGGGTGAAGGCGTACCACGACAGTGGATGGGTGCTGGTGCTGCCCGACCCCGAGGAGCCGGTGACCCACATCTGGGCCGAGGGTGATGGGCCGGACGATGCCCGCACGCTGGCCCAGGAGTACGGACGCCGCATCCGTCAGATGCTGCGTTGAGCGTCGCTGCGGCGGCTCCGCACCCAGTCGGGTTCGGGTAGCGTTCGGGTCATGAACGTGCCTGACGAACTGCGCTACTCCTCGGACCACGAGTGGGTCCGCATCGAAGGGGACACAGCGAGGATCGGAATCACCGACTATGCCCAGGACGCCCTGGGAGATGTCGTGTTCGTGCAGGTGCCCGAGGTCGGGGCTGTTCCGGACGCGGGAGCGACGGTGGGCGAGGTGGAGTCGACCAAGTCCGTCTCCGAGCTGTACGCCCCGGTTCCCGGCACGGTGCTCGAGGTCAATGCGGACCTCGAGGCCAGCCCGGAGCTGGTCAACTCCGACCCGTACGGTGCCGGCTGGATCGCGGTGGTCGAGCTGACCGACACCTCGGTGCTCGACACGCTGATGGATGCTGACGCCTACAGGGAGCTCACCGAGAGCTGAGCCGGTGTCCACTGGAGTTGGCGAACGATCTATGAGGGAGGGGTGGTGACGATGGATCGAGAAGTTGTGTGCCCCGTCTGCAGCTTCGCGAACGCGCCGGGGTCGAACTTCTGCTCCGCGTGCGGTGCCGAGCTCCCCGAGGAGACCGACGCTGCCACGGGGACGTTCCCTGTGCTCGGCGTCGACATCGCCGGTGACGGCGAGGTCGGTCAGTTGATCGTGACCCGTGGCGGTACAGCCGGGGCCCGTTTCGCGCTCGCCGAGGACGAGATCACCATAGGCCGTCACCCCGAGAGCTCGATCTTCCTCGACGACGTCACAGTGTCACGTCGCCATGCCTCGGTGACCCGGGATGCGGCGGGCCACTACACCCTCCACGACGCCGAATCCCTCAACGGCACATATCTCGACGGCGAGCGCATCGAGCATTCGCCGTTGCGCGAGGGAGCTCAGGTGCAGGTCGGACGTTTCCGGTTGGTCTTCGTCATCGGCACGCTCGGCGGTTCGGCATGAGCGACTCCGTTGCCAGCGGTCACCTCTCCATCGGTGAGGTGCTGGCTCTGGTCCAGGCCGACTTCCCCGATGTCACGATCTCGAAGATCCGCTTCCTGGAGAGCCAGGGGCTGATCGCCCCCGAACGCACCGCATCGGGGTACCGCAAGTTCTACGAGGCCGACATCGATCGTCTGCGGTGGATCCTGGCCCAGCAGCGGGACCACTTCCTGCCGCTCAAGGTGATCAGGAAGATGCTCGATCAGGGCGTCGATGTCGTAGACGCCTCGCAGAGCCAGCCCAGCCTGTTCTCCGCCCCTGACTCCGAACCGTCGCGACCGGACATGACCGAGCCCGAGCGGTCCAGCTCTCCGAGATCACCACAGCATCCAGCGGTCAAGTCTGCGCCGCGTCGACCGCAACGTGCATCGACAGGAGACTCGCAGCCAAGCGGCTCCACACCCGTCGGTCCGGCATCGGGCGACACAGGATCGGGCGACACAGGATCGGGCGAGAGAGCCTCAGACGGCGCGACTCCGGACGGCTCGACAGCAGCTGGCTCGGCACCGGCCGGGCCTGCATCGGGCGCGGCGTCGGGGGTCGACGCCGCAGCGGCCGGTGAGTCGAACTCCGCCCGTGCCGCAGCGCACAGCGGCGGAGCCGGGGCGGTGAAGCGTCATTCGACGCCCGCCGACGTCGTCGCTGCGCTGCAGGAAGACCCCAGGGCCGCCACTGCCGCGCGTGGCCGGAGAGCTGGCGGGAGTTCCGAGGCATCCCGGCCGCCGGTGCCCAAGGTGGCCACGGCGACGCGGTCGGGCGGTCTCGGCGCAGCAGCCGACGGCGAGCCCATGAGTCGCGACGAACTGTGCGCAGCGACCGGCATCACCGAGGAGCTGCTCGCGGACCTGGAGTCCTACGGTCTGATCGACGTCGGGCACCTCGCAGGGGCCGCCACCTACGACGCCGAGAGCCAGATGGTGGCGCGCACAGCGGTGCGCTGCATCGAACTCGGCATCGAACCCCGCCACCTCCGGATGTACAAGGTCGCAGCGGAGAGGGAGGCCGGTTTCGTCGAGCAGTTGGTGATGCCGCTGATCAAGCAGCGCAATCCTGCGTCGCGTGAACAAGCCATCGAACGCACCGACGAACTGCTGAAGATGGGCGCCGACCTGCATGCGACACTGCTGCGTCGTCGCCTCGGTCCGGTGCTCGGATCGTGAAGCGCGCCGGCGCCCGGGGCTCGCGCCCGGGTTCCGCGCCCCGCGGTAGGATCGCGGAGTGATCGAACTGGAGCTGGTCGCGGTGCGGGTCGAGCTTCCGAGCAACACCCCGGTGGTGGTGCTCCGGGAGCTCTCGGGCCGTCGACGCCAGCTGTCGATCTTCATCGGTGGGCCGGAGGCGACCGCGATCGCGTTCGCTCTCGAAGGGGTCGACACACCCCGGCCGCTGACCCACGACCTGTTCTGCGACGTGCTCGACGAACTCGGCGCCCAGCTCGAACGGGTCGTCATCACCGAACTGCGCGACACGACCTACTTCGCCGACCTGCAGATCTCCGGCTCCGCGGGGACCTCCCAGGTCTCTGCTCGTCCGTCCGACGCCGTCGCTCTGGCGGTGCGAGCGGGATGTCCGATCTTCGCCACCGAGGAACTTCTCGACGATGCGGGTTTCGTCGAGGAGCCTGCCGAGGAGGGCGAGGAGTCGCCCGAAGAGGTGGTCGAGGAGTTCCGGCAGTTCATCGACCAGGTCTCACCCGAGGATTTCGCCTCCTGAAACCCCTCGTCCGGCTCTGGGAGTGCGGTCGACACAGATCCACCCCATACTGGTCACGCCGCGGTAATTTCCCGGCTGCAATTCCGGTGTGCGACCGCACACCTGGAGATCGGAGCACCCGCCATGGGCGACGCGACCACTCAGCAGCTCAGTCCCGAGGCAGCGATGACGTCGTCGGGTGAACCTGTGGGGTTCAGCGGACGAAAGACCGCAGAGGTCGTGGGGATCTCCTACCGCCAGCTCGACTACTGGGCCCGGACCGACCTGGTCACCCCATCACTGGCCGAGGCTCGCGGCAGCGGTTCCCGCCGGCTCTACTCCTACAGGGACCTGCTCGAGCTGAAGGTCATCAAGACGCTCCTGGACTCAGGGCTGAAGTTGGAATCGGTTCGCAGGGTCTTCAGCTACATGCGGGAGCAACTCGGTGAGGACATTTCGTCGGCCAACCTGGTCATCAGCGGCTCGACGTCGGTGTTGGTGCGCTCCGGTGAGGAGCTCATCGACGTGCTGCAACAGGGTCAGGGCGTGCTGAACGTGTTGGCGCTGGCGGGCGTCAAGGACGAGATCGACGCACGAATCCTGGAACTGCGTCCTCCGGCCGCTGGCGCTGTGGCCGCTGGCGCTGTGGCCGCTGGCTCAGTGACCGCTGGCGCAGTGGAAGCCGACGACGTGGTCAGCGTTGCCGACGGAGCGGGCACCGCCTCGGCGGTCTGAGCCGGTTCGCCGGGCATCGGTTCCACCCGGCAGACTCGGCGCCATGACGACCAAGCGATCCCCCCTCGACGCCGAGCACCGCTCCCTGGGAGCGAAGATGGTGCCGTTCGGCGGGTGGGACATGCCCTTGTCGTACCCGTCCGGCACCCTCGAGGAGCACCGGGCGTGCCGTGGCGCAGCGGTGGCCTTCGACGTCAGCCATCTCGGTACTGTCCGGGTAGAGGGCCCGGGCGCCCACGAGGCGTTGCAACGAACCCTCACCAACGACCTGGACAAGATTGCTCCGGGACGCGCCCAGTACACCCACCTGCTGGACCCCACCGATGCCTCGGTGGTGGACGACATCATCGTCTGGTGGCTGGCGCCCGGGGTGTTCGATGTGATGCCCAATGCGTCCAACACCGGTGGGGTCCGCGCTGCGCTGGACACGTCTTCCGGTGATGGTGGGTTCACCGTGATCGACAACACGGGGTCCCGGGCCCTCATCGCGGTCCAGGGGCCCGAGGCACGCCGGATGCTCGCAGCCGTCGCCCCCGGGGCTGCTGACGTCGACCGGTTCCGGGTGCAACCCTTCGAGTACCAGGGTCACGACTGCGTCGTCGCCGGCACCGGCTACACCGGCGAGGACGGCGTGGAATGCTCGGTGCCGGTGGAGGTCGCAACCTCGATGTGGCGTTCCCTGATGGACGCCGGCGTGCAGCCGGCCGGATTGGGTGCACGCGACACGCTGCGGCTCGAAGCCGGCCTTCCGCTGCACGGGCACGAGCTCGGGGCGGGCATCACGCCATTGAACGCTCGGTTGGGTTGGGTCGTCAGCTGGACCAAGGGCGACTTCCTCGGCCGTGGGGCGCTCGAACGTCAGCGGGACACCGCGGTGACACCGGTGCTGACGGGCCTGCGTCTCGAGGGGCGGCGACCGCCGCGTGCCGAACAGCTGGTGGTGCGCGACGGGCGCACGGTGGGGCGGGTCAGCTCGGGCAATTTCTCGCCGGTTCTGGAGTGCGGCATCGCCCTGGCCTACCTCGAGCCCGAGGTGGTCCCCGGCGACGAGGTCGCCGTCGACATGAGGGGCACGCTGGTCCCGGCCCGCTGCGTCGAGCTGCCGTTCGTCGCCCGACACTGAGCTACTCGGCGAGGTCCTCGATCGGTGGGCAGGAGCAGACCAGGTTCCGGTCGCCGTAGCCGCCGTCGATGCGGCTGACGGGGGCCCAGTACTTGGTCTCGGACTGGTGGGCGCTCGGCCATCCGGCGAGCGAACGGGGGTAGGGATGGTCCCAGTGGTCGCCGCCGACCTCGAGCGCCGTGTGCGGTGCGTTGCACAGCGGGTTGTCCTCCGCGGGCCAGACGCCGTCGCCGACCGCGGCGATCTCGGCCCGGATCGAGATCATGGCCTCGCAGAAGCGGTCGAGCTCCGCCAGGCTCTCTGACTCGGTCGGTTCGATCATCAGCGTCCCGCTCACCGGGAACGACATCGTCGGCGCATGGAACCCGTAATCGATGAGTCGCTTCGCGACATCCTCGTTGGTGACCCCCGTGGCCTTCTCGATCGGCCGCAGATCGATGACGCACTCGTGGGCCACCAGCCCGTCTCGTCCCGTGTACAGCACCGGGTAGTGCTCCGAGAGCCGCTTGGCGACGTAGTTCGCGGACAGTATCGCAACCTCGGTCGCCCGACGTAGATCGTCGCCCATCATCGTGATGTACATCCACGAGATCGGTAGGATGCTCGCCGAGCCGAACGGTGCTGCCGACACTGCACCGGGACCGCTGCTGGGCCCCGCATCGTCACGCAGGGAGTGGTTGGGAAGGAATGGGGCCAGGTGCTCGCGCACCGCGACCGGTCCCACACCGGGACCGCCGCCCCCGTGGGGGATGCAGAACGTCTTGTGCAGGTTCAGGTGACTGACGTCCGCACCGAATTTCCCGGGTTGTGCAACACCGACGAGTGCGTTCAGGTTCGCGCCGTCGACGTAGACCTGCCCGCCGGCGTCGTGCACGATCCGGCACAGGTCGACCACACCTTCCTCGAACACCCCGTGGGTGGACGGGTAGGTGATCATGACCGCGGCCAGGTCGTCACGGTGGGCATCGGCCTTCTCGGTCAGATCGGCCAGGTCGACGTTGCCGTGGTCGTCGGTGACCACGACCACGACGCGCATGCCGGCCATGACTGCGCTGGCGGCGTTGGTGCCGTGGGCCGAGGCGGGGATGAGACAGACGTCGCGTCCGACATCGCCGCGTGAGCGGTGGTAGCCGCGGATGGCGAGCAGGCCGGCGAACTCGCCCTGGCTCCCGGCGTTCGGTTGCAGCGACACCCGGTCGTAGCCGGTGATGGTGGCCAGCGCGTCCTCCAACTCGCGGATCATCTGGAGGTACCCGATGGTCTGGTCGGCCGGCGCGAAGGGGTGGATCCGGGCGAACTCGGGCCATGTCACCGGGATCATCTCGGTCGCGGCATTGAGTTTCATCGTGCACGAACCCAACGGGATCATCGTGCGGTCGAGCGCCAGGTCCTTGTCGGCGAGGCGACGCAGGTAGCGCATCATGTCGGTCTCGGAGTGGTAGCGGTGGAACGTCGGGTGCTCGAGGAACTCAGAGCTGCGCACCAGCGCTGTGGGTACGGCTGGGGGAGACGCCGCTGCCGCTGCTGCGGCCTCGGTGACCTGCGCTGCGTTGCGCTGCACGTCGAACGCCGCCAGGACCTCCACGACGGTGTCGACGGTGGAGGTCTCGTCGAACGCCACACCCACGACGTCGGCGGAGACCCGTCGCAGGTTGAGCCCGCGGTCGACCGCGGCGGCGACAACGGCATCGGCTCGGCCCGTCACGCGTGCGGTGACGGTGTCGAACAGGTCGCGGGAGGTGATCGAGATGCCGTTCTCGACAAGGGCCGCGGCCATCGTCGATGCCAGGCCGTGGGTGCGCCGGGCGATGGCGCGCAGCCCGTCGGGGCCGTGATAGGTGGCGAACGCACCGGCCATCACGGCCAGCAGCACCTGGGCGGTGCAGATGTTCGACGTGGCCTTCTCGCGGCGGATGTGTTGTTCACGGGTCTGCAACGCCAGGCGGAGCGCCCGGCGGCCGTGGGCGTCGATCGACACGCCGACCAATCGGCCGGGGAGCGAGCGACGGGCGGACTCGCGCACCGCCATGAAACCTGCGTGCGGACCACCGAAACCGAGCGGGACGCCGAAGCGCTGGGCGGACCCCACCACCACGTCGGCCCCCCATTCCCCCGGAGGGGTCAGCAGCGTCAGTGCGAGCAGGTCGGTGGCCACGCACACCACTGCGCCCGCCCCCGAAGCGGACGTTGCCACGTCGCGCAGGTCCCTGACGGCGCCGGAGCTGCCCGGATAGGCCAGCAGCACGCCGAATGGTTCATGGGCGTCGAGGTCCTGGAACGGGTCGCCGACCACGAGCTTGATGCCGAGGGGCTCTGCCCGTGTCTGCACGACCTCGATCACCTGCGGATGGCAGTCGCTGTCGACGAAGAACGTGCCACCGGCGACCTTGGACTGCCGTCGCGCCATCGTCATTGCCTCCGCAGCGGCGGTTGCTTCGTCGAGCAGTGACGCATTGGCCAGGTCCATGCCGGTGAGGTCGGTCACGACCGTCTGGAAGTTCAGCAGCGCCTCGAGTCGACCCTGGGAGATCTCGGGCTGGTAGGGCGTGTAGGCCGTGTACCAGGCGGGATTCTCCAAGATGTTGCGAGAGATGACCGCGGGCGTGTGGGTGTCGTGGTAGCCCGCGCCGATGAGTGAGGTGACCACGCGGTTGCGGCCCGCCCGCTCGGCCAACGCGGCCAGCGCGTCGTGTTCGGTGGCGAGGTGGCGCAGCCCGAGTGGCTCGGTGATCGAGATCGACTCGGGCACCGCCGCGGACATCATGGCCTCGATCGATACGTGGCCGATGACCTCCAGCATCTGGGTGATCGCCGCATCGTCGGCGCCGACATGACGTCGGGCGAAGTCCTCGATGGGCAGGGATGCGGTAACTGGATCGTGCGGCGTGGCGGCCATTGGGGGCTCCGGGTGATCGACGATGGGGAGAGGTGCTCGCCCCCCTCTGTCGCCGTACCTGAGAGCTTCACGCCGGACGAGCCGGCGCTTTCCCCGTCGGTGAGCGGGCGGACCCGCTGCTTTCCAGAGTTGCCTGACCCGACCGGTGCGTGTGCCTGAGAGATTCCGGGGCGGTTGCTCCTTCGGCGCCCGCCGCTTGCAGCGGCAGGACTCTCCCGGACGGGTTCCAGCTTCAGTTGTTTCTTCGACGCTAGCCGCTGCTGGCCTGTGCGTCAGTCGGGCTCGGGTTCTGCAGCAAGTTGTGTCACCACCCCGCCGGGCGAACCTGCGTCGCCGAGGGGTCAGTCGAGCAGGTCCGGTTCTGCTGCCACGATCCACTCGTAGAGCGGATGGAAGCTGAACTGGCCGGCGAGCTCGGAGCCGACCTGGCCGTGGGTGAGCGTTGCGTGATCGTGATCGATCGACACCGGCTTGCCCGCCGCCATGGCCATCAGTTGCGCCTGGCAGGTGCGCTCGGCGGTGATGAACCACCACGCGGCAGCATCGACGGTCGCCCCGACGGTCAGTAGACCGTGATTGCGCAGTATGGCCATCTTGTTGTCCCCGAGCGCCCCAGCGATCCGGGCGCCCTCGGCGGGGTCGACCACGACACCGGTGAAGTCGTCGAAGAGCGCGTGGTCGCCATAGAACGCGCATGAGTCCTGGGTCAAGGGGTCCAGAGTGACCCCGAGCGAGCTGAAGGTCTTGCCGTACACCGAGTGGGAGTGCGCTGCTGCGATCACGTCGGGGCGTGCTGCGTGCACCTGGGAGTGGATGGCGAACGCAGCAGCGTTGACCGGCCAGTCGCCCTCGACGACGGTGCCGTCGTGGTCCACGCAGATCAGGTCAGAGGCACGGACCTGCTTGAAGCTCATGCCGAAGGGGTTGACCCAGAACCGGTCGGAGTGTTCGGGGTCGCGAGCGGTGATGTGCCCCGCAACGCCCTCGTCGAAGCCGAAGCGACCGAACAGGCGGAACGACGCTGCCAGGCGCTCCTTCAGGTGCCGGCGTTCGGCGGCGACGTCGTCGAACTCGGGAAAGGTGAACTGTGCGGGAGACATCGGATCAAGCTACCGAGTTCGGCTCACCCGAACAGCTCGGGGTCCATCACTCCCACCCGGTACTTCCGGTGGGCTGAGGCGAGACACGCGATGGGCTCAGGCGAGCGGCCGACCGAAGGGCAGCTGGTCCTGCCAGGACCCGAGGAACTCCTCGGCGAGCGCACAGGCGCCCAGGTAGGCGCCCTCGTCGTGGGCGACAGCTGCCGCAGTCAGCTCGGTGGTGCGAGCGGCGACGCGGTCACGAAGGGACTCGGCGGTGTCGTCGTCACGGGCGACGAAGGCGTGGAGCCCGCCCGACAGGGTCAGGAAGTCGGCCAGGACGGTCACGCCGCCCCGCTCGGCAACCGCCAGACCCCGCGCTGTCACGGGTGCCACACCGATGGGTGCGAGCACCTTCACCGCGAGCGACGCGGCGGCCTCGTGGTCGACCAGACCCATCTTCGATCCGCACAGGAGCACGTCGGCCTCGGCCCGGAGCACCTCGTCGGTGCCCAGTTCGCCGCCAACCACGGTCGCACCCATCTCGGCGAGCACGTCGGCCAGCATCGGCTCGAGGGCGCCGGCGCCCTCGATCGCCACGGTCCGGCCTGTGAGGCCGCCGGTGCCGCCCAGGGCGACCCCGGCGGCGATCGCGGCGCTGCGACACGTCAGCTCGTCCGCGAGGGTGCCGTGATCGGTCGGCTCGTGGCGGAGGCTGCTGCGTACGTCGAGTTCGGACAGTGCCGACAACTCCGCCGGCTCCACACCTTTGGCCGCGTCCAGCGACAACGCACCGCTGCGGACGTTCTCGGTCACCGCCTCGACGAACGCGGCGACACCCTCGGCCCTGGACGGCGGCGGTGCGTTGATGCCTGCTGATGCGCCCGAGCGTTGCTCCTCGAGCAACGCCCAGGAGTAGCTGCGCGAGCGAGCCATCGTCCGCGCCCCGTCCATCAGGATCTTCTTCGCGCAGCGCACCACGCCGTCGGCGTGCTCTGCACCGTCCAGGTCGACGATGACGAAACCCGTCATCGGAATGTCGTCGGGTCCGGTGATCTTCTGGGTCGGCACGTGCGCAGTCTTGTCCATGCGAGCCGAGCGGTGCAGCACGGCGACGTCGACCCGGGAGTGGGTGGCGAGCGGGGCCGAGAATGCCGGAAGCCGTGTGGATGGAACCCCCCGAATCCGTCCACACGGCCTACCCGGACACCGGGAGGCGCACGAGGCCCCTCGACCGGACCGACCGAAGTCGATGAAGGGAAGATAGATCACCAACGTGACCGGTGTCACGCGAAAGTTGGGTCGGACAGCCCAGGAGGTGGTTCCTGGTCAGCCGTCCGCTGCGTCGTCGAACTGCGTCGCGGAGCGTCGCCGGAGGTGCGGTGCGATTGCTTCGTCCACGATCCGGCGGTGCGACGGGTGGTCGCGGTACTCGATGTAGCCGTCGATGTCGTCGAATTCTGCGACGACCGCGAGGTGGGCGTTGCCGGGAGCGAGGCCCAGGTCACGCCCGATCACGTAGGAGCGGAGCAGGGGCAGTTCGTCGGGCAACTCACGCAACCGGGCGGTCAGCTCGTCGAGATGGCCGGGAGGGGCGCTGGGGTCGAACTCCAACAGCACGACATGGCGGAACATGGCGATGATCGTACAGCTGGCTCCGGACATGGCGATGGGGACCCCGCCGCAGCGGAGTCCCCATCGAGTTCCACTCGTCGACCCGTCCCCGAAGCACCAGCGAGGATCTGACTGAGGGATGACCACAACACGTCGAACGGGCGGACTCCGTTCTGCGCTGTACGTGGAGACTGACGCCCCGGCGCCGCTGAAGTCGCGAGGTTTCGAACAATGGGCCGAACGGCCCTGAGCGTGGTGTCAGCTC
>Ga0105045_10003131_pt1 | contig 14118 bp, 10 predicted proteins | sample MAT02_FD_78089 | JGI IMG/M metagenome (GOLD analysis project Ga0105045, IMG submission 78089) | Freshwater microbial communities from Lake Fryxell liftoff mats and glacier meltwater in Antarctica - MAT-02 (megahit assembly) | ecosystem: Environmental > Aquatic > Freshwater > Ice > Liftoff...
AAGGAATCCCGCGAGCGGGCTCCGTGAAAACGGACGCCGGACGGTATGCAACGACAGAACACGTGTACCGCATAGTGCGACAAATCGCAACAGGAAGCCAAGCCCGGCGCTTCCCCTGCCGCCGAAAGGCAGGCAGTCCCCGCGCCGTGGCAATGCGGTACCAACGACGAAGGAGTTCTCTTCAGATGGTTGTGAGCAGGCCCGTGCCGCTGCAGCGGATCGTCTCGACATCGTCGCGCTGGGCGGAGGTAAGCGGCGAGGCGTGGAGCAGCGCGGCGAGGCCGAGCATGGCATGCATGGGCGTGCGCAGCTCGTGGCCCAGCTCGGCAACAAGCCCAGAGCTGGCGCGGGCCGCCTGCTCGCTGGCAGCGAGCAGGCGGTGGTAGCGCTCCTCGCTCGCCCGCAGCGCCGCCTCGGCCGCATTGCGCGCGCTCGTCTCCTCAGCCAGGGCCACGGCAAACGCACAGTCCGGCACGCTGGCGCGCGCGGTGTCGCCCCAGACGGCTGGCTCCTCTAGCAGCGGCTCTGGCGGCGCCCAGAGCTGCGCCCAGCGCGCAAGCATGCCGCCTAAAGCAGTCTGCCGCCAGGGAAGCAGTGCGGTTGAGTTATCTACTTTCATCGCCCCGCCTCAGACATGGCCCGCATCCTGTGGGGGCGCCCAAACCATTTGGACCACGAACGATGCCAACGGACGTTTGGACCACGAACGGCGCGAACGGGCACGAACGGCGCGAACAAGTGTGGCGGTTTCGCGGTGGTTCGCAGCCTTTCGCGCCTTCGTGGTCCAAACGTCCGTTCGCGTTCCAGACGGGCTGAGGGACTGCTCGCCTCGGTAGGCACGCGCTGCTCAGTAGCGCAGGATCAGCGCGATCTTGCTGTGAATAGCGAGCGCGCCGTCGTCGGCAAACACAACCCGGCCGCCCATTGCGAGCACCGTGGCGATCACCTCGTCCACGGCGTCGGCGAGCGCCGCCGGGCCGTCGGCAGCACCCGCAGGCAGCAGGCGCAGCCCGCTCTCGTCCACCGTGGCGGCCTCGTGGTAGCTCTCCTCCACCACCAGGGTTGCACCCCGGCCCTCGTGGGCAAAGCGCCAGACCTCGCCGAGCGTAGAGGCGCTGCGCTGCCCGCCGACGGCGGCGTTCAGCTCATCGAGAATCCCGGCGCGGCGCGCGGCCAGGCTCTCACGCATCAGCGGCCACACCAGCTTGCCAAGCTCGTGGGCGCTGGTCTGATCGTGGTTCCCAGTGAGCGTGGTGAGGATCTGATTGCTGTGGGCGGTCACCTCGCTGAAGAAGGCGATCCAGCGGTCGACGCCCACCACAGCCACCGGCAGCGGGTCGTCTGCCATGTGTGTGCCGAGCGCCTGATCGACGTTGCGGAAGAAGATGCGGTGGTGCTCGTCGCGCAGCCGCGAGGCGTTGATCGCTGGGTCGTTGGGCAGGCCTTGCGCGCCGCCTTGCCCCCCGTGGGTCATCGGGAAGAGCGAGCCAGCCGTAAGCTCCTCCAGACTGTCGCGCGAGGCCTCGAAGAGCCGCGTCGGCTGCTCCGACAGCGCCAGCACCCAGTAGCGCGGCGAGCGGTTCATGGCGAAGACGAGATCGCGGGTAAAAAAGCTCTCGTCCACCATCACGCGCTCGGCGAGCGTGAAGGGCAGCCGCTCGGCGCGGGCCAGATCGGCGCTCACGAACAGGGCGAGACCGTCGAGGTTCTGCGCGTGGTTGATCGTCTCGACCAGCTCGTCGAGGCTGCGTAGCATAGCCTCGACATCGCGCTTGCCCAGCTCGGCCGTCAGGCGCTCGGCCGCCTCGCGGCCCAGATTCTTCAGGCGGATGGGGTCCTGGCGATTATCTGGCGAGGTGCGGTGCGTGGGCAGCGTGATGGTGAGGCATGGGTAGCCGCGCAGCGCCTCAAGCGCCAGGATGTCTTGTCGGTTCATAGGGTGGATCTTTCTCTCAGAAGCTGTCTGAAAAGGGTGAGGAGACGGTCGTCACGCCAGATCGGGTAGACTTGGGGTATGATGCACCACATCTACCCGACCGATTTGAGCGACCGCCAGTGGGATTGTATCAAAGATCTCGTGCCTGCGGCAAAACCTGGTGGCCGTCCACGCAGCCTGGACATGCGAGCGGTGCTCAACGCGATGCTGTACGTGGTGGTGAGCGGTATCCAATGGCGTATGCTGCCGAAAGACTATCCGAAGTGGAAGCGCGTGTATCATTATTTCTGTATCTGGCGTGATGACGGCACGTGGCAGCGCATCCACGACACGGTGCGCGCCGGCATGCGCCGCAAGGCTGGGCGGCACAAGCATCCCACCGCCGGCTGTATCGACAGCCAAAGCGTCAAGCGCACGGCAGTCCCAGGCGTACGCGGCTATGATGTCGACGGCACCTATCGTGGCAAACTGCTGGCGTGGGTGGTCGACCATTGCGGGTTTATCCTGCAACCGGTGTTGCGCAGTGATGACGTCAAAGGTTTTGTGGTGCTGCCACGGCGTTGGGTGGTTGAGCGCACCTTTGCGTGGCTGACCCAGTGCCGACGCCTGAGCCGGGACTATGAAGTGCTTCCTGCCAGTAGCGAGGCCATGATCTATCTCGCGATGACCCGTCTGATGCTGCGCCGCTTGGCCTCCTAATCCTTTTCAGACAGCTTCTCAGTTAGTGCGAGCAGCCCGGCGCAGACGCAGGCCGGCGTACAGGCTGGCTGCGGCGGCAAGCGCGAGCCAGAGCGGCGCCAGGCCTTCGCCGCCGGTGCTGGGCAGCTGCGCGGGCGGGGCCGGGGTTGTCGGGGCCGCAGCCTGGGGCGCAGCATAGATCAGCTCGCCGCCGGCGGCAGACGTGAGCGTAAGGCGCCCGTCGGCAAGGCTGTAGGTGGCGACATCCTGCAAGATCTGGAAGTAGCTAAACTCGCGCTTGGAGATCGGCTCCTCGCAGCCGATCAGCGTGCCCGCAATCACCGAGAAGGTGATGCTCTGCGCGTCGCCGGCGGTATATCCGGTGAAGAAGCCATTGCAGCCGCCCGAGCCGCTAGCGCTGCCGTCGGTGCCGAGCAGCAGGCTGAGCCCAAGGCCAGTGGTGTCCTCGGCGGCCGCGCCCGCAGGCTGAAGGCTCACCAGCGCCCACTCGACGCCAACCATCTCGGGGGGCAGCGTAGTCTGCTGGGCAGGCGCAGCCTGGGCACGGGGCGTGCCCACCAGGGCGAGCAGGACAAGCAGCGTACCAACACGGGCGATCAAGCTAGTCATAGCGGATCCCTTTCTGATGGGCGCGTTGCGCCCATGCTTCTACTTCTGGACGGTGGACGGTCGTCGGTCATCCATCATCAACCTACGCTTTGCGCACCACAGGTGCGAAGCCAACGACGTTTTGCGCGAGCTCGGAGACAGGGCGCATGGGCACCAGGCTCCGCTCGAAGGTTTGCACAATCGCCTCGGCGCGATTGCGCACCCCGAGCTTGGAGAAGATACTGCCGATGTGGAACTTGGTAGTGGCAGTGCTAATACACATGCGGTTGGCGATGTCGCGGTTCGAGAGCCCCTTGGCCAGCAGACTTAGCACCTCGTGCTCACGCGGGGAGAGCGTGACGGCGGGCGTGGCCACACGGCGCATGGCCCGGATCAGGGCGTGGGTGGCCTCGGGGGCCAGCACCTGCTGGCCGGTGGCGGCGCTGCGGATCGCCTGCGCCAGCGTGAGCGGCTGGAGATCCTTCAGCAGGTAGCCGCAGGCGCCGGCCTGTAGCGCCTCGCGCACCACCGCGCCGTCGAGGGCGTTGGTGAGCACAAGCAGCTGGGGGGCGCTGCGGCACGCCCGCAGGCGGCGCAAGCTGTCGGCCCAGCTGGCGCCAAAGCTGGCGATCTCCACCAGGATCACGTCGGGCGCGTGGTGCTCGCACAGGCGCAGCGCGTCCTGGCTGCTGTACGCCTCGCCCACAACCACCAGGTCGGTGAAGGGTGCGAGGAAGTGACGAATACCGCTGTGAACCAACGCCTGGGGGTCGATCGTCATCACAACATGAGTGGTGGGAGTCGGGGGCATGAGCTACCTCTTCTTCGCCAGCAGGGTTGCCTGCGCGTCGCCTGCCTGTAGCGCGCCGATGGCTAGGACAGCCGCAGGGCTGCCCGAACGCGCAACCCCGCACGCCTCGCGCCGGAGCAAGTCGGCGAGCGCCGCAGCGCCTAGCTGCTGTGCGCGCACAAGCTTGCCGAGCAGCGCCACGCAGATCGGGGCGAGCAGCGCCGTCAGCGGCTGCAGATCGATGCCGGTGGCTTGCTGAAGGCTGCCAAAGACTGCGCGCCGGCCTTCGCCGAAGATCGCGGCGAGCAGGCTGTCGCTGGCGTCGGCCTTGAAGGCGTCGATATAGCTGACAGGCTGCGTGAGCAGGGCGCCGCTCGCCTGGACAGCCAGCTCTAGCACCGCAAGCGCACCGCTGGCAGTAGCGCTGCGCTGCGCCAGCGCGCCGATCAGCATGGGCAGCACAACCTCCGCGCCATGCTTGACCGTCTCCTGGTTAAGCCTCAGCACGGCGCCCATCTGGTCGGCGAGAACGGGCGTAAGCATGGTGCGAAGCTGCTCAAGCACGTTGCCCATCACCATAAAGTTGCCCTGCATCCACACCGCCGCCAACCACTGGTTTACACTGTTGCCGAGCTCAATGTACCGCGTTACTAGCGCCCCAACATCGGCACTGGTGCGGACGCATGCTGCCGGAATGTGAGGGGCGAGATCAGCAGAGATGCGTAGGCAGTTGCAACGCAGTACTGAGTGCTGAGTGCTGAGTGCTGAGTGCGCGAATCGTCTGGACCACGAACGGCGCGAACGGATGCGAACGGCGCGAACGCGAAACCGAACGCGCGTGGCCCGGTTCGCGGTGGTTCGCACGCGTTCGCGGCTTCGTGATCCAAGGGGCTCGGGCGCCCAGGCGCAGGCACCGTCATACACCGTTAGCTGCCAACCGATCACCGCCCGCGCCGCCCCTGGGCAAGCAGCGGCCTGCGGCGCACCGCGCACCGCATGCGCAGGCGGCGGCGCCGTGTTCCGGTTGGGGACGCGCACCAGGATGCGCGTGCCGGCCCCAGGCGCGCTGATCACCGTAAGGCCGCCGCCCAGCGCCTCGGCCCGCTCGCGCATGGTGGTGAGGCCCATGCCGCGCGAGGTGACGCCCAGATCGAAGCCCTGGCCGTCGTCGCTGATCTGCACGCTCACCTGCGTCTGGTCGCTCTGAAGCAGCACCGTCAGCGTGCTCGCCTGCGCGTGGCGCAAAGCATTATTCAGCGCCTCCTGCACGATCCCAAAGAGCTGCGGCTCGGCGTCGGGCGCGGCGGGCACCCGGTAGCCCTCGGCGTCGAGCATCACGGCCACCCCGCTGCGCTGCGCCACCGCCTCGATGCGCTGGCGCAGCATGGCCACCAGCCCAAGGCTGTCGAGCTCCTCGGAGCGCAGCTGGTAGATCAGCAGGCGCAGCTCTTTGAGCGACTGAAGGGCGATCTCTTCGACCTGCACGAACCATGTGGCGATGGTGGCCGGGCTCTCGGTGAGCGCCATCTGGCCCCAGGCTCGCGCCAGCAACCCCAGGCTGTAGAGCGACTGCGTGATCGAGTCGTGCAGCTCGCGGCCCAGGCGGCGCCGCTCCTCCTGAGCCGCCTCGGCCATGGTGCGCTGGAACAAGCGGCGCTGCTCGATCGCGCTGCTCAGCAGGCCCGCGATCGTCTGCGCCAGCTCCACATCCGAGGGCATAAAGCGCGAGTGCTGATCATCGCCGCGCACCACCAGCAGGCCAATCGGGGTGCCGCGCACCAGCAGCGGCTGCACTAGTGCGCTGCTGCCAAGCGCGGCAAGCCCCTGGGCCAGCGACGGGATCACCACAGGGTCGTGGAGGCCGCCATCGAGCACCATGCCGTGGCGCGCGGCGAGCACCCGGCGCGCCAGGGGTGTATCGCGTAGCTGCACCGTCGGCCCGTCGGCCATCACTGTGTCGGCGCCGATCAGGCTGATCTGGCTCATGCTATCGCCGCGCTCATCGCGCAGCCGGAGCGCGATCCGCTCGGCCCCGAACAGCCGCAGCAGCAGCGCGCCCACGGTGAGCAGAGCCGCAGGTAGATCGATCCAGCTCATCAGAGCCTGGGCGATCTGATTAAGGGCTGCCAGCTCGGCCACGCGGCGATGCAGCACCGCGTTGGCGTGTTGCTGCCCCAGCTCGGCCTCTTTGCGGCCGGTGATCTCCAGCACCACCCCGTTCCAGAGCGTCAGACCGCCCGCGATCGGCTGCGGCACCGCGCGCAGCTGGAACCAGCCCACCCGCCCGTCGCGCCGGAGGGCGCGCAGCTCCAGATCGATCATGCTCAATGCACGGGCAGCCTTCCCCATCGCGGCCTGGTAGACAGGCAGATCCTCGGGCAACACCAACTCGTCGAACAGCCCTGGGGCGTTCTGCAGCGATTGTGGCGAGCGGCCCAGCAGCGCCTGCACCCCGGCGCTAATGTAGGTTGTGCCGTGATAGACGCCCTCGCCGTCCTGGAGCATCTGGTAGAGGAAGCCGCTTGGCAGCGCGTCGCTGGTGGTGCGCAGCAGGCTCTCGCGCCGCTCCAGGAAATGCTCGCGCTCGCGCAGCCCGTGCAGCAGCTGGCGGCTCTGCACAAAGGCGGCCACCATCTCGGCGACGGTCTGGAGCATCTGGAGCTCGTCGGGCAGCACCTGTTGCTGCGCATCGCTAGAACCGCGCAGCATGAAGCCCCACAGGCTGCCATCGATCAGGAGCGGCAGAAACAGCGCGGCACGCACCCCGGCTTCGCGCAGCAGCTCCTGGTACGCGGGGCTGCCGGCCAGCAGCGTGGCGACGGGGCCGTGCGTGGCGTTGCCCGCCCGCAGCGCTGCGATCAGCGCAGGCGGGAAGCTTGATCCGGGCAGCTGGCTGGCGCGCAGATCGCAGTATTGGCCTAGCCCGCAGGCCTCGGCCACCCGCACCATGCTAAAGCTATCGGCGCGCTCGGCGCTAAGCGCGTAGATCGCCGCGCGCCCGCTGTTGCCGAGCGCGTAGAGCTGCTGGAGTGCTGCGGCCACGGCCTCGCTCTGGCTCTCGGCGCTGCGCAGGCGGGTGAGCAGCGCGCCGGAGCAGGCGGCCAAAACGCGCGCGTAACTGCTCTGTAGCTCGATGGCGGCAGCGCTCTCCAGGCGGCTCAAAAAGGCGCCCACCATATTCGCCACGGCGCCAAGCAGATCCGTGGTCTCAGCCTCGTTGTCGCGCAAGCCCGCTGAGTCGCCCAGCACCAGCCCGCCCCACGGGCGCCCGCTCACGCTCACTGGCAGCAGCCAGAGCCGGCCCAGGTTGCGGCGCTGCACGGCCGCCTGGCTAGGCGACTGCGCGAGATACAGCTCGCCTGCGGGGATCACTACCGGCTCGCCAGCCTGCAGGCGGCGCAGCCACTCGGGGCGCAGCTCGGAGAGCGCCGTAAACGGACCCAGAGTCGTAGTGTCCGGCATCTGCACCACCGGCCGGAACGACGGCGTTCCGTCTGGCGCCAAGAATGACATGTACAGCCCAATATGATCGGCCGCGACGCTGACGCGCAGCTGCTCCAGCACTGCAGCCAGCAGCACGTCACGCTGATCTGGGGCAACGCTAGCGCCTAGCAGGCTCTGGGCGCAGTGCGCCACGGCGGCCTGAAAGCGCAGCTGCTGGGCGAGGGCCTGCTCGACATGCTTCAGCTCGGTGACATTGGTGCCGACCCCGCCGATCGCCTGGATCACGCCCGCCTCGTCGCGCAGCGGAAAGCGGCTCACATAATAGGTATAGGTGCCATCAGCGCGGTCGAGCGTCACCTCGGCCTCTACGGGCTGGCCGCTACTGAGCACTGTGCGCTCGTACTCGTGCCACTCTGACACAAAATCACCGAAGATCTCCACGTCGCGGCGGCCCTGAAGCTGCTCGGGGGAGATGCCATTGAAGCGCTGCATGGCGCGGTTGGTGAGCAGGTAACGCCCCGCGAGATCTTTCACAAAGATGATCGTCGGCGCGTTGTCGAGCAGGCTCTGTAGCAGCGTCTCGCTGCGATGCAGCTCGCTGGTACGCGCGCGCACCAGCTGCTCCGGCGCGCGTAGGCCGCGTCGCGCTCGGCGAGCGTAACGGCGGCCTCGTTCAGGCTGCGGCTCAGGCGCGCGATCAGCGAGACGATCAGCCAGCAGACCACGCCAGTGATGGCGATAACGCCCAGGGAGGTGATCAGGAGCGCTATCGGGCTACCGGCCCGCTGCGCGCCAGCCGGCCCAAGCAGCCCAAAGCTTAGGGCGAAGAGCGGCAGCACCGCCAGTGCGATGCAGGCAGCCGCGTAGATAAGCGTCTCACGCCGATCCAGCAGCACTGCGGCCAGCACCACAATCCCGACCGCATAGATCGGCCGCAGCCCCACCAGCCCCAGATTAAGCGGCGAGAACAAGGCATAGCCACAGGCAACCAGCAGCAGCCCGTGGGCCCGTAGCCTGTAGCTGGGGCGCCTCCAAAGTGCAAGCGTGGCGATGATCGCCAGGCCAAGGCTTGTGGCAGCTGCTCCCGCGCGCGGCTCGCCCTGGCTCAGAGTGATCAGCGACAGCACCCAGGCGAGCAGCATGAGCGCAAGCATGGCCCGCAGCACAAGCAGAAGCACCCGCTCACGCCAGGCGCGCAGGGGCTCAACAGCGGTCGCAGCATGAGTCCTCATAGTGAGGAAAGTATACCATCGTGTATAAAGCTTCCGGTGAAGGGCGCGTGTGCGGCGTGCCACGAGCCATCTGGACCACGAAGGGCGCGAACATCTGGACCACGAAGGGCGCGAAGTGGCACGAACCGCGCGAGCGCGAAACCGCACGCGCGTGGCCGGGTTCGCGGTAGTTCGCAGCTGTTCGCGGCTTCGTGGTCCAAAGGGCTCGGGCGTCCCAGAAGCTCACGCGGGCGCGCCCTGGAAGATCAGCAGATGCTGGCCAGGCTGGATGCGCTGCGGGTCGGCGCCGATCACGCCCTGGTTGATGCGATAGATCTGCTCCCAGAGCTCGGGCTTGCCGCACAGACGACGCGCAATACCGGCCAGCCCGTCATAGAGATCGGCGGGCTCCACCACATAGACGTGGGCCAGGCCCGGCACATTCATGCCGCTCACCAGACCCGGCAGCGTAAGCTGCTGCCCGGCCCGCACCACATTCGGGTTGCTGCCGATAATATGCTGGTTCGCCTCGTAGATCGCCGTCCAGCGGTCGGCGCTCCCATAGATCTGGCGCGCGATCAACATCAATCCGCCGCCCTCGTCCTCAGGCTGAACCGTATACACTGGCGCTTCCTAGCATAAAATAGGTTCGCCTAATGAACCTATTCATACCAGTGTACGGCGTCGGCGTCGGCGCAAGCATAGGTAGAGATGCCGATCTCCTGCTGCGTGTTTCTGCACTCCCCCTCAGCACGGCTGCTGATTGCCGACGGGCACCGCGCATGCTAGAGTAGCGCCGGGCGCACTGCGACCAGCTAGGCGCCTGTGCGCTGCGCACGCTGCAGCCCGAACGAAGGCGCCACCATCATTATGGAAGAGTCGCTAACAGCAACACTGCCAACGCCCATCGCCCCGGCAGAAGCGCTCTCTGTAGAGCAGAAGCGCGTGCGCTGGCTGGTCGTCGCGGCCTGCGCGCTGATCACCTCGGCCAGCCTGATCCAGCCGCCGCTGCATCAGCTGGTGGCGCCCTTCCCGCCCACCGCCTTTAATGCGGGGTGGACACGCTTCTAGAGCATCAATGCCGGGAGCACGGTGGCGCTGATCACGTTTGTGCTGGCGGGCGGTGTGCTGGGTGATCTGTTTGGGCGCCGCCGCATTCTGCTGATCGGGGCGATTGGCTACCTGGTGATGATCCTGCTCGCAGTTTTGGCGCAGAGCCCCATTTGGTTCCTGCTGAGCAGCGCGGGCGCCGGCATGTTCGCCGCCCTGGCCATCCCCATGTCGGCGGCCATCATCAGGCTAACGTTCCCCCGCGACGAGCTGCTCTGGCCCTTTGCCGCCTACACCGTCTGCACCGGCACCGCCGCCATCGGCGCATCGGTGATCAGCGGGCCGATCAAGTACTGGTTCGGGTGGCAGGCCATGTTCGTGCCCTCGATCATACTCGTCTGCGTGGGCCTCGTGCTCGCGTTACGCCATGTCCAGGAGACGAATGCGCCCTACGGCTACAGTCCAGTCGATTACATTGGGCTCGCCGCATGGACGGGCGTAGTCCTCGCGCTTGTCTTCGGCCTGATCCAGCTACAGGTCTCGCGGCTGAGCAACATCGTCGTCTGGTCGTCGCTGTCGGTTGCCGGGATTAGCGCCGGGCTGCTTATCTTCTGGGCGATGGTTTCGCCGGGGCGATTGATGCGCAACGCGCCCTTTCCGCTCTTCGCGCTGGCGATCATCATTCTGACGGGCATGACGCTGAACTTTGCGACGCTAGGCTACGCGATCCATCTGTTTAACTTTATGCGCATCGTGCAGCAGTTCCACCCGGTGGTGGCGAGCATCGCCCTGGCCCCGCTGGCGATCGGGCTTGTGGCCGGTGGCGTCCTGGCCGGTCGCCGCCGCGGCAAACAGCCGCACGTCCAGATGATTCTGAGCGGCCTTGCGCTAATGCTGATTGCCATCCTGCTCACGGCGGTTGCGGTGCTACTCTGGCGCGCCCAGGTTGCCTACCTGTTGCTCGCCAGCTTGATGATGCTGTTCGGCGCAGGCTTCGCCCTGGCCTCTGCGGCCTGGCAGGCGCTCTACCTGGGCTCGATGCCGCTTGCCCTGGCGGGCCTGAGCTCGGCGATCAGCAGCGCCGCAGGCCAGATCGGCGGGGTGATCGCAAGCACGGTGCTGGCCGCCTTGATCGTCAGCTTCGGCACGCGCAACTTCGCAACGCGTCTGGACACGATGGGCCTTACGCCGGAGCGGGTGATCGAGGCAAAGGCCGCCCTGGATCACGCCTTGCAGCCTGAGGCCTTGTTAGACCCCTCCACAGAGCTTGGGCTGCTCAATACGGCGCTGGTGGCCTTCTACCAGGAGTCGTTTGCCGTGGCCTTCGGCGGTGTACTCCTGGTTAGCGCCCTGATCATTGTGCTATGCGCGACCCTGGTGTGGTTCGGCCTTGGCCCACGCCTGCGCCAGAAGCTCGCCAGGCCAGGCGCGCAGCCAGGCTAGCCGCACCGGGCCGCTACGCCCCCAGCTCCCACAGCCGCACCGTGGCATCAAAGCTGCCGCTCGCGCATTGCCGTCCGTCCGGGCTTGCCGCCACGGAGGTGATGCCCTCGCCGTGCCCGCTCACCGTGTGCAGCAGCGCCCCATCGTGCGCCCGCCAGAGCCGCACCGCGCGCCCGTAGTCGCCGCTGATCAGCGTCTGACCGTCGGGGGTGAAGGCCAGGCTGAAGATCGCGCCGCCCTGCACCGGCAGCGCGAAGATCGGCGCACCGCCGACCACGCGCCAGAGCCGGATCGTCTGGTCGGTGCCGGCGCTCGCCAGCAGCCGCCCGTCGGGGCTAAACGCCACGCTGAAGACCGCGTCGGAGTGGCCCTGGAGCGTCTGGAGCAGGGCGCCGTCGCTTGGGCGCCAGATGCGCACCAGGCGGTCGTGGCTGCCGCTCGCCAGATGGCGGCCCGTGGGGCTGAAGGCTATACAGTTTACGGCGCCGCGATGCTCGTGCAGCGTCGCGGCGGGCTCGCCGTCGCTCGCGCGCCAGATCCGCAGCGTGCGATCCCAGCTGCCGCTCGCAATCGTCTGCCCGTCGGGGCTGAACGCCACCCCGAACACCGCGCCCTGGTGGCCGCCCTGGCTGCCCAAGGCGAAGAGCGGCGCGCCGTCGGCGACGCGCCAGAGCTGCACTGAGTGGTTGCGCCCCGCCGCCGCTACCAGGCGCCCATCGGGGCTGAAGCATACGCAGTTCACCTCGCCGAGATCGCTGGTGAGGATCTGCACCAGGGCGCCGTCGGCGGGCCGCCAGAGCCGCGTGACACCATCCCAGGAGCCCGTGGCGAGCAGTGCGCCGTCGGGGCTGTAGGCCACGCTGTTTACCAGGCTCTTTACCTGGAGCACCAGGCCCGTGGCTGGGCGCGCCAGCGTGGGCGCGGGTGCGGGTGCAGGCGCAGGCGCAGACTCAGGCGCCGTCGGGGTCTGGGGCGGCACAAGGGGCGCCGACTGCCGGAAGGGCAGCCCGTGCTGGGCGGCGAAGCGGCGGTGATGCGCGTTGAGCGCCCGGCGGCTGGGGCGCAGCGCCACGCGCTCGGGCTGGCGCAGCTTACGGTCGATCAGGCTCACATACTCGCTTGTGGCGAGGCTAGGGGCCAGGCTCACCGTGCGGCTCACCGCATCGATGGCGAGCAGCCCGGCCTCAAAGAGCAGCCCGATGTCGGCCCGCAGCACCAGGGCGTTGCTGGGCGCCAACGGCAGGGCCGGGTCGATCAGCGTCACCGCAAGCGTTTCCACCACAGCGCAGCCGGAGATGGCGCAGACCGCGCCGTAGGCGGCAACAAGCGTCTGGCGCAGGCTCGCGCCTGCGGCGGCGGGCTCGTGCGGCGCCAGCGCGCCCTCGGGGACGATCGGAGTGTCACGCATCCACAGCCTCTTAGACAAGGTTTCAGATTGCAGATTGAGCGCATTGCAGCGGTGCGGCGCCTAGGGTTCCGTCAGCGGCAGAATGAGTGTTACGACGGCACCCTGGCCGCTGGTGCGGTTAGCGATCTCGCAGCGCCCGCCCACCGAGTGAACAATGCGGGCGACCAGGGCAAGCCCAAGGCCCATGCCCTCCACCTGGCCGGTGAAGCTGCGCTCGCCCTGATAGTAGGGCCGCCAGACCAGCGCCAGCTGCTCGGGCAACAGGCCGGGGCCATCGTCGCGGACACAGAGCGCAAACTCGGCCTGGCCAGCTTCTATCAGCGCAACCTCGACGCTTGGCGTGCGCTGCGGGTGAAACTTCAGGCTGTTCTCCAGGATCTCGCGCAGCACCACCTCGATCCCGTGGCGGTTGATCCCGAGCTGCCGCTTGGCGAGCGCAGGGTCGTGCCAAACGGTAAGCGTCGCGATCCCGAGGGCGGCGGCGATCTGTGCGGCGTAGGCGGCAACCTCGGCCACGCTTGCGCTTGCGCCGTCGTAGGGGTCTGTGGGGGGGCGCAGGTAGTGCAGAATATCTTCGATCTCGGTCCGCAGGCGGCGGGCCACCTCGAGCGCCACCCCAGCGATCCGCGCAATGCTGTCGCGGTCCATGGTGCTAGCGCCGCCGGCGAGAATATTGAGGCCGCCAAGGATACCGACGAGCGGCGTGCGCAGCTTGTGGCCGATCATGGCATGGAACGTCCACATCTCGCGCTGGGTGCTGATCTGCTCGGTGACATCGCGCAGGCATAGCACGCGGGCGTCGTCGCCGAGCGAGGGCGGCAGCAGCTCGACACGCAGCCATGTCTCGGGCGTAGCACGGCGCTCGGGCCGCACCAGGAAGCGTGCAAGCTCATGCTGCGAGGCGGCGGTGACGAGATCGGCAGGCCAGCCCTCCCAGGCTTCGGGCGGGGTGGGCACGTAGGCGCGCCTTGCAAGTGCCAGGAATGGCGCATCGAGCGGGGCGTCGGGGGGGAGCCCAAGCAGCTGGCGGGCGCGCGGGTTGGCGTAGCGGGGCTTGTCGTTAGGGCCAAGGATCAGAATGCCATCGGCGGACTGCTCGACCGCCCAGACGAAGCGGGCGCGCTCGGCCGCAGTGCGGGCCTGTTCATCGAGCAGGCGCCGGTAGCGATTGAGGCGCAGGATCGTGGAGACGCGGGCGCGCAGCTCCACGTAGTCGAAGGGCTTGGAGACAAACTCGTCGGCGCCGGCCTCGAAGCCGCGCACCCGCGACTCGCGGTCGTCCAGGGCGGTGACAAGGATGATCGGCACGTGGGCCAGCAGCGGGTGGGCGCGCATCTGCCGACAGACGGCGAAGCCGTCTATGCCGGGCATCATCACATCGAGCAGCACCAGATCCGGGGGGTGATCGATGGCGAGCGCGAGGGCGGCCAGGCCATCTGTGGCAGACACGATCATATAGCCGAGCGGCCGCAGCAGATCGCTCGTGATGGCAAGGATCTGCGAGTTATCGTCAACGAGTAGAATCGTACCGCGTTCCATAGCACAGTAT
>Ga0105045_10003132_pt1 | contig 14118 bp, 10 predicted proteins | sample MAT02_FD_78089 | JGI IMG/M metagenome (GOLD analysis project Ga0105045, IMG submission 78089) | Freshwater microbial communities from Lake Fryxell liftoff mats and glacier meltwater in Antarctica - MAT-02 (megahit assembly) | ecosystem: Environmental > Aquatic > Freshwater > Ice > Liftoff...
GCGGAGCACGATGTTCGGGTTGGTACGGGTCGCTTGCTTCCTGGCGCTCGGTCTGGTCTTGACGGGGGCGATGCCTTCGCTGGCGCAAGTGGTGCTGAAGGCCGGCCATATTTCCCCGAAAGGCAGTGCCGAAGGTGTGCCTGATGTGGCTCACATTCATGCCAGCGTTGTCGCTGTGGCTGCCCGAGTTGGTATTTGGCAGATAGGCTCCAAGGCACGGTAGGGAATAGATTTTCAAACGCCGCCGGCACCCGTTCCACCGGGCGAAGCAAGTTGCTGCTTGCCTTTCCCAGGTTCGCAACGTATACATCCGAAAGTTTGCCGAACAAGTAACACGTGGGCCCGCATTGCCACCACGCGACACGGTGGGCCCTTGGACCAGGAGTTGTAGATGCTTTCCCAGCCCGTCCACGAAATCCGTTGCCTTTGGGACCAGAAGGTGCCGATGCGTGACAACATCCTGTTGTCGGCCGACGTGTACCTGCCCCTGGCGGAGGGCCCGTTTCCGACGGTGCTGCTGCGCACGCCCTACGAGAGCACGCGCGACGGCCACATCGATTGGGCGGCCTGGTGGGCCCGGCGCGGCTATGCCTGTGTCGTGCAGGACAACCGCGGCAAGTTCGAGTCGCAAGGCGTTTTCTATCCTTACCGCGACGACGGCCCGGACGGGCACGACACGCTGGCATGGATCGCGGCCCAGCCTTGGTGCAGCGGCAAGATCGGTACCAGCGGGCGCTCCTATGGCGGGTTGTTTCAGTGGCAGCTCGCACCGCACCGCAGCCCGCATCTGACAGCCATGGCACCACAGGTCATCATGGGGGACTATTTTGGCGACTACCACCACACCGGCGGCGCGGTGCAGTGGGCGATCACGCTCATGGCGGCGATCACCTTTGCCACCAATGTGGCCTTTGCGCAGCGTGGCTGCGCACACCTGTTCGGCAACCAGAAGTTCTACCGCACGCTACCGCTGTTGGACGCTGACGTGGCTGCGATCGGGCGCGAAATCCCGTTTTTTCGCGACTGGCTGCTGCACTCGGAGGACGATGCCTATTGGCAGGCCATCAACACCGAGAACAAACTCGACCAGATCGATGTTCCTGTCTACCAGCAGTGTGGCTGGTACGACGCCTATACGGCAGCGGGCTTTCGCATGTGGAACGGGTTGCGTCAACGCGGCTACTCCGACAAGGCTCGCAAGAACCAGAAGATCTATGTCGTGCCCTGGACGCACCACATCCCCGAGGGTTCGCGTCTGGGCGACATCGACTTTGGCCCCAATGCCTACGTCGACCTCAGTGCGGAAGACCTGCGCTGGTTCGACCACTGGCTCAAGGGCAACGACACCGGCCTCATGGACGAGGCACCGATCCGCCTGTTCGTGATGGGTGCCAATATCTGGCGCGGTGAGCACGAGTGGCCGTTGGCGCGCACCGTGTTCACACCCTATTACCTGCACAGTGACGGGCTGGCTAACTCGCTTTACGGCGACGGGCAGCTATCTACGCTGCCCCCGGGTGACGAAGAGCCTGCGGATCGCTTCGACTACGACCCTGATCAACCGGTGCCTACGCTGGGCGGCAACAACACAACCTGGACCCAGATGAAGTTCGCCGTCGACCAGGTGCTGCCAGGGCCGATCGACCAGCGGCCGGTGGAGCGTCGTGATGACGTGCTGGTTTACACCGGCGCTGTGTTGGAGCAGGATCTGGAAGTGACCGGGCCGCTGGAGGTGTTGCTGTACGCCAGTTCCTCCGCGACCGATACCGACTTCACCGCCAAGCTGGTGGATGTCCACCCGGGCGGTCAGGCGATCCACATCGCTGAGGGCATCTTGCGGGCGCGCTACCGGCATGGGTATGGCAAGCAACAGCTGATGGTGCCATGCGAAGTGGCCTGTTTCAGAATCGAGCTTGCACCGACCAGCAACGTGTTTCTGGCGGGCCATCGCATCCGGGTCGAGATTTCCAGCAGCAATTTTCCACGTTTCAATCGCAACCTGAACACGGGCGAGGACGTCGCCACAGGCACGCGCTGGCAGGTGGCACACCAGACCGTGTTCCATGACAGTGTGCGGGCGTCTCACATCATCTTGCCGGTGATCCCTCCGCCCGCGGCATGAGGCTCTTTGTCGGCGCGCGCAGCTTACGGCGCCGGAATCAGCGGCAGCACGATATGCGAGGGGTGGTTGCGGTCGAGATGCACGTGGTTGGTGGCGATCACGCTATGGGTGTGGCGCCCCAGCGGTTCGCCGGTGTTGGGGTTGATGTCCAGCCGCGGGAAGTTGCTGCTCGAAATGTCGACCCGGATACGATGACCGCGCGCGAACAGGTTGCTGGTGGGGGGCAGCGTGATCGTCACCTTGACCACTTCGCCGGGTTGCATCAAGACCTCACGGTACCAGCCCTCGCGGAACCTGCAGCGGATCACCGAGTCGCACAGATTCATGTCGTAGCCTTGCGGGTCCGTGGCCGTGGGCGGGTGCACATCGATCAGCTTGGCGGTGAAGTCGGTGTCGGGTGCGCTCGACGACACATACAGATGCACCGTGATCGGACCTGTGACCTCCACATCTTCGCCCAGTGGCGGAGTCTGGAACACCAGCACATCCGGACGTTCGGACAGCCGGGGGTACGGTGCGCGGGCGGCAAAGGTTTCGGGAGTCTCGCGCTGGTCCAGTGGGCCGGGGCCCAGGACATAACGTAGTCTCAGTACCGGGTTCAGAAAACGCGACCACATCGATTCCGGGCCGCCTGCGTCCTCCGGCGGCTGCTCCATGATGCCGCACAGGCCGCCGCCGATGCTCGGCACCGGAAGCGCCGGGTCGAATTCGAAGCTGCGCTGCGCGACCTCGGCATCGGGTGCCTGCGCCGACAGTTGCCCGTCAGCGAGGAAGTACATCGGCGTCCAGGCGGTGCGCGCCAGCGGCCAGGCCTGTTCGTTGCGCCAGCGGCCGCCGTGGTCGATCCGGCCTTGGTCATTGCGCAGGCCGCTGCCACCGCCCATGATGAAGATGCGCACTGGTGCGGCCTGTTCGAGACCGTTTTCCTGTTCCCGCAGCGTGTGATCGAAGAATTGCAGTTGCTCGGCAAAGTAGCGCTGCACGCCCCAGATGCTGTCGGGGCCGAAATCCACATCGTTCATGAAGCTCGACTCACCGCGCATGCCGCCATGGCCCCAGGGGCCTACGACCAACCGCTGGTGCTGGCTGTTCTGCCGTGCCATTGCGGCGAAGTACTCGGTCATTGCCAGCGGATAGGCGTCGTACCAGCCGGTGCTGAAGGTGCCGGGGATGTCGGCATGCTTATGGAAGTGGGCTGGGTAGCAGTTGCGCTCCTCGTCCCACCACGCGTCGCGTACGCCGCGCGTGTAGTAGTTCAGCAGGATTTCCTCAAGCTTGGGCGTGTGGCGCAGCGACAGTTGCCCGGCCTTCCAGGGGGTATTCAGCAGCAACTGGCGCATGTTGCGCAGGTCTTCCCATACTTCGGCCTGTTTGTCGGGCTCGTCACGGATGTCCTGCGCGTCTTGCGCATGCACGAACAAGGCCCAGAACATCTGCAACTGCATCGCACCGCCTTCGCGCCCCTGGTGCTGGAAGTTGTCGGTCGGGGTGACATCGGGCCAGATGGCCGTCAGGTGGGGCGGGCTTTCCAGGGCGGCCCGCACCTGCGTGACTGCGGCGAACGAACTTCCCACCATGCCCACGCGACCGTTGCTCCAGGGCCGGCTGGCAATCCACTCGATGGTGTCGTAGCCATCGCGGCCTTCATGGGGTGTGGCCGTGTGCTCGTAGTCACCGCTTCCTTCAGAGCGTTTGCGGTCGCGCAGATCCTGCAACACGACGACATAACCCAGTGGTGTGAAGTAGTCAGCCAGTTCGGAGTAGCGGCGGTCCGTCTTGTCGTAGGGCGTGCGGCACAGGATGGTGGGGAAGGGGCCCGAAAGGGGCTCGCCGTCGCGGGCTGGGCGGAACAGGTCGGTGGCGAGCCGGATCCCATCGCGCATCGGGATGAAAACATCCCGGTAGACGACGATTCCCAACCTTTCTCCCTGTAGGGTATCCGGGTTGGGTTGCAGCATTTGCAGATTGTATACTTTTATTAAGTATGCTAGTCTCGCTGTACGCGCTTGCTGCAATGTCTGTTCTGGGGTCCTTTTTGTCAGTGGCAATATGGATGAATGGGGTCCCCGGGCATTGGGAGCGGAGCGAGTCTGGCAACAGTGGCAAGTCATCCCGTTCGCGGGGCACAACATCAGGAGCGCCTTTTCATGAAACTGAAATTCCTTCAATTGGCCCTCGCCGCTTCGCTGGCACTGGGTGCCGTGGTTCCGGCCATGGCCCAGAAAAAGGGCGGCGACGTGGTGATCGCCATGACCGCAGCACCGCCGTCGCTGGATCCGCACGCGACCTCGGCGCAGGTGGCGCGCAATGTCAACCTGCATATCTTCGAGACGCTGTATGCGCGTGACGAAGGTGCCCGCCCGGTGCCGGATCTGGCCACCGGGGTCACCGTCTCCCCGGACGGGCTCACCTATGTGTTCGCCCTGCGCCAGGGCGTGAAGTTCCACAATGGCAAGGACATGACGCCAGCCGATGTGGTCGCCTCACTGGAGCGCTACCGCAAGGCCGGTGCCTCGGCCAGCCTGATTGCTGCCATTGACACCGTTGCGGCCACCGGCCCGAACCAGGTGACGATCAAGCTCAAGACTGTGCAGTCAACCTTCCTGGGCAACCTGTCGAGCCCGCGCGCACCGATCGCCATCATGCCGGCCGAAGAAGCCGCCAAGGAAATGGGCAAGGCAGCGTCGATCGGCACCGGCCCGTTCAGCTTTGTCGAATACAAGCCCGACAGCCATATCAAGCTTGCACGCTTCGACGGGTACAAGCCCAATCCGGCCTACAAAGAGCGCGACGGTTTTGCCGGCGCAAAAGTGGTCCATATCGACTCTGTCACTTTCCGGTTCATGCCCGAGGCTGGCGCGCGCGATGCCGCAGTCGAGACCGGCCAAGTGCAATTCAACGAGCAGACCGACAGCACGACGGCCAAACGACTGCGCGGCAATGCCAACTTCCAGGTCATCTCGTCGCTGCCCTTCTCGGCGAAGATCCTGAAGTACAACATGGCCCAGGGTGCCGCCACCGATGTGAACTTCCGCCGCGCCGTGCAGATGTCCTTGAATGCCGAAGAGATCATGGGCGTTGCCTACCCGGACAACAACCGCATCGACCAGTCTTGGGTCTACGCCGGCTCGGCGTACCACACCGGCCGCCCGGTCTTCAAGCAGGATTTGGCGGGTGCCAAGGCCAGCCTGGCCAAGTCCAGCTACAAGGGTGAGAAGCTGACGTTCATCGTGCACAACGACCGTCCCACCGTGGATGCCGCAACCGTGATGCAGCAGCAGATGACGGCAATCGGCATCAATGTCGAACTGAAGGTCGCCGACTGGCCGACCACCTCGGGCATCGGCCTCAAGAGCGACCAGGGCTGGAACTTCTGGACCCATGGCTTCGGCATTGAGCCCTACGAGGGTCCGGCCTCCGCCATGTCGCACTGGGTGAAGGGCCAGGGCCAGCGCAAGGAGGACCCAACGATCGACGCCCTGTTTGCCAAGTTCAACGGCGAGATGAACGTCGACGCCCAGAAGAAGATGTTTGCCGAGTTCGAGAATCGCATGGCCGACGAAGCCATCGCTACCAATATCGGCAACTACGGGCTGTTCCAGGTCGCCACCTCGAAGCTGAAGAACTTCAAGGCCTACCGCATTCCACGCATGTGGGGTGTCTGGCTGGAGTAAGTCCACGTCAGCAGAAAGCAGAGACCGGGATACCGAGTGCAGCGCTGCGCTCAACACGATTGTTGAAGAAGCACAATGGGTCGTTTCATCGTTCGTCGCCTTCTCGCATCGATCCCGGTCCTGTTTCTGGTTTCCCTTATCACCTTCGGCCTGTTATGGCTGGTGCCGGGTGATCCGGCTTCCATGTTCCTGGACGCCAGTGCCACCGCCGAGGCATTGGAGCGCGTGCGACGCGAACTGGGCCTCGATCGGCCGTTTCTGGTGCGCATGGGCGAGTGGTACATGCGCTTGCTGCAGGGCGACCTTGGCACGTCGCTGCTGCTCAACCGCAGCGTGACCAGCGCCATCCTGGAGCGACTGCCGGTCACGCTGTCGCTGACCATGCTGGCCTTCTTCTTTGCGGTGCTGATCGGTGTGGCTGCGGGCGTGGTGGCGGCTGTGCGCCATGGCAAAGCAGCCGACCAGGGCATGATGACCCTGGCCCTGCTGGGTCTGTCGATCCCCGAGTTCTGGCTCGGTCTGGTGCTGATCTGGTTGGTGGCCGTGCTGGTGCCGATCTTTCCGGCAGGCGATTACGTTCCCTTCTTTACCAACCCCTGGGAATGGGCACGGCACATTGCCCTGCCCACCTTCACACTGGCCTGCGTGCAGATGGGTTTTGTGGCCCGCATGACGCGCTCCAGCATGCTCGAAGTGCTCGGTCAGGATTTCGTGCGCACCGCGCGGGCCAAGGGGCTTCCCGAGTCTTACGTGGTGGTGCGCCACGGCCTGGTCAATGCCATGGTACCGATCGTCACCGTGATGGGCATCATGGTGGGCGGTTTGCTCGGCGGCGCGGTCGTGATCGAGCAGGTTTTCTCGATCCCGGGCATGGGGCGGCTGATCATCGGTGCGGTGTTGTCGCGCGATTTTCCGGTGATCCAGGGCGGGCTGCTGTTCCTGGCGCTGATCTACCTCATGGTCAATATTGGGGTCGACCTGCTGTACGCCGTGATCGATCCACGGGTGCGTCTGGAATGAGCGCTACCACCACCGTGCAGGCAGCAAACGCTGCGGCGTCGGCCGCACCGGGGCGCAAGTCGTTTGTGCGCAGGCTGTTTGGCAACCGCTCCTTCGTGATCGGACTGGTGCTGGTCGGGCTGATTGCGCTTCTGGCGCTGCTGGCCAACGTGGTGGCACCGTACGACCCGCTAAAGGGTAACTTCCGCGAACGCATGCTGGCACCGAATCTGCAGCACTGGATGGGCACCGACCATTTCGGGCGCGACATCCTGTCGCGCGTGCTGCACGGTGCGCGTATTTCATTGCAGATCGGCTTCATGGTGGCCCTGCTCACAGGCGCGGCGGGCGTGATCATCGGTGCCACCGCCGGTTATTTTCGCCGCACCGACGGCGTGATCATGCGGCTGATGGATGCCTTCATGGCCTTCCCGTCCATCATCCTCGCCATTGCCATCAGCTCGGTGCTGGGGGCCTCGGTTACGAACGTGATCATTGCGCTGGCCATTGCGGCAACCCCGCACACTGCGCGCATCGTGCGGGCCTCGGTCATGGTGGTACGCGAGATGGAGTATGTCGAGGCTGCGCGGGCGCTGGGCGCGGGCCATGCACGCATCCTGTTGCGCCATGTGATGGCCAACGCCATGGCACCGCTGGTGGTGCGCATGACCTATGTTTTTGCGGTAGCCATCCTCGCCGAAGCCGTGCTGTCCTATATCGGCGTCGGCCCGCCGCCGCCGGCACCCACCTTTGGTGCCATCATCGCCAATGGCCGCGACTTCATCATCGCCGCCCCCTGGATCACGGTCGCGCCCGGTCTGGCCATCGTGGCCTGCGTGCTGGGTTTGAACCTGCTGGGTGACGGTCTGCGCGATGTGCTGGACCCGCGCATGGTCGTGAACCGATGAGTGCTGTATCTGCCCCGATGCTGGAAATCTGCCAGCTCACCACGGCACTGGGAAAGCACGGACCCGAGATCCTCAGCAGTGTCGATCTGTTCCTGAGCAGCGGCGAGGTGCTGGGCGTCGTAGGCGAGTCTGGCTCCGGCAAAAGCATGCTGGCGCTGTCCATCATGGGCCTCCTGCCAGAGCCGATCGCCGTACGCGCGGGGCAGATCCGCTTGCAGGGCCAGGACTTGCTGACCCTGCCTGCCCCGCAGATGCGTGCCCTGCGCGGCAAGGACATCGCGATGATCTTCCAGGAGCCGATGACCTCGCTCAACCCGATCATGCGGGTGGGGCAGCAGATCGGCGAGGTGCTGCGCTGGCACCTCGATCTGAAGGGCGAGGCGGCACGCGAAGAGGGAATTGCGTTACTGCGCCGGGTCGAGATGCCCGACCCGCAGCGCCAGATCGACGCCTATCCGCATGAGCTTTCCGGTGGCATGCGCCAGCGGGTGATGATCGCCATGGCACTGGCTGGCCGGCCCAAGCTGCTGATTGCCGATGAGCCCACCACCGCGCTGGACGTGACCATCCAGGCGCAGATTCTCGACCTGGTGCGCAAGCTGCAGGCTGACAGCGGCATGTCGGTGTTGCTGATCACCCACGACCTTGGCGTTATCGCCGAGATGTCCGACCGGGTCGCCGTGATGTATGCGGGGCGGGTGGTCGAGTTCGGCTCTGCACTGGACATCTTCGACCGGCCGGCCCACCCGTACACCCGCGGCCTGCTGGCATCGCGGCCCAGGATCGCGGCCGGCTCCGAGTGGCTCAGCACCATCGAGGGCACGGTGCCGGCGGTGGGCCAGATGGGAACCGGCTGCACTTTCGCGCCGCGTTGCAGTCTGGCGCGCGAGGCTTGTGGCAGCGTGCCACCGCTGCGTGAGGTCGGCCCCGGGCACCAGGCGGCCTGCGTGGCACCGTTCGAGACTGCGATGCCACAGGGAGTGACTGCCAGATGAGCACGGCTCCCCCTACGGCCCCCCTGATCGAGGCGCGCGGCCTGCGCAAGTATTTTGAGCGCCCGCGACGCTTCCTGGCCGAGCGCCCGCCGCCGCTGCGCGCGGTGGACGGCATCGACCTGCATATCCAGGCCGGCGAGACCCTCGGTCTGGTCGGCGAATCGGGCTGTGGCAAGTCCACCACCGGCCGCCTGCTGCTGCGCCTGATCGAGCCCAGCGGCGGCAGCATCCTGCACCATGGCGAAGACATTACCCAGCTTGGCCTGGCGGCCATGCGCAGCAAGCGCCGCGCGATGCAGATCGTGTTCCAGGACCCTTACGGTTCGCTCAATCCGCGCATGCGGGTGGAGGACATCATCACCGAGCCGCTGGTCATTCACAGCGTGGGCGATACCGCCAGCCGCGCGCGCCGGGTCCTGCAACTGCTGGAGCTGGTGAGCCTGCCGACCAGCGCTCTGGCACGGTATCCGCATGAGTTCTCGGGCGGACAGCGCCAGCGCATCGGCATCGCACGCGCCCTGGCGCTGGAGCCGGAGTTCATCGTCGCCGACGAGGCGGTGTCGGCGCTCGATGTCTCGGTGCAGGCGCAGGTGATCAACCTGATGCGCGAGTTGCAGCGCGACCTGAAGCTGACCTACCTCTTCATCTCGCACAACCTGGCGGTGGTGCGCAACATCAGTGACCGGGTCGCGGTGATGTACCTCGGGCGCATCGTGGAAGTGGCCCGCAGCGACGAATTGTTTGCGCGGCCCTTGCATCCCTACACCCAGTCGCTGCTGGCGGCCCTTCCGAGCGACCATCCGTCGCAACGGCGCACCCGCGTGATCATCCGCGGCGACATGCCTGACCCGAAGTCGGTCGGCGTGGGCTGCCGATTCGCCAGCCGCTGCCCGCATGTGCAGCCCCGCTGCCAGACCGAAGACCCGAGGCTGGCGACCATCCAGTCCGACCACCAGGTGGCCTGCCTGCGTGTGGCCGACGGCAGTCTGCCAGGCTAAACCTGCAAACCGCTATTGATCGCACCATCGTCCTTCACCCGCAATAAAGGAAGTCCCATGGCCAAGAAGCCCCGCATTCTGGTAGCCGAGTGCATGCAGGAGATCTCGTCTTTCAACCCGCTGCCGTCCGAATACGCCAATTTCCACATCGAACGCGGCCAGGAGATGCTGGCGCAAAAGGGCATCAATACCAGCATGGGTGGCGCGCTGGACGTGTTCGATCAGGTGGGCCTGGAGCCGGTGCTCACCATCTCCGCGCGTGCCGGGTCGGCCGGCCTGTTGTCCAAACCGGGCTGGATGCGGTTGATGGGCGAGGTGATGGAGGCGATTGCCGCCGAGGCCAACAGCGGCATCGACGGTGTGTATTTTTCGATGCACGGCGCCATGGCAGCCGATGGCGAACTCGACCCGGAAGGCTATCTGCTGACCGAAACCCGCAAACGGGTCGGACCCGATGTACCGATCGTCATCTCGCTCGACCTGCACGGCATCCTGACCGATCGCATGCTGAGCCAGATCGACGGGTTGGCGATCTACCACACCTATCCGCATGTGGACTTTGCCTCCACCGGCGCGCGCGCAGCCCATGTGTTGCACCGGCTGATGACCGGCAAAGTGAAGCCTGCCATTGCCAGGGTTACGATTCCCGCCATCGTGCGCGGTGACGAGTTGATCACCAAATCCGGTTGCTATGGCTCGTTGATCCGCGAGGCGCGTCGGCTTGAACTCGAAGGCGTGGCGATGTCGGCCGGCATCATGATCGGCAACCCGTTCACCGATGTGCCCGAGTTGTGCAGCCAGGTGATCGTGGCCACCGAAGGCAATGCCGAGGTTGCAGAGCAGGAGGCTGTGAAGCTGGCGCGCGAATTCTGGCCGCTGCGCCACCGCATGCAGGGTAAGTTCAGCAGCCTGGAACGCGCGATCGCGCAGGCCCGCTCGATACCGGGGCCGGTGATCTTTACCGATGCCGCCGACGCTACTTCGTCGGGCGCGACCGGCGACTCCAATCTGATTTTGCAAGGCCTGCGCGATGCGCGCTACCCGAAAAAGGTGTTGGCGCAAATCGTTGACCCCGCCGCTGCGGCTATTGCGCACAAGGCGGGTGTCGGTGCCACGGTCCAGGTCACGCTAGGCGGCGCGACCGATCCGGCGCGTTTCAAGCCGATGCCGGTCACGGCCACGGTCAAGCTGTTGTCGGATGGGCAATCGCGCCTGGAGACGATGAAGATCGGGCTCGACGCCGGTCCTACCGCCGTGCTGACCTGGGACAACTTCACCGTGGTCGTGTTCAGCAAGGCAGTGAGTCTGTTCGACCGCGCGATGTACTACTCCAATGGCCTCAATCCGCAGGACTTCGACCTGATTGTGGTGAAGTCACCGCACACCGAACACCATATGTTCGAGGCCTGGGCCGATTGCAACTTCAACATCGACGTACCCGGTGCGACCTCGGCCAACCTGCCCACGCTAGGGCACACGATCTGCGCGCGGCCGATGTACCCGCTCGATGCCGATGCTGTATTCGAGCCGCAAGCTGTTCTGTATACCCGCTGACCACACGCCCCAGGAATTGCTATGAAGATCGATGCGGTCGACTTTTTCTACCTCGCCATGCCCGAGGTCACGCTGGAAGCCGATGGAAGCCAGGATGCGCTGCTGGTACGGGTGCAGGCGGGCGGCCATGTCGGGTATGGCGAATGCGAGGCGGCACCGTTGCCCTCGATCGCCGCGTTCGTGTGTCCACATTCGCATGGTGCCTGCCAACCGGTGGCCGCATCGGTGCTGGGCCGCACGTTGAATGATCCGCGCGACATAGCCGCCATTGCCGCTGATGTGGCCTACAACAGCATGGACGTGCTGCAGGCTGCGCACACGTTTTCGGGTATCGAGATGGCGTTGTGGGACATCCTGGGCAAGGCGCGCGGCGAGCCGGTATGGAAGCTGTTGGGTTACAGCCACAGCCATGCCAAGACGCCGTATGCCTCGCTGCTGTTTGGCGACGACGCACAGCAGACCCTGGAGCGCGCGCAGGGCGCGATGGCGCGTGGTTTCCAAGCGGTCAAGTTCGGCTGGGGGCCGATCGGCCGTGGCAGTGCCGAACAGGACGCAGCGCACTTTGTTGCCGCGCGTGAGGCGATCGGGGCCGACGGAATCTTGCTGGTCGACGTAGGGCAGATTTTCGCGGACGACGTGGAGCGCGCAGCCGCGCGCCTGCCTGCGCTGGAAGCGGCGCGGGCGACCTGGCTGGAAGAACCGTTCCACGCCAGCGCGCTCGATGCGCACAAGGCACTGTCGCTGCGTTGCAGGACGGTACGCCTGGCCGGCGGCGAAGGTGCGCACAACGCCTATATGGCACGCCATTTGATCGACCACGGCGGCGTCGGTTTCGTGCAGATCGACTGCGGTCGCATCGGCGGCATCGGCCCGGCCAAGCAGGTGGCCGACTATGCGGTGGCCAAGGGGGTCACCTATGTCAACCATACCTTCACCACGCACCTGGCGTTGAGCGCGTCGCTGCAGCCTTTTGCGGGATTGGCCGGACACACGATCTGCGAGTATCCCGCTGCCCCCAAGGCGCTGGCGGTGGCGCTCACGCGCAACCATCTGGAACGCGACGCGCACGGTGCCATCCACGCGCCCGATGCACCGGGCCTGGGGATTGCCATCAATGCCGATGCGGTGCGCCAGTACCAGGTCGACGTGGAGTTGCGGGTTGCCGGGCGCAGCTTGTACCGCTCGCCAGCATTCGACGGCTGATTCGGGTGGTGCAAGGCTGGAGTACGCGCACCGTGGCACCGGCCTTGGTGGTCGCGTCCGCCGCCATGGCCACGCTCGAGGCGGTTTGCGTTCGGCTGCTGGCCGACGGCGTCAGTCAAGGGCAGATCCTTCTGTTGCGCGCTGGCACCCAATTGGTCTTGGTACTGGCGATCTGCCTGCTGCGCAGCGGCGGCATCGGCGTGGCGGTACGCACCCAACGCATGCGCCAGCACCTGTGGCGCGGCGCTCTGGCTGCGGTGTCGTGGTGGTGCTATTTCATGAGTTTGAAGACGCTGAGCCTGCCGTTGGCAACGACGTTGACGTTTTCTTCGCAATTGTTCGTCCTGCTGCTGGCCTGGCCCATGCTGCGCGAACGGGTGACGCTGCCCCAAGGGGTGGCTACGCTGGTGGGTTTCGTTGGTGTGCTGGTCGCAGCGCGACTGTTCACGCCCCAGTTGCTGGACTGGCATGTGGCCTACGGCCTGGCCAGTGCGGTGATGGGCGCGGTGATGCTGCTGATGACCCGTTCCCTGTCGTTCACCGACCGCACCGAGACCATCATGTTCTACATGGCGCTGGTGGTATTTCTATCGGCCATACCGCAGAGCCTGCTCGACTGGCCGCCCCTGGACGCACGCGCATGGTGGTTACTGTGGTGGATGGGGCTGAGCGGCACGCTGGGCGCCTGGCTGATGGTCGAGGCTTACCGGCGAAGCGAAGCATCGGCATTGGCACCGTTCACCTACGCGCGGCTGGTTTTTGCCGTGGTGCTGGGCTATTTGATCTTCAACGAGAGCGTGAGTGCCACGACCATGGTCGGCGCTTTGCTGATCGCCGGCAGCTCGCTGGGTCTGCTGTGGTACGAGCGGCGCCGCAAGGCTGCTGCCGAAGCTCCACGCTGGAATGCGTGAGCCGCTTTGGACCGCTGCAAAAAAAATAGCTATCTTCCATGCGCCCGTGCCGTTAGCATTGGCCCTCGTTTCATTGGCCGCCCTCTGTGGCGCTGCCACTTTCCCACCCCAACGGCAGGAGATGCGATGCAGCCTTGGTCGACACGGCTTCCCTTGATCGGTTTTTTGTTGGCGGCAGTGTTCCTGGCCAGCGTGGGTGTGCGCGGCCTTGGCGACACCACCACGGCCATGCTGGTCAGCTCGTTCGTCATGTTCGCTGCCTGCCTGGTCAGCGCAGCGCATCTGTTGGGCTTGCGCGCGGCGCTGTGGTTCGCCGCGATTGCGATCTTGCTGGGTTGGTTTGCCGAGCAGATGGGGTCCTCCTACGGCTGGTTCTTTGGCAGTTACGACTACACCGACGTGCTGGGTCCGCGGGTGGGCGATGTTCCGCTCATCATTCCGCTGATGTGGTTTGCCCTGACCTACATGGCGTATGTGATCGCCAATCTGATCGTCTGGCGCGCCCCCGCCGATGGATCGACGCACCTGGGGGAGGCCGTGTGCATGTCACTGCTGACAGCCATGATCGTCACGGCCTACGATCTGGGTGCCGATCCATACATGGTGTTCGTGCTCAAGGCCTGGATCATGACCAAGACGGACGGTGCCTGGTTCGGGGAAACGGTGCAGGGTTTCGTGGGTTGGACTTTCGTGGCGTTTTGCATCGTGCTGGCGTTTCGGCTGGTGGTGCGCAAACTCCCGATCCGGCCGGCGA
>Ga0105045_10003133_pt1 | contig 14116 bp, 8 predicted proteins | sample MAT02_FD_78089 | JGI IMG/M metagenome (GOLD analysis project Ga0105045, IMG submission 78089) | Freshwater microbial communities from Lake Fryxell liftoff mats and glacier meltwater in Antarctica - MAT-02 (megahit assembly) | ecosystem: Environmental > Aquatic > Freshwater > Ice > Liftoff...
CACCACGGCACCCAGTGGCTGGGCACCGTTGGTGATTTGCTTGGCGATATTGAGGATGTCAGGCGTGACGCCAAATGCCTGTGAGCCGGTGTAGGCACCGCAACGGCCGAACCCGGTGATGACCTCGTCGAAGATCAGCAGGATGTTGTGCGCAGTGCAGATCTCGCGCAGCCGCTGCAGGTAGCCCACCGGCGGAACAATGACCCCTGCAGAGCCCGAGAATGGCTCGACGATCACCGCCGCGATGTTGGAGGCGTCGTGCAGTGCAATCATCTTGAGCAGTTCATCGGCCAGCTCTGCGCCCCGGGCTGGCATGCCCTTTTGGAAGGTGTTGCCTGGCAGCATCGTGTGCGGCAGATGGTCGGCTTCGATCCCTTGGCCATAGGCTTTGCGGATGGCCACGATGCCGCCAACCGAGATGCCACCGAAGTTCACGCCGTGGTACCCCTTCTCGCGCCCGACGAAGCGGGTCTTGCTGGCCTGGCCTTTGATGCGCCAGTAGGCGCGCGCCATCTTCAGGGAGGTGTCGGCGCTCTCCGAACCTGAGCCGGTGAAGAACACGTAGTCCAGACCTTCGGGCGTGAGTTCCTTGATCTTGTTGGCCAACGCGAACGAAAGTGGGTGGCCGTACTGGAAACCGGGCGAGTAATCGAGCTGGGCGATCTGTCGGCTGACCGCCTCGGTGATCTCGGGCCGCGCATGGCCCAGGCCACAGCACCACAGGCCTGATAGGCCATCGAAGATTTTGCGCCCGTTGTGGTCGGTGTAATAGGCACCCGAGGCACTCACCATCATGCGCGGGTTCGCTTTGAAGTCACGGTTGCCGGTGTAGGGCATCCAGTGCGCTTCGAGCCAGGCGGCATCGAGGCGGGTGGCAGGCGACAAATGTTGGGCGTCGTTCATGTTCATGGCGTCTACTCCGGCAAATGGTGGGGCATGGGAGGGTGAATCTGCCATTGTGGCTGGCTCTGTTACTCTTAAGAATGCCTAAATATCACCACTCAGTTGCCATTTTATGCAAGTAAAGAGTCATGCCATCCTGGGCCAGTTGGGCGACATGGACCTGCGCTTGCTGCGCGTGTTCAAGACCGTCGTGGATTGCGGTGGCATGGCTGCGGCCGAGTTGGAGCTCAATATTGGCACTTCGACCATCAGTCGCCATGTCAAGGATCTCGAGGTGCGGCTGGCAATGACTTTGTGCCGGCGTGGTCGGGGTGGCTTTTCGTTGACGCGGGAAGGTGAGCAAATCTATGCCGAAACCTTGCGCCTGTTGGCGTCGACCGAGGCGTTTCGGGCCAGTGTTGACGAGATTCATCGGCACCTGGGCGGGCAGTTGCAGGTGGCGGTGTTCGACAAGACCGCCAGCAACCCGGCGTCCCATATCGGTGCAGCGATTGCCCTGTTTTGCGCGCAGGCACCGGATGTGGCGCTGAATCTGCACGTGGCACCGATCAATGCCATCGAACGTGGCGTCATCGACGGCCAGTTCCAGGTTGGCGTGATACCGGGCCATCGGCGCTCGAACAGCCTGGCTTATGACGCCCTGTTCGATGAGACCATGCTGCTCTACTGCGGTGCCGACCATGCGTTGTTTTCTGCCAACGACGCCGCAATGGACTGGAACTCCCTGGTGCCCCACCGGTTCGCCGGCCTGGGCTATCACTCGCCCAACATGGAGATCAGCCAGCAGATGCGACTGGCGCGCCAGGCCACCGCGTTCGACCAGGAGGCGATTGCCACCCTGGTCCTGTCCGGCCAGTTCCTGGGTTTCTTGCCCGACCATTACGCCGCCGGCTTTGTGGGCAAAGGCTTGATGCGGGCGCTGCGACCCGCGCTGTTTCGCTATGCCTGCCAGTTTCTGACCATCGTGCGGCGCTCACCCGAGCCATCGCGCGCTGCACGGGTGTTTCAGGCATGCTTGTTGCGAGCACATGCGGGAAATAGTTTGTCACCGCCGGACGGTGAGTCCTACGGGTAAGTCCTGCGTACGTTTTGCGACGGCACGGGTATGCTGGGCAAGCAAATAGGTCAGCATCAATGGGTTGCCATTTAGTAGACTGTATTTTGTAAATTGTTGACAATTTTCCACAATGTCCTGACACTGCGCGCAGAGCGATCCATGTAACGCCATTGTCACCGACAGTTCATACAGTGTTTAATCGTGCCGGCCTTTCCGGTATCCCGCGTCCAACAGGAAGAAGGAGTTTTAACCATGTTCAAGCCACTCGTCCGCAAGCTGCTGCAAGGTACGTTCGTCATCGCGGTCTCCGCGCTGATGGCTGTTCCGGCCCTGGCACAGAGAACCAAGATCACAGTCTACACAGCCATAGAGAACGACCAGCTAGGCGTTTACAAACAGGCCTTCGAAGCGGCGCACCAGGATGTCGAGATCGCCTGGGTGCGCGACTCTACCGGCGTCATCACTGCGCGGTTGCTGGCCGAGAAGGACAATCCGCGGGCGGACATCATCTGGGGCCTGGGCGCTTCCAGCGTCGCCTTGTTCGATTCGATGGGCATGTTGCATGCCTACAGCCCCAAAGATGTCGACAAAATTAAACCGGTGTTTCGCAGCGACAAGAATCCACCCACCTGGACCGGCATGGACGCCTGGCTGGCGGTGATTTGCTACAACACCATTGAAGGTCCCAAGAAAAACATGCCCAAGCCCACCAGCTGGGCTGACCTGGCGAACCCGGTCTACAAGGATGCCATCGTGATGCCCAACCCCGCATCGTCGGGCACCGGCTACCAGGCGGTGTATGCCTGGCTGCAGATCATGGGCGAGAAGGCCGGTTGGGAGTTCATGGACAAACTGCACCAGAACGTCGCGGTGTATACCCATTCCGGGTCGGCGCCCTGCGTGCAGGCTGGCAGGGGTGAACGGGTGATCGGCATCGGGTTCGACATGCGTGGCGCACGAGAGAAGACCGCTGGCGCACCGATCGACATCATCCTGGCCAAGGAAGGTTCACCGTGGGACATGGAGGCCACGGCCATCATCAAGGGCACCAAGAACCTGGCAGCGGCGCAGAAATTGGCGGACTTTGCCGTCAGCAAGGCCGCCTACGAGATGTATGGCAAGTTTTACGCGATCGTCGGTTTTCCCGGCATGAACCCTGCACCACCGAACTACCCGCCGAGCGCCGATGAAGCCATGGTCAAGATCGACCTGTCCAAGATGGGTGCTGATCGTGCCCGTATCCTGGCGGAGTGGACCAAGCGTTACGACGGCAAGTCAGCTCCCAAATAAGCCGGACGTCGCAGGCCGACCTGAACTCAACAACTGGCTCGTGGCACCCGGCGTTTTAGCCGGGTGCCTCATCCCTGTGCGTGACCATGCAAGAAAAAGACGCGGCAAACTCATCAGAACCCTATCTGCGGATCGAGCGGCTCAAAAAGCAGTTTGGCAACTTCTGGGCGCTCAAGGACATCTCGCTGAAGATATTTCCCGGTGAGTTCGTCTGTTTCCTGGGGCCGTCGGGCTGCGGCAAGACCACCTTGCTGCGGGCCATCGCAGGGTTGGACATCCAGACCTCCGGTCGGATATTTCAGGCGGACAAGGAAATATCGAACCTGCCGGCCTCGCAACGCGACTTCGGAATCGTGTTTCAGTCGTATGCCCTGTTTCCCAACCTGACGGTCGCCGAGAACGTCGGCTATGGCCTGGTCAGCCGGCGCATGGCCAAGGTCGAGATCGCCACCCGTGTGGCCGATTTGTTGCGCTTGGTGGGGCTTCCTGACTCCGGACCCAAGTATCCGGCCCAACTCTCTGGCGGCATGCAGCAACGCGTGGCGCTGGCGCGGGCCTTGGCCCTGTCGCCCGGCCTGTTGCTGCTCGATGAGCCGCTCAGTGCGCTCGATGCCCGTGTGCGGGCTTACCTGCGGCTGGAAATCCGCCACCTGCACAAGCGCCTGGGCGTGACCACCATCATGGTCACGCACGATCAGGAAGAGGCCTTGACCATGGCCGACCGGATTGTCGTCATGAACCAGGGCGTGATCGAACAGGTCGGAACGCCGCTGCAGGTCTACCGCGAGCCGACCAGCGCCTTTGTCGCCGATTTCGTCGGCAAGACCAATCTGTTGCCGGGCATCGTCGTCAAGCCGGGGTTGGTCCGATACGGGAACATGGACTTGAGCTGCGATGTGGACATCCAACCCGGGCCCGGAAGCGACGTCACCCTGGCCATTCGTCCGGAAGATGTGGTGGTGCGCAATGTCGACGCCAATGCCATAAACACCTTTGCGGTGCGGGTGGCGGAGATGGAGTTTCTGGGTTCATTTTGCCGCGTCGGACTGGCCCTGAACGGCGACGCGAAACCGGCGCTGCTGGCGGACTTTTCCATCAACACCGTGCGCGACCTGTCCATCACCGAAGGCATGCAGATGCTGGTTGGAATGCCAAGCGAGCGCATCCGGGTGTTCCCCGGCGCGCCCAAGCTGCCGTGAGCGAGATCGTCGCCAACGCGGCGAGCGAGGTGCCGCCGACCCGTCGCCGGCTGGATCGCGACGACTGGCTGATGCGTGGCGGCGTGTGCCTGATGATCGGCATACTCAGCCTCACCCTGATCTTGCCGCTGTGGTGGTTGTTGTCCAAGAGTTTTCAGGACCAGGACGGTGCGTTCGTCGGGCTCGCCAACTATGTGACGTATTTTTCGACGCCGGCCCTGTTTGCATCGGTGTGGAACAGCCTGTTCATCGCCTCCCTGTCCACCGCCATCGTGTTGCCGCTGGCCTTCATCTACGCCTATGCCTTGCAACGCAGTTGCATGCGTTGGAAAGGGCTGTTTCAGGCACTGGCGCTGATCCCGATCCTGGCACCGTCGTTGTTGCCCGCGATCTCGTTGATCTATCTGTTTGGCAACCAGGGTTTTCTGAAGGAGTGGATGTTCGGCGTCGACATCTACGGCCCGGTCGGCATTGTGATATCGCAGGTTTTCTACTGCTTTCCGCATGCGCTGATGATCATGCTGGCGGCCTTGTCGATGGCCGATTCGCGCTTGTATGAAGCCGCTGACGTTCTGGGTGCCTCCAAGACACGGGTGTTCTTCACCGTGACGCTGCCCGGTGCCAAATACGGGGTCATCAGCGCCGGCTTTGTCGTGTTCACCCTGGTGATGACCGATTTCGGTATCGCCAAGGTGATTGGCGGGCGCTTCAATGTGTTGGCCACCGACATCTTCAAGCAGGTCATCGGTCAGCAGAATTTTGAAATGGGCGCGGTGGTGGGGTTCGTGCTGTTGATTCCGGCCGTGGTGGCGTTTTTGGCCGACCGCATCATTCAAGGTCGGCAGGTTGCGCTGCTGTCGGCCCGCGCCGTGCCGCTGACTCCCAAGCCCGACGCGCGCCGCGACACCGGTTTGTTGCTGTTTTGCGCCCTGGTGGGCAGCCTGATCTTCGTGATTCTGGCCATGGCGGTCTGGGCTTCATTCGTCACACGCTGGCCATACAACCTCACACTGACGCTGAAGAACTACAACTTTGGCGACTTCGGCAGCAACGGCTGGGCTGCCTATACCAACTCGGTCGAACTGGCGGCCTGGACCGCCGTCATCGGCACCGTGGTCATCTTCGTCGGTGCCTACCTGCTCGAGAAGACGCGCTCTTTTGCGGCCGGTCGGGCGATTGCACAGTTCATGGCGATGTTGCCGATGGCGGTGCCCGGCCTGGTGCTCGGCTTGGCCTATATCTTCTTTTTCAATGCCAAGGGCAATCCGTTCGGCTTCATCTACGCCACGATGGCGATCCTGGTTGTCAATTCGATCACCCACTTCTACACCGTGAGCCACTTGACGGCCGCCACCGCACTCAAGCAGCTCGACCATGAGTTCGAGGCGGTGTCTGCCTCGCTCAAGGTCTCCTTGCTGCGCACCATGACGCGTGTCTCGGTGCCGGTATGCCTGCCGGCGGTGCTTGACATCAGCATCTATTTGTTCGTGAACGCGATGACCACCGTCTCGGCCGTGATCTTTCTGTATTCGACCGATACCGCGTTGGCGTCGGTCATGATCATCAACATGGACGAGAGTGGCTTCACCGCCGCAGCCGCAGCCATGGCGGTGACCATTGTGGCTACGTCAGCTGCGGTCAAGATCGCGCATCTGCTCATCACCCGGCGGCTGGAACGACGCACACAGGCGTGGCGTCAACGCTGACGAAAGCAGGCGGCAGAGACGCGGTCGGAGGGGCAGGCGCTTTCTACGCAGCGGCCGCCTTCTGCTCGGGATGAACGGCACGAGCGGCATGCGCCAGTGTCCTACCCTGACCATGGTTGTGTTCCTGCAACGGTAGTGTGCAGGCGATGGCAGCATGGCGCCTGGGCCACCACTGCGCAGGTAACACCATGCTGACTCAGCGAACTCTCGTATATCCCTACGTGGTGTACCGTCGATGAACACCACTGCAAACGTCTTGCAGCAGATGCCACTGCATCCCCACGCGCTGGCCATGGGCCTGTTCACGATTGTGGTGTTTGCCGTTTTCATTTGGGACCGCTGGCCGATTGCAACCGTCAGTCTGGCTATCCTGGCAGCCATTCCGACGGGTTTCGTTTTGGTTCCGTTTACGGCTGCCGACGGCCCAGTTGATCCGATGCGTTTTTTTGCCGGGCTGGGGCACCCTGCCCTGGTTGCCATTTGCGCGCTGATGGTGCTTGGCCAAGCGCTGGTACTCACCGGGGCACTCGAGCCTGCGGCACGGCGGTTGTCCTCGTTGGTCGTCCAGCGACCGCGCATCGCGTTGCTGGCACTCCTGCTTGGAGCAACCAGCGTCAGTGGTCTGATCAACGACACGCCCGTCGTGGTGTTGCTGATTCCGTTGATTCTGGCTGCCGCAGCGCGGGCGAGGGTCTCAGCCGGCGCGATGTTGCTGCCGATGAATTATGCGGTGTTGATAGGCGGCATGTCGACCACCATCGGAACGTCGACCAACTTGATCGTGGTTGCGTTGGCCGCCGGACTCGGTGTCACAGGCTTGGGTATTTTTAGTTTCACTGGCATCGTCGCCATGGCGGCGGTGCCTGCACTGGCTTATCTGTGGCTGGTTGCTCCGCGGCTGCTGGCGCATGTGCAGCCGCGTACGGAGAAACTGTCTGAACAGGTTTTCGATGCGGAATTGACCATCACCGAGGGGAGCTCGTTCGAAGGGCAGACGCTGGGCGAAGCGTTTGGCGCAAGTGGCAACCGTTTTCAGCTAATCGAATTGCGGCGCAACAAGCTGGCCATCGTCAAGTTGCCCTCCGTGGTGTTTCGCGCTGGCGACACGCTCGTGGTCCAAGGCACTGCACGCGATCTGAAGGATCTGGAGGCGACGCTGGATGCGCCGTTGCACACCCTGGCACCAGACGCCGTCGACAAGGGTCAGGCACGACGGCCAGACGCCGCGTCAGAAGCCGAAACCGCCGCGCCGAACGCAGAAGCACCCGCCAAACCAACCGAAACCGAAAGCGTTCCGTCGGCGATGATCGCGCAGTTGGTGGTTGTCAACCAGTCGCCACTGGTGCGGCGTACGGTGCGCATGGAGCGCCTCGCGGAACGGTATGGTGTGGTAGTCGTCGGATTGCGCCCGCGCACCAAACCCGAGGGTTGGGACCGCCAGAGCCTGGTCGATCGCACGGTACGGGCGGGAGACATCCTGCTGCTGCAGGGCAAGAATGAAGACATCGCCCGGGTTCAGCGCGATGGATTCGGCTTGTTGCTGGACGCGCGCTTCATGTTGCCGCGTCAGGACAAGGCCTGGATTGCTTTGGCGGTGATGGTGGCAGTGGTGGTATTGGCGGCAACCAAGACCATGCCGATCGCCCTGGCTGCTCTGACGGGCGTGATCGTATTGTTGCTCGCACGCTGTTTGTCGTGGGAGGATGTGGCGAATTCCCTGTCGGTCAAGGTCATCCTGCTGGTAGCTTCCAGCCTGGCGTTGGGCGACGCACTGAGTGTGACGGGTGCCACCGCCTGGGCCGGCCAGCAACTCGCCGGGTTGTCGGACTCCTTGGGTCCGATCTGGCTGTTGGTGATGCTCATGGGCATGATGGGTCTGCTCACCAACTTTGTCTCGAACAATGCAGCCGCGGCCATCGGTACGCCATTGGGTGTGGAATTGGCGCGTTCACTGGGTGTGAACCCCGAGCCCTTCGTATTGGCCGTTTTGTTCGGATGCAATCTGTGCTACGTGACACCGATGGGGTACCAGACCAATTTGCTGGTAATGAACGCCGGCGGGTATCGCTTCGGTGATTTCGTGCGGGTTGGCACTCCGCTGTTCCTGATCATGTGGGCTGCGTTGTCGTACGGTTTGATCTGGCGCTACGGCTTGTGACGGCCTGCCCGCGATCGGCTCACAGATCGGAAATGCGTGCGCCGACGCGGACCCCCCAAAGTTCAATCTGTCCCGCTGCGCCTTGAAGTTGACGCAGAGCCGCCTCGCCACGCACATAACCCAGGGCTACACAGGCACCGGCCTTCGGACTCCAGCCTGCGGATGTGATTTCTCCCGCTGCTTGGCCGTCAAGCACGATGGTTTCACCGCCCCAGGCAACTACTGCCGGGTCGTCGAGCACCAGGCGTACCAGTTTTTTGCGCAGCGGTTTTCCTTGCTGTGCCCGCAGCGCCTGCTGGCCGATGAAAGGCGTAGTTTTGTCCAGCTGGACGGCAGACATCATGCCGGCCTCCAGCGGCGTCTCGTCCGGGCCGATCTCCGCGCCCCAGGCGCGTCGGCCCATCTCGATGCGCAGTGCGTCGAGCGCGTAATAGCCGGCATCGCGCAGACCCAGATCGGCACCGCTCTGCAGCAGGGTCTGGTAGACATGGCGCGTCATCTCCACCGGCACATAGAGCTCGTAGCCGGGGCCGCCGACATAACTCATGCGCGCCGCGCGCACCCGGGCAAAACCCAGGTCGATCAGCCGGGTCCAGGAGAATTTCAAGGGATTGTTGGCGAACGCGTCTCCACTGACGCGGTCCAGCAACGTATCGGCATGGGGCCCCATGATCGACAACACGCAGTACAAGGCCGAGATGTCGGTCAGGATGGCGTGCTCGGTTGGTTCGATGTGGCGCGAGATCCAGTCAAAGTCGCGCGTGGTCTGGGCCGAGCCGGTGACGATCAGGAAACGGTCGCCGAAACGGTCGGGTTGTTGCCGGATGATCGTCAGGTCGCTTTCGAAGCCGCCGCGCGCGTTGAGCATCGGGGTGTAGACCATCTTGTCGATCGCAATGGCGATCTCGTTGGCGCACAGGCGCTGCAGCACCGCCAGTGCATCGTGGCCCTGCAACAGCAGCTTGGAGAACGAGCTTTGGTCATAGAGGGCGACCGCCTCGCGGGTAGCGCGTTGTTCTTCGATCACCCACGGCAACCAGTGCGGCTTGCCCAGTGTGTGCGGCGGCGTTGGCGCGCTATTCGGGCGAAAGTAGTTGGCGCGTTCCCAGCCGTTCTTGCTGCCGAACTCCGCGCCTTTGGCGCTCAATAGGTCATACAGTGGCGAGGTGCGCAGTGGCCGCGCGGTTTCCAGCTCCTGACGCGGCCAGCGCATCGCATAGTGCAGACCCAGCGTCTCGGCAGTGCGTTCGAACAAGGCCTTGCGGTTGCCGGTGAATGCCGCAAAGCGGCGCACATCCACATCCCACAGGTCGGTGCTGGGCTCACCGCCGATGATCCATTCGGCGATCAAGCGGCCGGCACCGCCCGAGTTGGCGATGCCGGCCGAGTTGAAGCCGGCGCAGACAAAATAATTGCGCAACTCCGGTGCCTCGCCCAGGATGAAGTTGCCGTCGGGCGTGAAGCTCTCCGGCCCGTTGAGCAGCATCTTGATCTCGGCCGTCTCCAGACACGGCGTGCGATGGATGGCGTTGGTCATCAGCGGCTCGAACTGATCCCAGTCTTCGCCCAATAGCTCGAACTGGAAAGTAGCTGGAATCGGATCGACCTTCCACGGCTTGGCGACGGGTTCGAACCCGCCCATGACGACGCCGCCAACCTCCTCCTTGTAATAGATGAAGCCGTCCGGGTCGCGCACCACCGGCATCATCGGCGTGACACCCGCGATCTTGCCGGTGACCACATAAAAGTGTTCGGCCGAATACAGCGGCACGTTGACGCCGGCCAGGCGGCCGAACTGGCGCGCCCATTGACCGGCGCAATTGACCACCACCTGACAGCGCATCTCACCTTGCTGTGTTCGCACCCCCACCGCGCGACCGTTCTCGACGATCACGCCGGTGACTTCGATGCCTTCGTGGATCTTCACGCCGCGGTTACGTGCACCCTTGGCCAGCGACATGCACAGGTCGGCCGGATTGGCCTTGCCGTCACCGGGCAGCCAGATGCCGCCTTGCAGATCGTCGGTGCGCATGATCGGCACGCGTTCGGCAATTTCCTGTTGGTCGATCAAGTGGCATTCGACACCGAAACTGTTGGCCATCGCCACTTGCTTCCTGAGCACCTGCATGCGCTCGGGCGTACGCGCCACGTTGACGCTGCCGCATTGCTTCCAGCCGGTGGCCAGGCCGGTTTCAGCCTCCAGCGTGCTGTACAACTCGATGCCGTACTTGCTCATCGCCGTCATGTTGCGGTTCGGCCGCATCTGGCCGACCAGACCGGCTGCATGCCAGGTGGTGCCGCTGGTGAGCTTGCCTTGCTCAAGCAACACCACGTCGGTCTTGCCCATCTTGGCCAGATGGTAGGCGGTGGAACAGCCGGCGATGCCGCCGCCGACGATGATGATTTCTGCGTGTGTGGGCAGTCCCATTTTCAACTCCTTGTACAACAACGGATTGCAGCCTCTAGCGCCAATTCATGAACGTGGGGATCAAGGCATTCAGCCTAACCGCAAAGCCATCACGCCCAAAACAATCACGCAGGTGCCGACGACCCGGCGCAGCGTGAACACTTCCTTCAGAAACCAGACGCCAAGCAACGCGGCAAATAGTACCGACGTTTCGCGCAGCGCGGCCACGGTAGCGACGGGTGCTTGCGTCATCGCCCACAGCGCCACCGCATACGAGCCCATCGACGCGGCGCCGCCGCCCAGGCACAGCAGCCAGCGTTGGCGCAGATAGGGGCCGATCGCCCAGTTGCGCCGCGCAAAAACAATCAGCGCAAACGGCCAGCCATCGAACAGAAACAGCATCGCCACATACTGGATGGCACTACCGGCGGCGCGAACACCCAGTGCGTCGACCACGGTGTAGGTGGCGATGATGACGGCGTTGACCAGGGCGAACTGCACTGCCCGCGGGTTGGCGAATGCGTGTGGGCTCAAGCCCAGCGTCAACACGCCGGCGCAAATGCCCAGCACGCCGATCCAGGCCAGCGGCGACAAGGTTTCGCCCAGCGTGAACGATGCCGACAAGGCCACCAGCAGCGGTGCCGAGCCGCGCATCAGCGGATAGGTCAGGCCCAGGTCGCCATGGCGGTAGGCACCCGAGAGGGCCACGTAGTAGCCGATGTGGATCACGATCGACGCCGCGATGAATGGCCAGGCCTGTGGCGGCGGCCAGCCAAACCACACCACCAATGGAATGGCCAGAAAGGAGGCCAGAAGATTGATCAGCGCCGTATCCAGCGACTTGTCGGTGCTGGACTTGACCATCACGTTCCAGCTTGCGTGCAGCAATGCGCCGAACAGCACTGCCAGCACCACCGGCCATGTCAATTCCACGGTGCGTGTGTTCCGTGTAGCTTGGCCAGCGCGTGGCGCACGGTGTCAGGTCCAGGGCAACGAATAGGTCTTGATGTTGGTGAAGCTCTTGATCGCTTCCTGCACGCCTTCCTTGTAGCCAAGGCCGGAGTCTTTGATGCCGCCAAATGGCGTGAGCTCCAGCCGGTAACCCGGCACCTCGCGAATGTTCACCGAGCCCACATCGAGCTCACTGACGAAGCGGGTGATGTAATCCAGCCGATTGGTGCACACGCCGCTGGACAGGCCATACGCGGTACCGTTGGAGATACGAATTGCTTCGTCGATATCCTTGAAGCGGATGATCGGCGATACCGGACCGAAGGTTTCTTCCTTGACCAACAGCATCTCCGGGCGCACCTGATCGACCACGGTGGGCGAATACAGCGCACCTTGGCGTTTGTTGCCAACCAACAGTTTTGCACCTTGAGACACCGCCTCGTTGACGCGCGACTCGAAGAACGTCGCGGCCGCCTCGTCGATAACGGTACCCATGTCGAGCTTTTTGTCGCTCGGGTCACCATAGCTCCAGGCGCGGGTCTTGGCCACCACCTGCTCGACAAACCGGTCGGCCACCGCCTGATGCACCAGCATGCGTTTGACTGCGGTGCAGCGCTGACCCGAGTTTTTGTACGAGCCGGCCACCGCCAGCGTCGAGGCCTCGTCGATATCGGCGTCTTCCATCACGATCAGTGGGTCGTTGCCGCCGAGCTCGAGCACCATGCGCTTGTAGCCTGCCTTGGAGGCGATATATTTTCCAATGGCCACGCCGCCGGTGAAGGTGATCAGATCGGCATGTGGGTTCGTGATCAGCTCGTCGGCGATCTCTCGCGGGTCGCCGGTCAGCACGCTGAACATTTCGGGCGGCAGGCCGGCTTCGTACAGGATGTCGGCCAGCAAGATGGCCGAGAACGGCACTTTCTCGGACGGCTTGAGCACCATGCGGTTGTTGGTGGCCACGCTCGGTATCACCTTGTGCGCCACCTGATTCATCGGGTGGTTGAACGGCGTGATGGCACTGATCACCCCCAGCAAGGGCGAACGCTGGGTGAACACCCGGCGCTTCTTGCCATGGTGCGTCAAGTCGCAGCTAAAGATCTGGCCGTCGTCCTTGATGACTTCGTTGGCACCGAACAAAAAAACGTCGCTGACGCGCCCGGCTTCGTAAATCGCGTCCTTCATGCACAAACCGGATTCGGCCGAAATCAGCGCGGCCACCTCGTCCAGCCTGCGCGCGGCCACTGCGGCGGCCTTGTTCAAAATGGCGGCGCGCTCGAATCGGGTCAAGGTCGGTCGATAGGCGTGTGCCTGGGCGAAGATCGCGCGCACTTCTTCGAGAGTGGCCTTGGGCACTGTGCCGATGCCGGCACCACTGAACGGGTTGGTGACCGTGATGGCGCGATCACCGGCACGTTCGGCGCCGACCTTCTTGCCGGCCAGGCGCATCGCGTTCAGTTGGTGGTCGCGGATGAATTCTTCGATCATGGTGCTTGGTTCCGTGGGTTCTTACTGCGCGTGGTTCAACGCCAGGTCGAACGCGTCGAAATTGCGGAAGCGGCGACTGCGGTCCAGCGCCGGCATGGCGCGGTTCAGAATCAGCGGCACGCGTTGTTCGCTGATGCCGCCGTGCGAGCGCAGCGGCACTTCCAATGCCGACAGGTCGTGGCGTGCGGCGCTGGTGCCGATGACGGTGAACCGTTCAGACACCACCACCAGATCGCCAATGCGGTCGGCGGGCAGCTCGAAGCGTTCGGCCGCCTGTGCGCGGGTCAGCACGACTTCCATGCCTTTGACCGCCGCCAGTCGGGCGCGGGCACCCTCGATGTCGCAGTCCTTGGGCAGGTAGACGGTGGCAAAGGAGCCCAGCGCGCCATGGTGCACCACATACGGATCGGTGATCGGCAGGATTACCCGGGCCGCCTTCTCACCTAGCCAGGCATCGAACCAGTCCTGCAGGTAGATCACGTCCGGCGTGCCGTCCATCGCCACCTTGGCGTTCATGCCATGGTCGGCAGTGAGTGCGATCACGCAACCCATGTCGTCAAGTTGGCCCAGATACCCGTCCATCATGGCGTAGAACGCATTGGCACCGGGTGTGCCGGGCGCGTGTTTGTGCTGAACGTAGTCGGTAGTGGAGAGGTACATCACATCGGGCTTCCTGGTCTGCATCAGCCGCACGCCGGCAGCGAACACGAACTCGGACAGGTCGGCGCTGTACACACTGGGCACCGGCTTGCCGACCAGCTCCAATACGTTGTCGATGCCGCTCTCGGCCAGCGTGACCTGGTCCGATTTTTCGGCCGAGAAACAGATGCCCTTCATTTTGTGGCCCAACAACGCGCGCAGCTTGTCCTTGGCGGTGACCACGGCCACCGACTGGCCCGCGTCTGCCAGCGCAGCGAGCAATGTTGGCGCGCGCAGCCACTTGGCATCGTTCATCATGAC
>Ga0105045_10003134_pt1 | contig 14115 bp, 14 predicted proteins | sample MAT02_FD_78089 | JGI IMG/M metagenome (GOLD analysis project Ga0105045, IMG submission 78089) | Freshwater microbial communities from Lake Fryxell liftoff mats and glacier meltwater in Antarctica - MAT-02 (megahit assembly) | ecosystem: Environmental > Aquatic > Freshwater > Ice > Liftoff...
AGGAGCAAGAAGCCGAACACATCACCGATGAACCCCGGGGCCAACATGAGCGCCCCGGCGATCAAGATGAGCAGCCCATCGACCAGTTCCTTGCCCGGCACCCGCCCCGCATTGACCGCCTCGGACACCTTGTTGAGCGTGCTGAGGCCCTGACGCTTGAGCAGCCAGGCGCCGATGGCGCTCTCGATGATGAGCAGGGCAATGGTCTGCCAGCCACCAACCACCTGGGCGACCTGGATGATGACGTAGAGCTCCACCAGCGGTGCCACGATCAGCAGCAGAAAGAGCCAGGCCATCTCGTCAGGCTACCGGTGGCAACGAGATCCTCACGGCAGTAAGTCGATCCACCACGCAAGCAGCTCGTCATCGTCACTCAAGCCGTAGGCCTCGTCCATCCGACGTCCGACCTCGACGAGTGGCGCACCCCGTTCGAGGAGATCGGCCGCTTCGTCCTACGCTTCTCGATCGGCGGGCAGGGGGAGCTCGAGCACTTCTTGGGCACGCAGTCGCATCGAGCGGGCGTTTCGACCCGAGCCGAGGTGGCGGCGCGAGGCCTCGAGGGCGACGGCCGGACACGTGAGCACCGCTCCGACGCGCCACAAATCGGCCAGCGGTGCGACCACCGAAATCACCGGGACCGATGGGAGGAGCGACCCCTCTGCATCGACGACCGCCTCCAGGACCCGGGTCTGGGTGGCCAGCAGCACCTTCGGCACGAGCCGGCTCGCCGCCCACGCCGCCAGCTTTGGGTCAAGGGCGGCCAGATCGACCCGAGGATGGAGGTACGACGCCTTGTTGAACCGGGTGAGGCGGTGGCCCCACCCGAGCGCGGCGGGGTCGATGAGGCCCACGGTGACGAGGCGCGGCCAGCCGGGCGCCTCGGAGGCCCGGTCCACCACGTGGGGAGCCAAGCCGTAGTACTGGTCTCGGAAGTCGGCGGTGGCTGTGGCGAGCTCGGCCAGGGTCCCCTGGGCCTGGAGCGAGCGGACCGGTAGGCCGCCCTGCGCCGCGAGCAGCCGCGACCACGACGCCTCATCGGGCCGTGGCGAGGCCACGACCGGACAGGGGACCCGGGTCCGTCCGGCGAAGAGGCGGGTCCTGTCACCGCTGGCCCCCCGGACGAGCACAGGGGCGCACACCTCGACGGCAGCGTCGAACACCCCGTTGCCGATGACCCAGAGATCGGTGAGGGCGGCATCGGCGACGACGGCCCTCCGGACTCCGGCTGCATCGCGGGCGCTCAGGATCGAAATCGGTTCGATGAGGGCGAACACCCCGCCATCGGGTCGGGCCAGCCGATGGCCCAGCGCAAGGAAGATGGTCGCCGGATCGGTGTAGGCGGCCACGGCATCTCCGAACCGGTTGCGCAGCGCCTTCGCCTCGGAGACCGAACGCGCCGTCTTCGAACCCAGCCGGCTCAGGAACGGCGGATTTCCGACAACAAGGTCGTAACGGCCCTCGCTGGCCGTAGCCGCATCGAGGAGCGCATCGCCTCGGACGACCTGCTCGTCGGCAAACGACGGCGAGAGCGTGCTGAGTGAGGCCCGGCAGGTCTCGGCGGTCGAGGCCTCGACCTCGATGCCGTGGACGCAACGGACGCCGGCATCGGCCGCCTCCGCGGCGTCGACGCCGAGTGCGACGAGCGTCGAGGTGATGCGGTGGGCCACGGCGACGAGGAAGTTGCCGGTGCCGCACGCCGGGTCGATCACCCGGAGCGCGGCGACGGCCTCGTGGCCAATCGCCGCGCGCTCTGCGAGCAGGGGCTCGAGCGCCAGGTCGAGCACGCCACCGACCACGTCAGGGGGCGTGTAGTAGGCACCCAGCGACTTGCGGACCCCCTGGTGGGCCAGCCGACGCTCATGATCGGACGGGGCGGCCATGGCCCCAGCCTCGCACCCCGCAGTAACGTGGCTGGCCGCATCCGAACGAGTCACCCGACTGGCTCACCTCCGTGGAGCCCCCATGACCGACGATCTCCAATCTCCGCTGCCCGAGGACACCACCGGCTTTGCCGACCTCGGCCTACGAGTCGAACTGCTCAACGCGCTCGACACCCTCGGCTACGAAGAACCCACACCCATCCAGCGCGAGACCATCCCGTCGATCATCAGCGGACGCGATCTCTTGGGCCAAGCGGCAACGGGCACGGGCAAGACGGCGGCGTTCGCCCTGCCGATCCTCGAGCGCATCGTGCGCGACGCGGCGGTGGAGCCCCTCGCCCTGATCCTCGTGCCCACGCGCGAGCTGGCCGTTCAGGTGAGCGAGGCGATCTACAAGTACGGCCGAGAGCTCGATGCCCGCGTCCTTCCGATCTACGGCGGCCAGCCGATCGTGCACCAACTCAAGGTGCTCAAGCGCGGGGTGCACGTGGTGGTGGCCACGCCCGGCCGAGCCGTCGACCACATCAACCGCGGCACCCTCCCCCTCGACGCAGTGGAGCTGGTCGTGCTCGATGAGGCCGATGAGATGCTCGACATGGGTTTTGCCGAAGACATCGACGCCATCTTGGATGCCTGTCCGTTCGAACGACAGACCGTGCTGTTCTCGGCCACGATCCCGCCCCGCATCGCCCAGATCGCCAAGCGCCACCTCAAGGATCCGATCCGCATCCAGATCGACCGCGAGGCCGTGCCCGCCGGCGAGGCACCCCGAGTACGCCAGAGCGCCTACCTGGTGGCCCGCAGCCACAAGACGGCCGCCCTGGGCCGCATCCTCGACGTGGAGTCACCCACCGCCGCCATCGTGTTCTGCAAGACCCGCGGCGAGGTTGACGAGCTCACCGAAACGCTCAACGGCCGCGGCTACCGGGCCGAAGCACTGCACGGCGGCATGAACCAGGAGCAGCGCGATCGGGTCATGGCCCGCCTGCGTGCGGGCACAGCCGAGCTGCTCGTCGCTACCGATGTGGCCGCTCGTGGCCTCGACGTCGACCAGCTCACCCATGTCGTCAACTTCGACGTCCCGTCCGCACCGGAGTCGTATGTACACCGGATCGGCCGGGTGGGCCGGGCCGGGCGCGAGGGCGTCGCCATCACGCTGGCCGAGCCCCGCCAACGACGGCTGCTCGACAACATCGAGCGGCTCACCAAGCAGACCATCACGATCGAGAAGATCCCCACCGTTGCCGACCTGCGCGCCCGGCAGATGGAGCTCACGCTCGACCAAGTGCGCGAGGCGCTCGAGTCCGACGACCTCAACCGGTTCCGAGCAGTGGTCGATGCCTTGGCCGACGAGTTCGACGTGGTCGACGTCGCCCTCGCGGCGGTGAAGCTGGCCCACGAAGCCAGCGGAGCCACCGAAGACGTCGAGGAGATCCCCGACATCGCCACGCGCGACAAGCCCAAGAGCAAGGGCAAAGCGAAGTCCTGGGACAACGACAAGCCCGCCAAGGGCTACCAGGGCAAGAAGGATCGCGACGATCGTGGGCCTCGTGAGCCACGCGGACCACAAGGCGAGATCGCACGCCTCTACGTGGGTGCGGGCCGAGGCGACGGCGTCCGGCCCCAAGATCTTGTGGGTGCCATCGCCGGCGAGACCCACCTGCGCGGGAACGACATCGGCGCCATCCGCATCTTTGATCGCTTCGCACTCGTCGAGGTCCCCAGCGACTCCGTCGAGCGGGTGATCGATGCCATGAAGGCCACCACCATCCGGGGCAAGAAGGCCGCCGTCCGTCGAGACCGCGGCGACCACGACTGAATCGCGTCAGACTGGACCGATGGCAGCAAACGTGGGGCGATGGTGGAAGTACGCGCAGGCAAAGCTCAACTCGGCGGTCGCGTCTGGTGACCAGGAACTGAGCCGACTCGAAGCCGAACGCGAGGCGGAACTGGCCGACAAGCCCTGGCTGGCAAGCGAGGGGCCGGCGCCGACGCTCGACGAGGCCAAGGCCCGCATCGAGTGGGAGGCCGACGAGCAGCGCCGTCGATCCGAAGCGGCCCCACCGACGCCGCCCACGGCGCCCGTACCCGATGGTACCGACGCCGAGGTTTCGGCGGCTCGCATGGAACTCGACCGGCGGGACCAAGAGGCGCAGGCGCGCCTCGACGCCATCCGTGCTGAGCTCGGGGTGCAACGACCACCGCCAGGCGACGCCTGACGGTGCGGGCGGTCAGACCGCCTGGATCATCAGGCCCTTGCGCTCCGCCTCGTTGAGCCCACCCCAGATGCCGTGTGGCTCCCGGATGGCAATGGCGTAGTCGAGGCAGGGTCGCTTCGAGGGACAGGTGCGACAGATCTCCTTCGCCCTGGCCTCTCGAGCGAGTTTTTCGTCCTTGCGCTCGAAGGTCCCAGGCGGGAAGAACACCGCGGCCTGCGGCCCCCGACACGCAGCCCGAAGCTGCCACTCTTCACCCGTTCGTTGTGCACTCACCAAAGCCCCCTTTCGGTGAAGCGCGACCGTAGATCCGCCCAGGCGACCGCACAACCCCCAACTTTCGCGAGCGCGAACCGCAACAGTTGCGAGCGCGCGCCGGGGGAACCCCGTCAGGCCGGGTCGAGGGGCTTGCCGTCGATGAGCACCACACCATCGTCGGCCGGCTCAGTACCGCCGCCTTCGGAGCCCCGCCGTTTCTCGCGGTAATCGACCGCCCCGCCCTCGATGGGCTCGACCTCGAGCAGGAGGCCATCGACCTCGACCACCCGGATGCCCGCTCGCAGGTCGATGGGCGTGGCCCGATTCGTGCGGGCCCGCCACAGGGCGCCCCGCACGCGCACCACGCCGTCGGGATCCACGTTGGTGACCGCCTCGCCTGCTTCACCGATCATCCACTCGCGTCCGATGGTGGGGGTCGAGAACCGGGTGCGGACCATGGCGGGCATGCCCGCCACCATGGCGGCGGCCGTTCCGCCGATGCCCACCAACAGCGTGATCCACGACAGCGAGAAGCCGTCGAAGAGCGCCAACGATCCCACGACGAGCGCGCCGAATCCGATGGCCGACCACAACCGGGGCACGCCCGTCTGCACGTCGATCGCGAAGCCGAACATGGCCACGACCAGCAACGCCAGCGCCCACGGACGAATCGGCAGGACTGCCAGCCCGTACGACGACAACACGAGGGATCCGGCGCCCACCAGGCCGGCCACCCCGACGCCCGCGGTGAAGAACTCGAAGATGATGAGCGACAGCCCGATCACGAGCAACAGGTAGGCCGCCGCTGGGCTGGCGACCGTGTGGAACAACTGGTCCTGCACAGGAAGCGCGGAGAAGACCGGCGTGGTCACGGGCTCTCGCACCGTCCGCCCCTCCTGTTCGACCTCGCGAGTCTCGAAGCCGGGCAGGTCGATGAGGAACTCGCCGATGACCGGAGCATCCCGGGTGGAGGTGATCTCAAGCTCGAACGCCTCACGCTCGTTGATGGTGCCCGTGCGCAACCGATCCTGGGCCGCGACGAACGTCTCCGATAGGTACTGGTCGGGGATGACCAGCGGACCGGTCTTGCCCAGGCGGGCACCGGGGGCGATGCCGATCGAGTCCGCCGCACCTACGAGCTGCGCCGACCGGCCACGGGCGCTGGAACCGCTGGGCCCGATCCACACGGCAACGGGGACGGTGGACTCGTGGATGTGGCGGGCCAGTTCGACGAGGCGCTCGTCGCTGATCACGGCGTCGGCGCTGTCGAACTGCAACACCACAGCAACCACGCCAGCCGCTTCGCCCTCGGAGATCGAACGGTCGATGAAGTCAGCGAGCACCGGGTCGATCAGGCCCTCGACCTTGACGATGCTCACCCGCCCGGGGTCGGACGTCTGGGCCGCAGCCGGCCCAGACAAGGTCAGGGCCACGCCCAACGTGGCTAAGGCCATACCGAGGATGGGTAGTCTGCGCAACGCAAGTGCCTCCAGGAGAAGCCGACCGCGAGGGGAGCTGGAGTTGGATCCAGCACAGTTCTTCAACGCTTCTCGCCTCGTCATCGTTGCGGGCAAGGGTGGTGTCGGCAAAACCACGGTATCGGCGGCGCTGGCGCGTGCGGCGGCCCGAAGCGGTCGGTCAGCGATGATCATCGAGGTCGAGGGCAAGTCAGGGCTGGCTTCGATGTACGGCTCACCGGCGTTCACCTACGACGAGGTCACCCTCGCCGCGGCCGACGACGCCACCGGCCGGGCCGAGGTCCGGGCTCGTACCCTCACCCCCGACGAGGCGCTCATCGAGTACCTCGAGGACTCCAACATGGGCCGCATCTCGAAGCGCCTCATGAGCAGCGGTGCCCTCGACATGGTGTCCACCGCGGTGCCAGGGATCCGCGACATCCTCGTGCTCGGGAAGATCAAGCAGATGGAGCGCGAAGGCCTCGCCGATCTGCTGATCCTCGATGCACCCGCCGCCGGTCACGCCATCACGTTCCTCCAGTCGGCAAGCGGCCTCGCCGACGCCGTGCGCCTCGGCCCCATCAACGCCCAGGCCAAAGACGTGCTCGGGCTGCTCGGCGACCCAGATCGCTGCCAGGTGGTGCTGGTCACGCTGCCCGAGGAGACCCCCGTGAACGAACTGGTCGAGACGGCGTACCAGCTCGAAGACCGCGTTGGCGTGAGCCTCGGGCCGGTGGTGGTGAACGGTCTCTATCCGCCGCTTCCCGGCCTCGATGTAGCGCCCAAGGTGGCAGCAGGTCAGGCGGGGGCGTCGCTGCGGCCCGGGGAGGCCGACGCGCTGGCCACTGCGGCGCAGTTCCGCCGAGATCGCATGGAACTGCAGGCCGAACAGGTCGCCCGCTTGGCCGAAGCACTCCCCCTGCCGCAGTTGCACCTGCCCTACTTGTTCGACGCCGAGCTTGGGCCGCCGCAGCTCGACGAGCTGGCGGTGGCAATGCTCGCGGGCGTCGGAGCGCTGCCATGAGCGTCGCCCCCGGGTTGATCGACTTGGTCACCACCAGCCGAATCATCATCTGCTCCGGTTCCGGCGGGGTGGGCAAGACCACCAGCGCGGCCGTCATCGCCATGGAGGCTGCCGCCCAGGGCCGGCGCACCGTGGTGGTGACCATCGACCCGGCGAAGCGTCTGGCCGACGCACTCGGGCTGGGCGGCGACGGGATCGGCAACACACCCAAGCGCATCGAGGGGCCCTGGGGCGGCGAACTGTGGGCCGTGATGCTCGACACCAAGAGCACCTTCGACGATCTGGTGACCACCTACTCGTCAGAGTCCGACCAGGCCGAACGCATCCTCGCCAACCGCTTCTACAAGAACATCTCCGGTGCGCTGTCGGGCACGCAGGAGTACATGGCGATGGAGAAGCTCTACGAGCTCCACAACGATGAAGGCTTCGACCTCGTGGTTGTGGACACGCCCCCGAGCCGCAACGCGCTCGACTTCCTCGATGCCCCCAAGCGCCTTACGAGGTTCCTCGACCATCGGCTCTACCGGGTGCTCATGGCGCCGACACGGGGCGTGATGAAGGCAGTGAACGTGGCCGCCCAGGCCTTCGTCCGCCAGGTGTCGAAGGTGGTGGGCGCCGAAGTGTTCGAGGACGCCATCACCTTCTTCCAGGCCTTCGACGGCATGGAGGCGGGCTTCAAAGACCGAGCGGAGAAGGTGCTCGACCTGCTCACCAGCCCGGCCAGCTCGTACGTGCTCGTGGCGTCGCCCAAGCGAGACACGGTGGCCGAAGCCAAGTACTTCGCCGAGAAGTTGGCCGAAGCCGACATCCCCATCGCCGCGCTCATCGTGAACCGCATGCACCCGCACTTCACCGACGAGTTCCCCGAAGCCCTGCGCGAGCGCGCCAGCCACTTCGAGGGCACGGACCTCGGTGGGCTCTACCGGAACCTGGCCGACTTTGCCCTGGTTGCCCATCGCGAAGAAGAGCACCTCTCGGGGTTGACCGAGATGGTGGACCCGGCACCCGTCATCCGGGTGCCGTTCCTCCAGAGCGATGTGCACGACCTCACCGGCCTCGCCCTGGTGGGTGATCACCTCTTCGGTCGAGTATGAGCGGCGCACCCACCACACCCACTGCGGCCGTCCCGGTCCTGCCCGTGTCTGATCTTGTGCGGGCCGTGGCCTGGTACGAGCGCATCGGGTTCGTGGTGCAGGCCACCTTCGACGGGTACGCGATCTTGGCCTTCGACGGCACCGAGCTGCACCTCGCTGAGTTCGACGACCTTCCCGGACCACAACAGACGTGGTCCGGTGCGTACCTCCGCGTGGTCGACGCTGATGCCGTCTTTGCCCGCTGGACCGCCATGGGCGCGCCCACCATTGCGGTACCCGCAGACCAGCCCTACGGCATCCGCGAGTTCGCCACCGAGGACCTCGACGGCAACCTGTGGCGGGTCGGTGCTCCCCTGGCGGCCGATGAGCCCGATCTTCCCGCTGAGCCAGCACCGACGCCGAAACCGACAGCACCCCCGCCTCTGTCGACCGAAGATCGCGCCGACGGCGGTCCGGGTACGAGCGATGCCCAGTGGTTCGCCATCGTGTCGGGCGACGGGCATTGCGCTGGCTGCGGCTTGGCGCCCGGCGAGCTCCACGAGCGGGCGCTAGGGGCCGAGGTGCGAGACCTCGCCCACGCGTTCGGCGAGGACCTGCTGGCCGCCGACGACGAAGCTGTACGACGGCGGCCAGCACCCGAAACCTGGTCACCGCTCGAGTACGGCGTCCACGTCCGAGACATGCTCGCCGTGTTCGCCGAGCGGATCGTTCGCATGATGGCCGAGCACGACCCTGAGCTGGGGTGGTGGGACCACGAAGCCGCCATCGCCGATGGCATGGCCAATGAGTCCGACGTGTCGGCGGTGGCCGACGACCTCGGCCGCAACGCCGCCAAGCTGTCCGAGGCGCTGCGCATGGTGGGCGACGACGATTGGAGCCGGACCGGCACCCGCAGGGGCACCGAGCGGTTCACCATAGAACTGGCGGCGCGCTTCGCCCTTCACGAGACGGTGCACCATCGGGCCGATGGGGCCCGCGCGCTACTGAACGGGTGACGAAACGGCGGCGATGGCCGCATCGACCGTGTCGGTAACCGGCACGATCCGGTCGAACCCGGTGGTGTGCAGCAACTTGGTGAGGGTGGGCCGACTGCAAGCAACCGCTACCTCACCGCCGTGCTCGCGAGCCCGGCGGATGCCGCCGATGAGCGCACCCAGGCCGGCGGAGTCCATGAAGGGAACCGCGGACAGGTCGATCACCACCCGAGGATGGGTGGCCAGTTCACCGAGCGAGTCCCGGAAGGCCGACACCGTGTAGGCATCGAGCTCTCCAACGGGCCGACACAAGGTGTGACTCGGGGTCTGATCGACTTCGATCTCGAGCACGTACGTGCTCCTTCGTGAGCGTGCAGGGGGGAACCCAGATGGTACCCACCGCTTCGACGAGCCAGCCCCTGGTTCGGTTCCTGGCATCTCCACCAGGGGCTTCCGCTAGCTTTGGTTCGTGCCACGTGTATTGCTCGCCACCGATGCCGATTGGATCCACGAAGACGTCGATGCCGCCCTCGCGGGCGACGACATCGAGGTCATGCGGGTGCGCGAGGGCGTCGATGTGCTCCCCGCCGTCCGCGAGCTGGCCCCCGATCTGGTCGTTCTCGACCTCCAGATCGGCAACATGGGCGGGATGGCTACGTGCATGGACCTGCGCCTCGACGAGTCCGTGGGGCGCCTCGAGCACGTCCAGGTCCTCATGTTGCTCGACCGCGACGTCGATGCGTTCTTGGCCAATCGGTCCGATGCCGACGGCTGGCTGGTCAAGCCCCTCGACGCCTTCCGTCTCCGTCGAGCGGCCACCGCGCTGCTTGCGGGCGAGCCGTACCACGAGGGCATGGTGCCGTCCGGTTCCGAGACCTCAGCCTGAGCTACCGGATGGGAGGTCGCCCAGCCCAACGGCTACGGTGACCCTCCGCACATCACGGGGTGTGGCTCAGCTTGGTAGAGCGCTGCGTTCGGGACGCAGAGGTCGTGGGTTCAAATCCCGCCACCCCGACCAATGGACTCAGGTTGGAACCAGGGCCTGGAAAAGGACCTCGGTTCCAGTCTGCGTCAGACACCAATGAAGCGGGCGACCCCATCTCGGGGCGCCCGCTTCTGTCGTCCTGAGCATCCGCTGCGACCTGGTCGATCACCGCCTTCTGCCGGAAGGACCGGACCTCGTCTGGCAGTCCTCGATTCGCAAGCTGAGCGAAGGGCTCTCGGGCGTTTGCTCCGGTGATGCCATCGGGCCCGACGAAGATCCGCTCGAAGAAGGCGAAGCACAGCGCCCGTCTCGTCTGGTCGTTGCTGATGACGTAGGCATCGCTGCACCGACGGAGCAGCGACAGGGCAGCATCGAGACCTGCACGCGTCGCGTCGAGTTCCAACGTCAGCCGGTCGATCTGGTCTTGAGCCGCAGTCCGGGTCTTGCGCAGCCGGTCCTGCTCATCCTTCAGCAGCGAGACCGAGACCGCCTCGGCGTAGTACGCCGCCAGCAACTTCCGCTCCTCGGCCTCGACACGCTGCAACCGGACCCGTTGTGCAGCAACGACTCGCTCTTGCTGCGTTCGGACCAGCTCGATCAGCGCCAGGACTTCCACCTCGACCTGATTGAGGTGATCCGCCGGCGGCTGAAACGCCCGCCACATCTTCTCGACTTCGGCCTCGACTTCGTGCACCGGCACGTAGGGCAGGGGGCACCCGTTCTTGGCGTGCCCGTGCCTCCCCAGGCAGAAGAAGTAGGCGTACGTTCCGCCGTTGCCCCTGTTGATCGAGATCCCCAGGCGTGAGCCGCACAAGCCGCAGGCGACGACCCCCTTGAGGTAGTGGGTTCGGGACACCGGCTTCTCGTTGCCGATGCTCCGCTGGTCCAGAACCTCCTGTACCGCCTCGAACGTGGACATCGAGATCAGCGCCTCGTGACGACCGGGGTACTGCACCCCGTCGTAGGTCACCAGACCGATGTAGTACGGATTGCGCAGCATCTTGTGAACCCGGCTCCGGGTCACCGGACCCTGACACCTTTGCCCCTTGCGGAGCCCTCGGGCAGGTACCCGTCGTTCGCGGAGCGTGAGGAGCTGGCGCTCTTGCGGGCCCAGGGCCTCGGGGTGCGTGCCATCGCCCGTGAGACGGGCCGCGCCCCGTCAACGATCTCGCGGGAGCTGCGCCGCAACGCTGCGACGCGCAGCGGAAAGCTCGAGTATCGGGCGACGGTGGCGCAGTGGAAGGCGCAGGTGGCGGCCGAGCGGCCGAAGCCGGCGAGCCTCGGCGACCTACCCCCAGCCGAGTTCGAAGCAGCCTTCTAGGCTGTCCAACGAGGCGCCCCCATCGGGGTTGGAAACCCATAGCCCGAGGCACAGAGCCTCCATCAAACCCAGGACGATTCACCGCCTCGGCGACGATGCCACTGCGGTTTCGCGGCCGGTGGTGGTCCGCACCGATTCGGCCGGATGCACCAACGGGTTCGTGACCGGCTGCCGGACCCGCAACATCGGGTTTGCTGTTGTGGCCAGGCGATCCGCGCAGATTCCCTCGACCCTGTTCGCCACGATCGGCGACGACGTGGTGAGCCGGGCGCTCGAACTGCTCCTGCGCCGTCCGGCAGGGCACTTCGAGCCGAGGCTCGGCCGAGAACTACCTGACGACCATCGTCCGGACGGCGATCCGAGATGTCCGGGACGAGAACCAGATCACGGTGACCCGGCGTCGGGACTACTCGGCGAACGACACCGCGAGCTCCAGCCGCAACCTGCAGGAGCCGACCTGCGACCTGGACTCGCACGTCGAACTGGAGCTTGGTCTCGTTGGCCGCTTGGGTGATCGGATCGATCTGGTGGTCGGTGCGTTCGCCATCGCCTTCGACGACAAGACGGTCGTCGAAGCTGCTGCGGCCAGCGGCCTCACCCGCTTCCAGCTGACCCGGCAGCTCGCCCGGGCGCTTGATCCCGAGATGCTCGCAGCCTGACGCTGCGACCTTCGAGGACATGGTCCCCAGGAGAAGTTCTGGGGACCATGTCATCCGAAGGCCACCCTCGTACGTTGGTTGGTTGTGTCGCAGCCGATTGAGAGTTTCGAGGACGCCTACCAGGCTCTGTTCACAGCCGCGTTCTGTGCTGCCCTCTCTATCGTCCGGGATCGTTCTGTTGCAGAGGAGGTCGCAGCGGAGGCGTCCTACCGGGCCGCCGTCCGGTATCAGCGCATTGCCCCCTACGCTTCTCAGTGGATCGTCGTTGTTGCACGCAACCTCGCGCTGGATCAAGTCCGTCGCAATGCACGGTCACGCAGATCGCACGTGTCTGAGATTCCAGGATCAGGCAGTGACGAGTCAGCCGCTGACCGGCTAGATATTCAGGCCGCACTTGGGCGCCTCCCGCGCCGCCAGCAGCAGGTACTAATTCTTTCTTACTACGCGGGACTTAGTCAACGGGAGAGCGCTGAACAGCTCGGTATCTCGCTTGGCTCGGTAAAGCGTCACTCGTCGCGAGCGCTCACAGCGATGCGGCGGTTGGTGGGCACGACCGACATGAATGCACCCTCGGCACAGGGATCGAGCGACAGGAGTCAAACATGATGGAAGGTGCGGAAACGATGAAGCTGGCAGGCCCGGATCACGAGATGATCGAGCGAAACCGAACAGGGCTACACGAACGGTTGAGGTATCGGCGTTCCCGTCAGCGCGTCGGCGTGGGATTGGCAGCAGCCGTGGCGCTAGGTGGCATCGGCATCGGGTCGTGGGCCTTGGGGCAACCGAGCGATGGTCCGGCGCAGGTGAGGGCTGACCTTGCGGGTGAAGGCAGTACTACAGCCCAAGCTCCGAGTCAGGAAGGCTCGGGTCAACCGTATTGCGAGGCCCCCGTTACCGAGGCAGCGGCAGTCGGCATCGAGATCGTCGTTGTTTTTAACGGTAATCAGGTTTCGTCAGCCACAATCAGGAACGGCTCTGCGAACGACCTGGTCGTGACTACTGCCGGCGGCCGGTCCCTAAGCGCAGTGGTACTGGCGGAGGGTGAGCGGCTTTCGAGTCAGCCAGCAGCGCTGAAGGCCAGCCTTGTCAAGCAGGCAGTTCCTGCGGGCAACTCCGTCTCTCTTCCGGTCGAGGTGGCGACGGCCACTTGTGACGGCAACGATGTGATCGAAAACGGCACGTACGACGCGGCGATCATCGTTGACGTGGTGCTCGGGAACCAGGGACCGCTGCGCCTCCGAAGCGACGTCTTCCGTCTCTCGGTAGGCTGATCGAGGCGCAACGGTCCCCGCTGCCACGTCGGATGGCCCTACGGCAGGTGCACGTTTAGGGTCGACATTTGTCCTGCGAGCCCGGCGTACCAGGTGTTGTTTGAGCAAGTCACGTTGGAGTTGCCGAAGCCAGCATTCCGTGCCGCTGCGGCGAATCTGTCTTCTCCCTGACCCGGTGGGGAGCAGAGAACACCTGGTCACAGAGGTGAGCATGGTTCGCGCTTTGTGTCGCTAGGTCGAACAATGGACTCAGGTTGGGACCAGGGCCTGGAAAAGGACCTCGGTTCCAGTAGGCACATCGCCCAGAGTGCACAAGGTGGCACCGCTCAGCCTGCATTCCTCCTCGGACGCCTCAGTTTCGGTCACTAGGTGCCGATAGCACCAGTGTCGGACTCCGTCCTGACTCACCCTCGGGTTTCGGCCCCGGGATGCGCCCTCTGAAAGCTGCTCCCATGTCCAGTCGAGTGCTTCACACAGTGGCGGTTGCCCTCGCGGCCGTCGCAATCCTTCTGTTCGGTTTCACCGCGACGCAGGCATCGGCGGCGACGCCGCCGATCGGGCTCGGCACCGCCACTTCCTACGCGGTGCTGGCTGGCTCCACCATCACCAACACTGGACCGTCTGTGCTCAACGGCGACCGAGGGCTGAGCCCCGGGAGCGACGTGACCGGTTTCCCACCTGGGACCTTGAACGGTGCGCCGCACACCGCTGATGCCGAAGCGCTCCAGGCACAAGCAGACCTCACCGTCGCCTACGTCGACGCCGCGGGGGCGACACCAGCGACAGCTGTAGCTACGGAGCTTGGCGGCATCACCTTCACCCCCGGGACCTACACCGGAGCCACCCTCGGCCTAACCGGAACCGTGACCCTTGATGCGGGCGGCGATCCAGACGCCGTATTCCTCTTCAAGACCTCATCGACGTTGATCACTGCCAGCAACAGTTCCGTGGTGCTCATTGGTGCCGCCAACCCGTG